>Ga0315909_10004391_pt1 | contig 16699 bp, 17 predicted proteins | sample LakEriMetagenome_11_FD_203527 | JGI IMG/M metagenome (GOLD analysis project Ga0315909, IMG submission 203527) | Freshwater fungal communities from buoy surface, Lake Erie, Ohio, United States - Buoy 2 MA125 | ecosystem: Environmental > Aquatic > Freshwater > Lake | place: USA: Lake Erie, Ohio...
GCGCAATTTGTCCATCCACAACGTGGCGAAACCGTCGAGCTTCATGGAGCCCACATCGCCACCCGAGCCCTTGACCCACAGCACTTCCACCGACTCGCCGCTCAGGGGGTCGGTTTGCCAAATCTTGGCGCTGGTGTTGCCGCCACCATAGTTGGTGATGCGCAGGTCTGAACCCAGCAGGTTGGAGCGATAGAGCAACAGTTGCGGTGCATCGAGGCCGGCGGCGCTTGGGTCATTCCATGTGGGAAAACGGGGGGGATGAGAGGCGATTGACATGGCAAAAATACAGTAGGTATGCGACAAATTTTATGAACGCTTAAGGATTATCAAAGACCCCTAAAATCATGCTCGCTATATAAAAAAAGTCATAGAAATGGTTTCGTTGCAAGCAATGACCCTGCTGTTGGCTGAATGACCGTCACGGCAAGCGACAGCCTAGGGTAAATACTGATTAATTCGGCAAGGAGGCGATCAATGGACGGTCTGTGGAATTTGCGCCATGTCAGGGTTTTCGAGGCGGTTGCTCGGTTGGGAAGCTTCACCAAGGCAGCCGAGGATTTGCAAATGACCCAGCCAGCGGTGTCGCGCGTGGTGCGTCAGTTGGAAGAAGATTTGCAAGTGATGCTGTTTGACCCGCACCGCAGAAAGCAACTGACAGAGGCGGGGGCGGTGCTGCTGCAACACGCCCGCTTGATACATGCGCAGGTGCAAGCCGCGTCAGACGCGTTTGTGTGGCGTGACAAACCCGCCCATGTGCCAGCCACGCAATGGCCACGCGGTTTGTTGCATCTGGCGGTGGTGTCGCCGGCCCATTACTTTGTGCCGCGCATGCTCAAAGCCTTTCATGCGCAATTTCCAGAGGTGTTGCTCAAGCTCACGGTGGCGCGGCGTTCCGAAATTTTGGAAATGCTGTTGAACCACCGCTTGGACATCGCCATCACCGGCTACCCGCCGTCGGACGCCGAGCTAGAGGCGGTGCATTTCGCCCGGCATCCGCATGTCATGGTGGCACCCGTGGCGCATCCGCTGGTCGGACGTCAGCAGGTGGTTTGGGATGCGTTGCAACACAGCGATGTGATTTTTCGCGAGCGGGGTTCAGCCACGCGGATTTTTTTTGAGCAAATACTGCAGGCCAAAAACATGCCGTTGCGAAAAAGTCTGGAAATGTCAACCAACGAAGCGGTCAAACAAGCGGTGATGCATGGCATGGGCATCAGCTTTTTGTCCGCGCATGTGTGTCAGACCGAGATCAAGTCTGGGTTGATGGCCGTGCTCGACATGGTCGACATGCCCAAATACATCGATTGGTGTTTCATACACCGGCGTGACAGCGTTTTGTCCGGCGTTCATTTGGCATTCAAACAGTTTGTGGTGAATGAAGGGGCCCGTTACAGCGAATGTGTGCTTGCACCGATGTCACAAAGTTTTGTGGCGAATTAGTCGCAAAGCACATGCCTGCTGGCTAAGCCCGCTACTGCATACACGGGGGCATCAGTGGACGCTTTGCGCCAACATGCCTTGCTGGTATTTGGCCGCCATCATGGGCAGCGGTGTGGCTTTGATTTTGCTGCCTTGCCCTTCACAACCGAACTCTAAATAGCGTTGCTTGCAAATTTGCTTGGCCGCTTCACGCGCGGGCTTGAGCCATTCGCGGGCGTCAAATTTGTCGGGGTTTTCAAACAAAAACTGGCGCACCGCAGCGGTCATGGCCAAACGGATATCGGTATCGATGTTGATTTTGCGCACACCCAATTGAATGGCTTTTTGGATTTCCTCGACCGGCACGCCGTAGGTCTCTTTCATGTCGCCGCCAAATTGGCGAATTTTCGCCAGCAAGTCTTGCGGCACGCTGGATGAGCCGTGCATGACCAAATGCGTGTTCGGTATGCGCTGATGGATGGCTTGAATCCGGTCCATGGCCAAAATGTCGCCCGTGGGCTTGCGGGTGAATTTGTAGGCGCCATGGCTGGTACCAATGGCAATGGCGAGTGCGTCGAGCTGGGTGCGCTTGACAAAATCGGCGGCTTGCTCCGGATCGGTCAGCAACTGTTCGCGGGTCATGGTGGCGTCGGTGCCGTGGCCGTCTTCTTTGTCGCCTTTCATGGTTTCTAGCGAACCCAAACAACCGAGTTCACCTTCAACCGTGATGCCCAGCTTGTGCGCCATTTGCACCACTTCGCTGGTCACACTGAGGTTGTAGTCATAACTGGCGATGGTTTTGCCGTCGCCTTCCAAGCTGCCGTCCATCATCACCGAGGTGAAGCCGAGTTCTATCGCGCTGCGACACACCATGGGGCTTTGGCCATGGTCTTGGTGCATCACCAAAGGCACATGCGGATAAGCCTCTACCGCAGCCTGTATCAGGTGTTTGATGAAAGACTCGCCGGCGTATTTGCGTGCACCAGCACTGGCTTGCAATATGACCGGTGCACCGACTTCATCGGCCGCAGACATCACCGCCTGCACTTGCTCTAGATTGTTGACGTTGAATGCGGGAATGCCGTAGTGGTGTTGTGCTGCATGGTCAAGCAGCTCGCGCATAGAAACCAGTGCCATGGGGTACTTCCTGTAAGGATAAAACGAGGGTGATCGAGGTCAGCCGACTTTGCAAATTTTCAGCATGTTAGTGCCTCCTGGCGAGCCCATGGGTTCGCCGCAAGTGATGGCATAGACATCGCCGCTGTTGACGATACCGCGCGTGCTCAGGTGTTGCTCGGCTTCGTGCAAAGCGGTGTCGCGGTCGGTGCTGGTGTCCATCAGCAAAGCATGCACATTGCGGTAGAGCGCCATGCGACGTTGTGTGGTTTCCCGCGCGGTCAGTGCATAAATAGGAATGTGTATGCGGTGGCGGCTCATCCACAAAGGCGTGGAGCCGGAATCGGTCAACGCCACAATGGCTTTGGCACCCAGGTGGTGTGCCGTGAACAATGCGCCCATGGCGATGGTCTGGTCGATGTAAGTGAATGTTTTGCCCGTGAAATCCGCGTCCAGCGCGATCTCTTCAGCGTCTTCTGCGGCACGGCAAATTTGCACCATTTGTTGCACGGTTTCGAGCGGGTATTTGCCAACCGCTGTTTCCGCGCTCAGCATGACCGCGTCGGTGCCATCGAGCACCGCATTGGCCACATCGCTGACCTCGGCCCGGGTCGGCACCGGGTTGGTGATCATGCTCTCCATCATTTGCGTGGCCGTGATGGTGACCTTGTCCATTTCACGCGCGAGTTTGATCATGCGCTTTTGCAAAGCGGGCACTGCGGCATTGCCGACTTCGACGGCCAAGTCGCCACGCGCGACCATGATGCCGTCAGACGCACGCAAAATTTCCTCCAGATGCGGAATGGCTTCGAAGCGTTCGATTTTGGCGATCAGCCCTGGTTTGTGTTTGTAGGGTTCAGCCGCAACATTGCACAGTTGGCGGGCCATTTCCATGTCGGTGGCGTTTTTTGGAAAGCTGACCGCCACATAGTCGGCTTGGAACGACATGGCGGTTTTGATGTCTTCCATGTCTTTGCCGGTCAATGCGGGCGCGGTCAGCCCGCCGCCTTGTTTGTTGATGCCTTTGTTGTTGGAGAGTTCGCCGCCCATTTGCACCACGGTGTGCACCTTTTCGCCTTCGACTTTGCTCACGGTCAACACGATCAGCCCATCGTTGAGCAGCAGCAGGTCGCCGGCTTTGACGTCGCGCGGAAGTTCTTTGTAATCCAAGCCTACGCCTTGGATATCCCCGGGCGCGGTGCGCGAGGCGTCCAGCACAAACGCGGCACCGGCTTGCAACATCACTTTGCCTTCGGCGAATTTGCCGACGCGGATTTTGGGACCCTGCAAGTCGGCCATGATGGCCACGACGCGACCGGCGCGTTTGGCGGCCTCTCGCACCAGCGTGGCTCGGTCAACATGGTCTTGCGCCTTGCCATGGCTGAAATTGAGTCGGACCACATTCACGCCGGCGCGGATCATGGCTTCAAGAACGGTGGGGTCGCTGGAAGCCGGCCCCAGCGTGGCGACGATTTTGGTGGCGTGTTGTGGCATGGATTTCCCAAAAAACAAGCATGCATTGTCACATGCCCATGATGACCAATGGATTCAAAAAATTTGCGAATGTGTGAATATTTCGCAAGTTTGGTTTGCAAAAATTGTCACTCACACTTGGTCACCATCCTCGGCGGGCTGACTACAGTGGGCAGCATGAAAACACACATGCTGAACATTGACAAGCTTTGGGCCGCCACCCAACAACCCGGCTTGTTGACACTGGCGCGCCAAGGCCAAGTGCGGCATTACCGCAAACACATGTTATTGATTCAGCAGGGTGATATTGGGCATCAACTCTATTTGGTGGCGGCCGGGCGCTTGCGCGAGTTCAGCATGTCGAACGACAGCAGGCCGCGCGAAATCACTTTGTCGTTGTGGGGTGCTGGTCAATTGGTGGGGGCTGCGGCTTTGGATGGCGGCCCGCATTGTGCAAACGTGATCACGCTGACCCCAGTGGTTTGCGTGGTGGTGTCGCGCGAATCAGCCTTGGCTGTTATTCAGCACACACCGGCCATGGCCATGGATTTGCTGAGAATGGCTTTGCAACGGGTGCGCTTGGCCACCGAAACCACACGCCGGGCGCTTTTTTCAGACGCCTACAGCCGCTTGATTGCTTTGTTGCAAGGTCACTTTGACCATGTTATCGACCCCCACAGTGACATGCGCCGCCAGCCGATGACCCATGCCCAAATCGCCCAACACATTGGTTGCAGCCGGGAAATGGTCAGCCGGATCATGAAAGAACTCATCATCGGCGGGTATGTGGTGCGTGAGCGTGACCGTGTTTACAGGGTTTGCAAGCGCTTACCCGAGCGCTGGTAGGGGTAAGGTCGGTTTGAGTCAGGGTTGGCTACAATCGGTGCCGAACTGAGCAGTTGCCCCAAGGCGGCGCAAGACTCAGCGCACTTGCCTTTTTTAGGTGCCTTTTGCCTGACTTATGAACCTGACCGAACAACCTATCCCCCTTGAGCAACCGATGCCACACCGCAAGGTGATCCGTGAGTGGCTGGTGCCTTTGTCTGAAAGAGTCACTGTGCGCGCCATGGCATTGTTGGTGCTCGACTATGTGGTGTGGGCCAGTTTTCTGGCAGGTACCGTTTTGCTGGAAGCCTGGTGGGCCAAGTTATTGTGTGCCGTGGCCATGGGTTTCACCATCGGGCGTTTGTTCATCATCGGCCATGATGCTTGCCACCAAAGCCTGACACCGCACCGCGGTCTCAACAAATGGGTGGGCCGCATCGCGTTTCTGCCATCGTTGACTACCTTCAGTTTGTGGGACATCGGCCACAACGTGGTTCACCATGGCTACACCAATTTGAAGGGTTTTGATTTTGTGTGGGCGCCGCTGACCCGCGAAGAATATGCCAAGTTATCTTTTGCCGGACGATTGTTAGACCGCGCTTACCGCAGTGGTTGGGCCCCCGGCCTGTACTACATGATCGAAATTTGGTGGAAAAAAATGGTGTTTCCCAACGCCAAAGAAATGCCGACTCGCCGCCCTATATTCACCCGCGACAGTTGGTTGATCACCGGGTTTGCCGCTTTGTGGGTCGGCAGCATGGTTGCTGCTGCCTTGGCCACCCAACAAAACGTCGCTTGGGTGTTGTTGTTCAGTGTGGTGGTGCCCTTTTTGTTTTGGTGTGCCATGATTGGTTTTGTGGTGTATGTGCACCATACCCATGTGAAAGTGTCTTGGCATGACGACCGCAGCGCTTGGGCCAAAGCCCAGCCTTTTGTCTCGACCACCGTGCATTTGACTTTTCCGTTCAACATCGGCTCGCTGATGCACCACATCATGGAGCACACTGCGCACCACGTGGACATGAGCATTCCCTTGTACCGGCTCAAACAGGCCCAGTCCAAATTGGAAAACCTCTTGCCCGGGCGCATCATCGTGCAACAGTTTTCTTGGCGCTGGTATTTCCAGACCGCCCGTTCTTGCAAGCTGTACGACTTCACACGCCAGTGCTGGACGGATTACAAGGGACGCGCCACCAGCCTGCCCGCTTTGACAGCGGCCTGATGCATCCCATCTTTGCACGATCACTGGCTGCGGTTTTGCTGTGGTTGGCTGGTGCGAATGTCTTGTTTGCTCAAAACAGCCCAGACCCCATCGCCTTAGCGCGCAGTTCATGCGCCGCCGCGGGCACCCAGTTTGCGTCGCAAACAGAGCGTTACAGCGACGCGCTCAAGTTGATGAATCACCAAACCAGAGACAACCCTGGTGAGCAAGCGAAACGTTTGCAAGAGATGCAAGCCAAGCACGATGCATTCAAAACCCAGGCTTTGCAAAATATCCCTGTCCAAGCAGACAACATGGAAGCAGATGCGATCAACCGGCAGGTCCAAACCTGGGTGATTGAGCAGCTGTGGGCATTTGCCAAAGACAAAACAGGTCAAGACAAACTCTTTTTCAAGTTTTACATCCTCAATAGATGTAAGGAAAAGTTTGCGGTGCCCTGAGCTTTCACTGCATGCGGTTCAAGCTGCGCGCTTCATCAGTATTTCAAACGCGGGCAAGGTTTTGCCTTCCAGCACTTCCAAGAACGCGCCACCGCCTGTCGAGATGTAACCGATCTGGGCTTCGATGCCGTATTTGGCAATCGCCGCCAACGTGTCGCCACCACCGGCGATACTGAACGCAGAAGATTCGGCAATCGCATGCGCCACCACTTTGGTGCCGTTTTCAAATGCATCAAACTCAAACACACCCATTGGGCCGTTCCACACAATCGTGCCGGCGGCTTTGAGTTGCGTGGCCAAGCGCGTGGCGGTGTCTGGGCCGATGTCCAAAATCAAATCGTCGTCGGCCACTTCAGTGGCTTTTTTCACCGTGGCCTGCGCGTTCGCCGCAAAGGTTTTGGCGCACACCACATCGGTGGGAATCGGCACCTCGGCACCGCGCGCCTTCATGGCGTCGATGACGGCTTTGGCTTCACCGATCAGGTCGGGTTCGGCCAAGCTTTTGCCGATCTTCAAACCCGCCGCCAGCATGAAGGTATTGGCAATGCCGCCGCCGACGATCAATTGGTCCACATTGCGCGACAGCGCTTGCAAAATAGTGAGCTTGGTGCTGACCTTGGAGCCTGCCACGATGGCGGCCAGGGGGCGCTTGGGTGCAGCCAAGGCTTGGGTGATGGCATCGATTTCAGCGGACAGCAAAGGTCCGGCACAAGCGATGGCAGCGAACTGCGCGATGCCGTAGGTCGTGCCCTCGGCGCGGTGTGCGGTGCCAAATGCGTCGTTCACAAAGATGTCGCACAACGCCGCCATTTGTTTGGCCAGCGATTCGTTGTTTTTCTTTTCGCCCACATTGACCCGGCAGTTTTCCAGCATCACCACCTGACCGGCGGCAACCGACACGCCGCCAACCCAATCAGCCACCAAAGGCACATCGCGGCCCAGCAATTCGGCCAAACGTTTGGCCACCGGTGCCAGGGAGTCTTCGGGCTTGAACGCGCCTTCGGTGGGGCGACCCAAATGCGAAGTGACCATGACCGCAGCCCCGGCGTCCAGCGCCATTTGGATCGCGGGTACCGACGCACGGATACGCGTGTCTTCGGAAATATGGCCATGATCGTCGAACGGCACATTCAAGTCAGCGCGGATGAACACGCGCTTGCCACGGGCTTGGCCCTGTGCGCACAGATCGGCGAAGCGGATGATTTGCATGGGGTTTGTCTCCGTGTGGATGTTTTGTGTCATTTTAGGCGGAGGGGGTGTGGAGCGGGTTCTATATGAAAACTACTTGGAGACAGCGCTTGGAGTGCGGTGCGCTTGCACGTAGGAATATTCACCAACCCAAACCAATATGCAGCGGCAAATACACCGCCATGCCGACGATGATGGTGCCCAGCACGGCCTGGCCTTGTCCGCGCTTGTAAAAATAAAAACCGGCACCTGCAGCAGCGCCAAACAATCGCGCGTCCATCCAAGTGGTTACCAAAGCGCCATGGCTCACCACAATCTCAGGCACCACCACGGCGGCAAGCGCGGCGATGGGCGCGTACTGCAAGCCGCGTTGCGCCCATGCAGGAAACGGCAGTTCTCGTTGGGAGATGAAGAAAAAACACCGCGTCACCAGCGTGATGACACCCAAGCCCACGGCGATGAACGCATCTGACCATTCCATCAGGAGTTGGCCTTTTTGTCCGCCAGCGATGTGCGTTCGATCAACAAGCAGACGGCCACCGCAGCGGCGATGGCCACCAGAATATTCAAACGCAAGGGCAGCGCAAACGCAGCCACCGCGGCAGAGCCTGAGACCGCCAGTGAAATCACCCGCATGCGCGACTGACTCAGGGAACACAAGATGCCGACCAATGCCAATACGCCGGCAAAGCCCAAGCCCCATTGCAAGGGTATTTGCGCTGCCAACACAATGCCCATCAAGCTCGCGACTTGCCAACCTATCCAGTTCAAAAAACAGTTGCCGCACAAATACGCCATTTCGCTGCGCTGATCATCAGGGTGGGTGGCGGGTTGGGGGTAGCGTTCAACAAATTGCACATAGTTCAGGTCGGCGATGAAATAGCCAATGGACAAACGTTGCCAGCGAGGCCATGCCATCATGTATTGGCGCAAATGCAAACTGAACACCGCAAAACGCAAATTCACGCAAAACGCGGTGGCCAATATCACCCAAGCGGGTGCGCCTGCTCCCAACAGCGGAATGGCTGCCAGTTGCGCGCTGCCGCCATAGACCAGCAAGGTCATCAGCGTCGACATGGCGGGACCCAGGCCCGCTTGCACCATGGCCACACCGGTCATCAAACCCCAAGCCCAAATACCGGGGGCTACCTTGAGGGTGTCGACCATGCCTTGGCGAAATGCCGGATGGCGAAAGTTGGCGGGATCAAAAAACATCGTTCAGTGGCACGCCTCGCCCAAAACCCAACCAACGGTCACGGGCTGGCTGTGTAAAAACTCAGCGGCGCTGATGCGCTTGCCACCGGGTTTTTGCAACTGGTGAATACGCAGCACGCCTTGCCCACAAGCCACATCCAGTGCGTCAGCATGCAAACGCAGCACGGTGCCAGGTGTTGCGTGGGTGTAATCGGTCAGTGCGGATGCGGACCAGACTTTGAGTGTTTGCTGGTTAAGCACGGTGTGTGCGCCAGGAAATGGGTCAAACGCCCGAATGCGTTGCGACAAAACGCGGGCGGGCTGGCGCCAATCGATCAGCGCTTCTTCTTTCAAAATTTTGGCAGCGTAGGTCACGCCTTCGGTGGATTGCACTTGGGCGTTGAGCTGAGAGAACGAACCCAGCGTGTCCACAATCAAACGCGCACCCAATACGGCTAATTTGTCGTGCAGATGGGTGCTTGTGTCTGTGTCGGCGATAGCCAGGCTTTCTCGCATCAGCACCGGCCCAGTGTCCAATCCGGCGTCCATGTGCATGATGCACACACCGGTTTCTTTGTCACCGGCTTCGATGGCGCGTTGTATGGGTGCAGCACCGCGCCAACGTGGCAGCAGCGACGCGTGGATATTCAAGCAACCCAGCGGCACGCTGTGCAAAGTCCAATCGGGCAACAACAAACCGTAGGCCACCACCACCATGGCTTGCGCGCCGCTGTCTGCGATGGTTTGCTGAGCCTGCAATGCGTCTGCGGCGTGCTTGCCATCCAGACGCAAGCTCGCCGGTTGGATCAACGGTAACTGGTGTTCGATGGCGTATTGTTTGACCGCAGAGGCTTGTAGCTTCATGCCCCGCCCGGCGGGCCGGTCAGGTTGTGTCATGACCAAAGCGATGTCGTGTCCCGCCGCATGTACTGCAGCGAGCGCCGTGCGCGCAAACTCCGGGGTTCCGGCGAAAACCAAGCGCATGAATCAGCGCTCGAGTTCGCGTTGGGCTTTGAGCAATTTGCTTTTGATGCGCATGCGTTTGAGTACCGACAAGTACTCGACAAAGACTTTGCCCATCAAATGGTCCATTTCATGTTGGATGCATATGGACAGCAAACCATCGGCTTCTATGGTGATGGATTCGCCCTGTTCGTTCAGTGCCTGTACCTTGACCCGAGCCGGTCTTTCCACACCGTCGAATATGCCGGGGACTGACAAACAACCTTCTTCATTCTTAACCCGGTCTTCGCTGGCCCACACCAACTCGGGATTGATCAACACCTGAGGTTGATTGCGTTCTTCAGAGACATCCAGCACCAGCATGCGTTCGTGCACATTGACTTGGGTAGCGGCCAATCCCACGCCCTTGGCGTCGTACATGGTCTCGAGCATGTCAGCAGCCAATGCGCGTATGCGCTCATCGACCACTGCAACAGGTTTGGCGACGGTATGCAGTCGTGGATCGGGGTAAGACAGAATGGGTAGTAAAGCCATGCCCTTATTGTCGCTTTTTTGAAAACCCCGCAGGCGCGCAACGGTTTCATAAAAAAGCAGTGGCGGTTTTCCGCTCGTGCGTCGGTCTGCCTAAGCTTGCGGCAAACAGCTGCGGGATGGATTTCAATGGACAGTTCTTCACACCCAGATCACGTCGACGACCACCAGGGGCACAGCCACTGGCGTGACTGGTTGCGCTTGGACATGACTTCTTTGTCAGGTACACAAACGAAGCACACATTGGTTCGCGAATTTGGTCACCCAAGCGCGGTCTTTGCGCAACCTGTTTCAGCGTTGCAGCGGTTTGTTTCGGAGGCACAGGCGCATTCTTTGCAGCGCATTCCGCCAGAGTGGGAAGCGGTGTGTGCGCGCACCCAAGCTTGGCTGGCGCAAACCCTGCCAGGTATGCAGCAAGAGGTTTGGACTTGGGACCACCCACGTTATCCCGCCAGTCTGCGCGACATAGACGAACCACCGTTGGTGTTGTACGCACAGGGCCAGTTGCAACAAGCCTGCTGGCAGGGCGTGGCGGTGGTGGGCAGTCGCAATCCCACGCCGCAGGGCAAAGAAAACGCGCGCCGTTTTGCCAACGAGCTGCAACAGTCGGGTTGTTGCATTGTCTCGGGGTTGGCCATGGGTATCGACGCAGCCGCGCACCACGGGGCATTGGAGTGCGCCAGCAACCACCGTTGTGCCACGGTCGCTGTGGTGGGTACAGGCTTAGATCGCGTCTACCCACGGCAAAACCACAGCTTGGCCAGGCAAGTGGCGCAACACGGTTGGTTGCTGAGCGAATTGCCGCCGGGCACACCGCCATTGCCGCACCATTTCCCCAGGCGAAATCGTTTGATTGCAGGTTTGAGCCATGGTGTGTTGGTGGTGGAAGCGGCGTTGAAATCGGGTTCACTGATCACGGCAGATTTGGCGCTGTCGCAAGGCAAAGAAGTTTTCGCCATCCCCGGGTCTATCCATTCGGTGTTGTCGCGCGGTTGCCATGCGCTGCTTCGGCAAGGCGCCAAGCTGGTTGAAAACGCGCAAGATGTTTTGGAGGAATTGCCGTTTATCACCCAAGGTCTGCGCGATCAAGCAAAAGCTTCCCCAGACAATTTGCCGACAGACCCCCATCAGCAAGCGGTGTGCAAAGCGCTGGGTCATGAACCTCAACACTTTGAATCGTTGTTGTTGCAAACTGGGCTTACTCTGGAAGATGCTTTGATGGCGTTGCAACAATTGCAAGACAGCAACCGCGTGGCGGCCATGCCAGGGGGTGGGTACCAACGGCTGTATTGATTGCTAGCAACACAGGCCAGATATGCGGGTTAAAAAACCATGCACACATGCGGTTGTTCCCGTGTTTTTGAAAACGGTTATATTGCAGCCATGTTCGATGTCCTCGTATACGTGTACGAACACTACTGGCGTGGTGACGTTTGTCCCGAATTGCCGCTTCTGGGTCGCAAACTCAGTGCTGCAGGATTTGACGCCGAAGAAATTCAACAAGCTTTGTCTTGGTTGGCGGGACTCAACAGCGCTGCTCAACACGCGGACTTGATTCAGCTGCACCCGCAACGCGTTCCATCTGCCTATGCGCAATCACCGCTGAGCATGCGGGTGTATTCCGAAGCCGAGCAAAAACACTTGGGTGCTGAAGGTTTGGGCTTTGTCACCTTTTTAGAAAACGCGGGCATCATGTCAGCGCAAATGCGTGAAATCGTGGTGGACCGCGCCATGGCCGTGACCGATCACCCTGTGGGCTTGGACGATTTGAAAATCATCGTGCTGATGGTGTTTTGGAGTGCTGGCATTGAGCCAGATGCGTTGGTGCTCGATGAATTGTGTGACGACAACCAAGACCGTTTGGCCCATTGAGCACGGTGACTGCGCTTAAACCACTGCTCCCGCATTCGGATCGTTCGGGTCTTCTTCCGGGCCGTCTTTTTTCACCACCTTGATCAAATCTTCGCGGCGAATACCCAGCCACATGGCAATGGCGGCTGCCACAAACACCGACGAATAAATACCAAACAAGATACCGATGGTCAAAGCCAGCGCAAAGTAGTGCAGAGTCGCGCCACCAAAAAGCAACATAGACAGCACCATCAACTGGGTGCTGCCGTGCGTGATGATGGTGCGGCTGATGGTGGAAGTGATCGCGTTGTCGATGATTTCAACCGTGCTCATTTTGCGAAAGCGCCGAAAGTTCTCCCGCACCCGGTCGAAAATCACCACCGATTCGTTCACCGAATAACCCAGCACAGCCAATACAGCGGCCAGCACGGGCAAAGAAAACTCCCATTGGAAGTAGGCGAAAAAGCCCAGAATGATGATGACATCATGCAAGTTGGCAATGATGCCTGCGACCGCGTATTTCCATTCGAAACGAATGGCGAGGTAAATCATGATGCCCACCACTACGAAGGCCAATGCTTTCAAACCATCGATCGCCAGTTCATCGCCCACTTGCGGACCGACAAATTCGGTGCGCTTGAGCGTGGCCTGCGTGTCGTTTTGTTGGAGCGCGGCCATCACACGTGCACTTTGTTCGGTGGCAGTCGCCCCTTTGGCTGCAGGCATGCGGATCAGCACATCGCGCGCCGAGCCAAAGTGCTGCACTTGCACATCGGTGTAACCCAAAGCAGCAATACGTTCGCGCATCGGGTCGAGTGCCACCGGTTGGCTGAAGCTGACTTCCATCAGCGTGCCACCTGTGAATTCAACCGACAAATGCAAACCTCTGCTGAAGAGAAAAAACACCGCCATAAAAAAAGTGATGAATGACACCGCGTTGAAAATCAGCGCATGGCGCATGAACGGTATGTCGCGTTTGATTTTGAAAAATTCCATGCTATTTCCTTGTTCGTCAAACGCGCTTGCGCAGCGACAGACGGTGGTGTGGGTCAGTCGCCCTTGGCGCCTTCAATGGTTTTGCGGGTCAGGTCGTCGGGGCGCCACACCGTGCCAATCGACACCGATTGCAAACGTTTTTGTCGGCCATACCAAAGGTTGACCAAGCCGCGTGAAAAGAACACCGCCGAGAACATGCTGGTGAGGATACCCAAGCAATGCACCACCGCGAACCCACGCACCGGACCAGAGCCAAAGGCCAGCAAAGCCAATCCGGCGATCAAGGTGGTGACGTTGGAATCCAAAATGGTGGACCAGGCACGGTCATAGCCGGTGTGGATGGCGGTTTGCGGCGCCGCACCGTTGCGCAGTTCTTCGCGCACCCGTTCATTGATCAGCACATTGGCGTCAATCGCCATGCCCAGCACCAATGCCATCGCCGCCATACCAGGCAGTGTGAGCGTGGCTTGCAACATCGACAGCACCGCGACCAAGAGCAGCAAATTGACCGCCAGCGCAATGCTTGAAATGACACCAAACAACATGTAATAAATGCACATGAACAGAGCCACCGCGGCAAAGCCCCAAGTGACACTGTTGAAGCCTTTGGCGATGTTTTCAGCGCCGAGAGACGGACCGATGGTGCGTTCTTCGATGATTTCCATGGGCGCGGCCAGTGACCCGGCACGCAGCAGCAAGGCGGTATCGGCCGCTTCCATGGAACTCATGCTGCCAGAAATCTGCACCCGTCCGCCACCAATTTCTGTGCGAATCACCGGCGCCGTCACCACCTCGCCTTTGCCTTTTTCAAACAGCAAAATGGCCATGCGCTTGCCGACGTTTTCGCGGGTCACGTCTTTGAAAATGCGTGCGCCTTTGGCGTCCAGCGTCAGGTGAACAGCGGCTTCTTGGGTTTGGTTGTCGAAACCCGGCTGAGCATCGGTCAGGTTTTCACCGGTCAGCAACACTTGCTTTTTCACCACCACACCCTGACCGTTGCGGTCCAGGTATTTTTCGGTGCCAAAAGGCACCATGCCACTGCCTGTTTCAGCCAAACGCGCTTCGCTGCTTTCTTCGACCATGCGGATTTCCAGCGTTGCGGTGCGCCCCAAAATGTCTTTGGCTTTGGCGGTGTCTTGCACCCCGGGCAATTGCACCACGATGCGGTCAAGCCCTTGTTGCTGTATCACCGGCTCGGCCACGCCAAGTTCGTTGATGCGGTTGTGCAGCGTGGTGATGTTTTGTTTCAGCGCTTGGTCTTGCACACGGCGTGCGGCTTCAGGCTTGAGCTTGGCATTGATACCTATATCGCCTCCTGAAGAGGGCGCGGTGGTGGCGTCCAGTTCAGGAAATTGGTCACGAATCAAGGCGGTCGCAGCAGCTGCGACAGCCGGGTCGGTAAATACGATGTCAATCGATTGGTCGTTGCGCGAAATGCCGCCGTGGCGGATCGATTTTTCACGCATCGCAGTGCGCAAATCGCCCGCCGTGGCTTCGGCCTTTTTGCTGAGCGCTGCTTGCATGTCCACTTGCAACATGAAATGCACACCGCCGCGCAAATCGAGACCCAAATACATGGGCGCGGCGCGCAAGCTACCCAGCCATGTCGGGGTGCGCGCGATCAGGTTCAGCGCCACGATGTAAGACGGGTTCTCGGCATCGGTATTGAGCGTGCGTTGGATCGCATCTTTGGCTTTGAGTTGCTGGTCGGTGGTGTCAAACCGCACGCGCAGCGAATTGTTTTCAAGGCTGATCAATGCCGGTGTGAGCCCGGCGGCTTTGAGCGCATCTTCGACCTTGCCCTGGGTATCGAGGTCCACTTTCGCACTGCTGCGCCCTGGCGAGACTTGAACCGCTGGCGCTTCGCCAAAAAAGTTGGGCAATGTGTACAAACTGCCCAGCAGCACAGCCACCAAAATGACCAGGTATTTCCAGAGTGCGTAACGGTTCATGGCAATGGCTTTATTTGATCGTACCCTTGGGCAACACTTGAATCACAGCGCTGCGCTGCAATTGCAACACCACGCCATTGCCAACATCCAGACCAATGTGGCTGTCGCCCAGCTTCTCGATCTTGCCCAGCATGCCGCCGGTGGTGACCACCTCATCGCCTTTGGCCAGCGCATCGAGCATGGCTTTGAGCTCTTTTTGCCGCTTCATTTGCGGGCGGATCATGACGAAATACAGCACCACAAACATCAACACCAGCGGCAACATGCTCATCAGCGAAGAAGACAAGTCGTTGGCAGGTGCGGCAGCAGGGGCAGATTGGGCGTAGGCGGTGGAAATAAACACGAAAGATTCTCCTGTAAAAGGCAACCGGCGATTGTATGCGGTTGGTATGACCTGTTGGTTTGTGTGTGTCTGGGGATGGTTTGCCTAACAGACACCACTAAGTACCCGAGCACACATCATTGGGTGTCCCCAAAATGCAGAGGTGTTGGAGCCAGACGTATCTCGGCAAAAAAGTGCTGCACTGAAAGCCAAAAGTATTGAATTGCTGTGTTGTTTAACTTCTCGCAAACACCACCAACTCGCTGATTTGCCCTTGATCCGCTGCACGCAATCCGGCAATGTATTTCTCACGAAGTGGGTCAGCAGTGTGGGTGCTTAAAAAGTCCGAGCCCCAACTCAGTCGCGCACGGCCAAGCCGCATCGCCAATAAATCCGCCATCAAACGGGCATGTCGGCCATTGCCATTGGCAAAGGCGTGGATCCATACCAACTGGTGATGAAACCGCACTGCAATTTCATCTGCATGGAAGACTTGGTGCGCAATCTGGTAGCGGGTGTTGTCCAACAAATCCCGCAATCTCACGGCGATTTGCGTTCAATCGACACCGATGTTTTTGTTGCTGTTGCGAAAGCTGCCCGCCCACCGCCAGGTCTTGTCAAACATCTGCTTGTGCAAGCCACGAACAAAGCCTTGGTCCAGTAATTCTCGTTTGGTTTGTCGTGCCGCCCATTGGTCACCCTGAGCGATATTCAATTGCTCCCACGCGTTCAGATCAGCTTGGGCGCTGATGTGTTTCGGTATCAGTCCGGCAGCGTCATCCGGATCAAGCGGGGTGGCACCCGGCAGATAAAAAAATTCATCTTCGACAACTCACCACAGATTGCGGCCTGAACCTTCAAGCAATGCTTTGGCAGTCATCGCCAATTGCAACTTGTGCTGTGATTCACTAAGCGTCTGGTCTTCCAGCGCCATGGAATGGGCAATCGGTTGCATACGTTGGCGCGCAACGGTTTCTGCCTGTCGCTGCACCATGTCCTTCAAACTGGTGCGCGGCACCAAGGCATAGTGCAGTTCGCAATCGAGCGCGGCTGCCAATTTGCGCAGACTGGCCAGGGTGATGGCGTCAGACGCCTCAGAGTTTTCCAGTTTGCGCACACCGGCATGCGACATGCCCAGCCGACGCGCGAATGCCGCCGCAGACATTCCCACTGACTCGCGAATAGCACGCACCCATCCAGAAGCGGG
>Ga0315909_10004392_pt1 | contig 16697 bp, 15 predicted proteins | sample LakEriMetagenome_11_FD_203527 | JGI IMG/M metagenome (GOLD analysis project Ga0315909, IMG submission 203527) | Freshwater fungal communities from buoy surface, Lake Erie, Ohio, United States - Buoy 2 MA125 | ecosystem: Environmental > Aquatic > Freshwater > Lake | place: USA: Lake Erie, Ohio...
CTCAAACGGGACACTTCAGTGAAAAAGTGCTCCATTCGAGGCAAGCGGCTCCAGGCAGGATGGTGTAACGACGTCTTGGAAGGCATTCTCACTGGAAAACAGGGCGATTAAGATGCGATTGCCCTGAGCGCTGACCGACTTGGCCAGCCGACCTTCCGTCCCCTTGGCCGGTGCGCGCGGGCACTCGAGGCCGCGATCGGTGCGATCGACTGGTCTCGTGCCCGTGACGACGTGCGGGCCTTTCTGCGGGCTGCCGATCTTCCCGTGCTCGACATCTGGGGCAGGGATTGTTTTCTGGTCCTTCAGGGAACTTTGTGGGTCCGGAGCCCAGAAGGGGGTGTTCCTGCCGTGTCGCCGGGCTGTGAAAGCAAGCGCAGGCATGGATGCCGAAGCGCAGCGGACACGCAGTGAACGGAGGGCCGGAGGCCCGCAGAGAACGACCGGTGACATGGCAGGGACACCTCCGACCCACGGAAAAGCCCGATGGACCTGTTTTCTTGCCCAGTCCGAAAAACTGCCCCCCTGATCCGGTCCGAGACACCCGTACTGTGCAGTCCAGCCGCCATCGACCAGAAGCGTCGTGCCGGTGACAAGCGCCGCCGCTTCCGAGCCCAGATAGATGACCGCCCCGGCGACGTCTTCGATCGCTGCCACGATCGCTGCCACGATCGCTGCCACGAGCGCTGCCAGTGCGGCCGCCGTGTGCCGTCCCGTGAAACCCGGCACAAAAGCGGGCAGTCGAGTCGATCGCTCGCCAAACCGCCAGTCGGCGGGAAGTCGCGCGGTCGTCAGGCCACCTGGTCGAGCACCGGCAGCGCCGGCAGGCCGTTGGGCTGGAGCCGCGGCGGCGGGGCCGGCAGAGGGCGCAGGTCGTCGGGCGTCGCCCGCGGCGGGCCGAAGAGGACGAGCCGCGCCGTGGCCAGAAGCCCGCCGAGCGACCCGAACGTCGCCTCGACCGCCGCCGGCTCGTAGCCGCAGTGCACCATGCAGTCGCTGCACTTCGGATTGCCGCTGGACCGGCCGTAGCGGTCCCAGTCGGTCTCCTCCATCAGCTCGCGGAACGACCGCGCGTAGCCCTCGTCGAGCAGGTAGCAGGGCCGCTGCCAGCCGAAGAGGTTGTACGTGGGAGTTCCCCACGGCCGGCACTCCAGGTCCCACGCCCCCTTGAGGAACTCGAGAAACACCGGCGACTGGTTGAACTTCCAGCGCCGCGGGGCGTCGGCCAGCATGCGTCGAAAGAGCGACTGGCTGCGCTGCCGCGGCAGGAAGTGATCCTGGTCCGGGGCCTTCGAATACGAATAGCCGGGAGAGATCATCATTCCCTCGACGCCGAGGGCCATCACCTCGTCGAAGAACTTCCGGTAGCGGTCCGGGTCGGCGTCGGTGAACAGTGTCGAGTTCGTGGTCACGCGGAAGCCGGCACGGCGGGCGGCCTTGATCGCGGCGACGGCGGCGTCGTACACGCCCTCCCGGCAGACCGCATGGTCGTGCTCCTCACGCGGCCCGTCGAGGTGCACGGAGAAGGCGAGATACGGCGACGGGGAGAAGTGCGGCAGCATCTCCTCGAGCTTGAGGGCGTTGGTGCAGAGGTAGAGATACTTCCTGCGGGCCACGATGCCGGCCACGATCTGTTCGATCTGCGGATGGAGGAGCGGCTCGCCGCCCGGTATCGAGACGATCGGCGCCCCGCACTCGTCCACGGCCGCGAAGCACTGCTCCGGAGTGAGATGGGAACGGAGAATCTCCGTCGGGTGCTGGATCTTGCCGCAGCCGCCGCAGGCGAGATTGCAGCGGAACAGCGGCTCGAGCATGAGCACGAGCGGATAGCGGGCGTTGCCGCGCAGCCGCTGCACGGCCACGTGCCGGAGCACCGCCATCATCTGGCCGACGGGCACGCTCATGCGACGCGCTCCTGGAGCAGGGCCGGCGTCGCCGCCCCGGCCGCCACGGACCGCGTCAGGGCGAGCAGCGGAAAGTAGATCGGGTAGTAGTGGTACCGCAGATAGAAAACCTGTGGAAAACCGGTGCCGGTGAACTCGCGTTGCTCCCACGAGCCATCCGGCTGTTGCCGGCGGACGAGCCACGCCACGCCGCGGCGAACCGCGGCCGATCCGCCCCGGCCCGCCGCCACGAGTCCAGCCAGCGCCCAGGCTGTCTGCGACGCCGTCGGCTCCCCGCAACCGGCCAGGGTCCGGTCGGCGTAGCTCTCCGGCGTCTCTCCCCAGCCGCCGTCAGCCTGCTGGTGGTTCTCGAGCCAGCGACCGGCGCCGACCACGGCGGGATCATCGGCCGGCACACCGACCGCCCGCAGGCCCTCGAGCACCTGCCAGGTGCCGTAGATGTAGTTGACACCCCAACGGCCATACCAGGAGCCGTCAGCCTCCTGCGTGCGTCGGAGGTAGGCGATGCCCCGATCCACGGACGGATGGCCGATCCGGAGGCCGACTTTGCCAAACGCCTCCAGCGCCCGCCCGGCAAGGTCGGGCGAACTGGGGTCGATCATCGCGTTGTGGTCGGCGAACGGCACCTTGCAGAGAAATTCGCAGTTATTGTCCCGGTCGAATGCCCCCCAGCCGCCATCGGAGTTTTGCATCGCCTCCAGCCAGTGCACGGCACGGACCGTCGCCGCCTGCACGGCGGCCGATCGCCCCGACGCATCGTCGGCTGCGCGGCCGGCCATGGGCGACGCGGCCGCAGACTGCCAGGTCGCCAGCGCGATGACCACCATCGCGGTGTCGTCCACGTCGGGATAGAAGCGATTGGCGTACTCGAAGCACCAGCCCGAGGGATCGGCAGTGGTGCGTCGCGACCAGTCGCCGGGCGTGCGGATCTCGTTCGCCAGCAGCCAGTCGACGGCGCGATCGACGGCGGAGGCCACGTGGCCGTCTCGCTCCGCGGCCGCCATGTGGGCCTCGGTCAGCGCGATGGTCGTGAGCGCAGTGTCCCAGACCGGAGACCTGCAGGGCTCGAGCCGGGTCGTGCCGTCGGGCTCACGCTCGATGAGCCCGGCGAGCTGCCGCCACGCCTCCCGGACCTCGGGGGAGTCTTCGTCGCAGCCCATCGCCCGCAGCGCGATGATGCTCCAGACGATCGGCGGGAAGATCGCCCCCAGCCCGTCGCTGCCGGCGAACCGTGCAAGCATCCACCGCCTGCAGGCCTGGATGGCACGGGCCCGCAGTGGCGTCAGGCCGACCGCCTCGCAGCACTTCATGAGCCGGTCGATGCCGCGGAAAAACCGGGCCCACGGGCTCGTGTCGGCGGGCCGCGGCGGGCCGCGGCGATCACGCGCCGAAAAGAGTTCGCCGATGCCACGCTCCGCGGACACTCGGCAGACCGGCTTGAAGGCCCACATCAGCGACAGCGGCACGATCATCGTCCGCGACCAGGCTGACACGCCGGACAGGCTGGCCGGAAAACGGTCGGGGAGAAGCACGATCTCCGGAGGCACCGCCGGACATGCCGAGTACGGCATCTGACCGAGCAGCGCCAGATAAAACCGGGTGAAACTGTTCACGGCCCACGGGCCGCCCGCCTCCGCGATCGCCCGCCGGGCGCGACGGAGAGGCTCCGAGTCGGCGTCGTGTCCGGTGAGCTTGAGCGCGAGATAGGCCTTGACGCTGGCACTGACGTCGACGGGGCCGTCGGGATAAATCGCCCACCCGCCCGATGGCCGTTGCTGAGCCAGGATGCGTTGCCCGCACCCGGCCACGTCGGAGCCAGCGAGTTTTCCGGCCCAGGCAAGCAGGAGCAGATATTCGCTCTCGAGAATCGTGTCCCCTTCGAGGGGACCGCGCCAATGCCCGTCATCTGCCTGCCGCCGCAGCAACCATGAGGCTACGAGGCCGATCGACGCAGTCAGCCCGGCGGAATTCGGCCCGGGCAAGGCGGGATCGGTGGCATCCCACGAACGGCGCCGCGGGCTGCGGCCCGGAGAAGCCTTGCACGAGTTCCAGTCCTCGTCCGCCCCGACAGCTGCGGGGCAGTCTTCCAGTTTCGTCCCGGTGAACGTCATGCGGCCGTCCCTGCTTCAACGTCACGCGGGCGATCCATCGCCCGCTGCTCCGAACCGTGGACGGAGGATAGAGAACGTCGGAAAACCCGACAAGTGCGGCCGACCCCCGCGATCCGGAGATCGCGGGCCCGTGCGCCGCAGACCGGCGCCGGGGAAATCTAGGCGATCTGTGACGCGCCGCCGATCGCCACCCTGACCCGTGTGCCGCGGCCGGCAACGGGTTCGACCGTGATCCGGCCGTTGTTCACTTCGAGCAGCCGCCAGGCCTTCGGCAGCCCGAGCCCGATGCCTCGACCCGCATCCCGTCCGCTGAAGAACGGATCGAAGGCCCGGCGCAAGGTCTCGGCATCCATGCCCCGACCGTCGTCCGTCACGGTGATCTCGACGGAGCGACCTGACGCAGCATGCCCCCGGTCGTGGACCTCGATCGTGACGCGGCCACCGTCCTCAACCGCCTCGAAGGCGTTGACGACGATGACCCGCAGGGCCTCCTCGACCTGGCCGCGGTCGATCAGTATTTCGACGGGGGTCGGCGGCGGACTGTACTCGAACCGCACCCGGCGGCCGGCGGCCGTCCCCCGAAAACCGTCGACGACGGCCGCGACGAGGTTTGCCACGTCCGCGGGCGCGGGCAGTGGTCGCGGAGGCCGGGCGAAGAGCATCAGGCCGCCGATCATGTCCCGGGCCCGAAATGCCTGATCGACGATCGTGGCCAGGCGGCGGCGGCGGTCGGGATCCTTCTCTTCGAGGAGCAGCGACTGGGCCCGGGCGGCGATGTTCGCCAGCGGATTGTTGATCTCGTGCCCCGCACCGTAGGCCACTTCGCGGACCGCCTCCAGCCGGGCAGCGGCAAGGTCGGACGCGCGGGATTCCGCGGCGGCAGCCGCCGCCTCGAAGGCCTGCACGGCGGCGAACACGAGGGCGGCCTCGGGAGCCCGCGGTTCGGCCGCCGGCTTCGGCCGACCGCCCCAGTCGAGCGCCGCGATCAGCCGGTGCATCCGCGACTGGACAGGCTCCCCGCGCGGACCACCGCCATCCGCCGCGAACCACGCGGCGATCGCCGGATCGCGGGTCGCCGCCAGCATGCGATCCTCGGACGGGCGCAACAGGACGCAGGCGAGCGACAGACACCCTGATGCGGACAGCGGCACGGCCCGAGATGCCCCAGCCGGTCCGGGCACGGCCAGGCACACTTCCGGCACCATTCGACCGATCCCGTCCGGGTCGTCGCCGATGTCCTGCAACCGGCCCATCGCTGGCCCCGCGTTCAACGAACCCGCCCGCGTCCCGGAGGACGCGGGCGGTTCTTCGATTCAACAATCGGCCATACCGGCTCAGGAGCCGGCCACGCCCGACTCGATGTCGAGCAGGCTGCAGATCCGGTCCACGAGCACCTCGGCCTCGAACGGCTTCTGCAGGAACTCGTTGGCCCCCGAGGCCTTGAGTTCCTCGATCTTGTCCGGCTCGCACATGCCGGAGATGCAGATGATCCGCACCTCGTCCATCGTCGAGTCGCTGCGGACCCGCTGACAGACTTCCTTGCCGTTGATATCGGGCAGCATGACGTCGAGCACGATCAGGTCAGGTCGGTAGTCCTTGACCATCATGCCGGCGTCGAAGCCGTTGTTGACGCTCCGCGTCTCGAAGCGGCCGTCCCGCTCAAGCACGTCGGTGATCAGCTCGACCAGATCCTGGTCGTCGTCGACGACGAGGATCTTCCGCCGGCCGCTCTCCAGCGCGTCGGTCGGAATCCCGTTGTCCCGCATGAACAGGAACAACTGGTCCCGCGGAATCCGCCGGAACCGGCTGCCAGGCACGCGAAACCCCTTCAACTGCCCGGAGTCGAAGCAGCGAATGATCGTCTGCTGGCTCACCTTGCAGATCTTGGCGGCTTCGCCGGTCGTATAAACGGTCTTCTGCATCTGCTTACCACCCTCTCCCTAGCCGTGGTACAGCTAGTCAAAGCGGTGTCCGAGGCTTCCTCACCCGCGAATCAGCCTCGAACGCCTAGGCCTCCATGCTGCTCACAATCGACGTCCCTGCCGTGTCGTTCGTCCACGGCCTGGCACTCCCTGCCGACGCAAACGTCCGTCGTTTCCTGGGGAAGGACGGGCGGGCCGGCAGCGAGCGGGCCCGAGCGGTGTGACGGGAGGACTCCATTTCCTCCAGCCGCATCCCTGCGGGCCATCCCTGCCAGACGACCCAACTCTACAGGTGCCTTGCGCAGCGAGTCAAGGCCGATCCAACCGGCGCAAAGCCCGCCTTTGCGGCCATTTGCACGATTCCGTTCGACGCGTTCCGCAGCCCCCGTCGACCGATTCGCCGCAGCCCCCGAAGCCCGCCCGAAGGCTCATGCCGCGTGCGGAGGCACGATCTCCAGGAGTTCGACGGCAGGCCGACCATTGACCACGATCTCGGCGACGCGGCCGTATGCGGGTCCCGCGGAGTCGGCAAACAGGGACCTCAGGTGCGGCCCCGGTTCGATCTCGAGCAGTTCGACCCGCTGCACCTCGAGGAGCAGGTCGGCGGCGAGCAGGATCCGACCCAGCGGAATCCTGCCGGCGCGGATGGTGGCGGCCACGTCCGGCTTCACCGTCGCCAGGTCGATCCGCACGATGCCGTGCTGCACCACCGCATCGTCGCCGCCAAGGAGAAGGATTTCGCGCGCGTACCAGGCACCGGTCGCCACCGCGGCCCGCTCCGCCACGACCCGCAGGCGAACCGGGCCACCGTGCCGGCGTTCCATCGCCACCGTCATGTGATGCCGGTGATCGAGCAGCACTCGCGGGGCAGCGGGAACGGCGGCGGCTTCGATCGGCCTCAGGCGGCCGAAGCTGTCGCCATCACGATGAAAGATCCGCACCAGCCGCAGCCCACGGCCAACGGCATCCGCCGAAGCTTGCACGTCAATTGTCCACGGAGAGGGCGGGGAAGCAACGCATCGCGCCGTTCCGACCGCGGATTGTCGCCCTCGAGACCTTAGCCTTCAAGCAATGCGGCCTCGGCCGGGCAAATCAACCGCGGAACGAGGCGGCGGCATTCTCGGGAACGGCGAGATCGAGCAGAAACTCGAGAACCTCCCGCAGCCGGGGCAGCCTGCACGAGGCGGCCGCGGCGGTGGCCCGGGCCCGCTCTTCTTCGACGATGTCGGCGGCCCGCCGAAAAACGTCGGCCCGCTCGTAGAGCAGCCGGGCCTCGGCGAGGGCCGCGGCGACGTCGCCCGGTGGCACGGCTGTCGCGGCCTGCCTGCCGAGCGCGGACAGCCTGTCGAGGTCGACGCCGCTCAAACGCTCCAGCGCGAGTGCCCACATCAGCGTCGGCCGTCCGCCGAGCAGATCCCCCGCCGCCGCCCGGTCGTTCTCCAGGTCTCCCGCCCAGTCCTTGAGGTCGTTGAGGATCTGAAAGCCTGTCCCGACATGAAGCGCGTACCGATCCAGCGCACCAGCGTCCCCATCGAGCGGGCCGGCGAGCCTGACGCCGATCCGCACGGCGGCCTCGAAGGCCGGCGAGGTCTTCAAGCCGTAGATCGTCAACGCCTCGGCGGGACTGAGCCGTTTGTCGGCCGCATCCCGCCACCAGAGTTCGGCCCCCTGGCCGCGGGCGAGCCGCACGTGGGCGTCGGCAAGAATCGCGACCAGGTCGCGACCGCAGGGGGCGGGAATACCCGGCAGGGCGGCGATGATCCTGTAGCCGGCGCCGACGAGATAGTCACCCACGTTGATGGCGGCGGGCACGCCCCGCTCGACGTGCACCGTCGGCCGTCCGTACCGCATCCGGTCGTCGTCCTCGATGTCGTCGTGCACGAGCGACGCCTTGTGGAACACCTCGATGGCCACGGCCGCGGACCGCAACGCGTCACGATCGACCCCGGGCCCCGCGACCACGCCGAGCCGCTCGCGATCGGCCCGCACGGCATCGAACGCCGCGAGCGTGATGAATGGACGGAGGAATTTGCCACCGCGGGTGAGGAACTCGCCGGCCACGCCCGCCGTCGCCTCGAGCGGCGGCAGCGGAACGGCCGGGTTCGCCGGAAACAGACTGTCGAGATCGAGTCGGGACGACAGTTCCCCGAGCGCAGCCGGAGTGAACAGGCTCGCGGCCTCGCGGAGCAGGGGCAGGTAGTCTCCGACCGGAACGCTCGGACCGGCCACGCCGAGCAGGCCGAGGACCCACTCGACGTCGATCGCCGCGGCAGCCGTGGCTGCCGCGCACCCGCCGTCCGCAGGTTTGCCGGCCGCGGCCGGCTCGTACGGGACGGCGGCGACGGGCAGCGAGAATGCCGGCAGCATGCCGAACGCCTTCTCGAGATCGCCGAGCCGGGCAACGCCCAGCACGCCGTCATACTGGCCGGTTACGAGCGAGCCGATCGCCGCCACGGCCCGGGCCGTCGGCTCGACGGCCCAGCCGGAGTCACGGGCCGCCGCCCAGAGCGTCGCGATGCTGCAGCTCGGACCGCAGGTGTGCGGCGGACCGTCGTCACCGGCCCGACGCTCCTCCGCCGCCGGGCAGTCGGGCAAGAGCAGAAGCCGCCGGCCTTGCGGCACGGAAGCGATGCGATCCCGCCAATATTCGGAGACGATGGTGACCATCGTCCAGCCCACGTGTTCCGGACCGCCGCCGGCGCGACGGACGAGCGGCTCCGCATGACCGCGCAGACCGGTCGCGGAACGGGCTGACGCGGGCACGCCGGACACCTTCCAAGTGGAGACGAGGTCCGCCGCCATCGCCCGAAGCCGCTCCCGCAGCGATTTCGCCGCCGGGCAGGAGAGCGCGGCGCGGCCGCCGGGTTGATCGGGCAAAGCTTTCGCTGCCGGCGCCGGACGATCGAGGGCTGCCGAACGTTGCACGAACCACCTCTCAGTTTGGCGATGGACCTGGCGTTTTCCTGAAGGGGAAACCGCATTCCCCGGCGGTTCGTAACCCGATGTCTCCCCGCGCCGCCGGGGGACCGAACGGCTCGGGGGAGAGTAGGGGAAGTCGGCCGAACTGTCGAGTGCGGCGCGGGCGGCGGGCGGCGGTTGCGGGGCGGCCTTCCCGCCCGCGGCGACCGCGACTCAGCGGGCGAAAAACCGGGGCAGCAGTTCATCCACCCGCAGCAGGCCTTGCCGGGTGAGGACCGGATCGGGCTCGACGCCGAGCAGGTCGCCCGACGCCTCGAGCGCCCGCCACTCGGCCGCCCACTCCTCCAACGGGTCGATGCCGAACTTCTCCCGGAGCCGTGAGACATCGAGACGGCCGCGCTTCAGGCCGAGGACCGTCTCGCGGATGAGCAGTTCGCGGCGCGTGGGCTCGAGGCCGCGGGCCACGGGCAGCCGGCCGGCCTCGACCGCCCCGAGATAGTCGTCCCAGTGTGTCGCGTTCTGGTAGTGGAGGCCGGAGAGGTGCCCGAAGCTGGCGACGCCGAGCGCCACCAGGTCGCTCCCCTCCCAGAGCATGTCGCGATAGCGAAATTGGACGCGCTGCGGATCGCGGACCAGCGTGTAGCCGCTGGAGATCGCGTAGCCGGCGGCGAGAAAGCGGTCGAAGGCCCAGTCCACCCAGGCCCGCTTCGTCGGCCAGTCGGCGACCGGGACACCGTCGCCGCCATCGAGGGCATCCCGCACGAAGACAGTATTGAAGGGGAGCTCCATCTGGTAGATGGTCACGCTGTCGGCACCGAGGTCGAGCGTCCGCTCGACCGTCTGCTGCCACGACTCGAACGTCTCCCCCACCATCCCCGCGATCAGGTCGACATTGGTGCTGGGAAAGCCGGCGGCCTGGATCCACTCCCAGGCGCGGAGGATCTCGGCCGAGAGATGCGCCCGGCCGTTGGCTTCGAGCACGTCGTCGGAGAAGTTTTCGACGCCGAGCGAGATCCGCGTCATCCCCAGCGCCCGCAGCGCCCGCACCTTCGGCTCCGAGAGCGTGCCCGGCTCGCACTCGAACGTCACCTCCTCGGCCGCATCCCAGCCGACGCTGGCGTGCAGCCCATCGACCAGCCGCTCCAGCTGCTTCACGGAGAGGAAGGAGGGCGTGCCGCCCCCGAAGTAGACGTAGCGGAACGGTCTGCCGGCCACGGCCGGCCGGGCGGCGACGAGGGCCGCCTCGGCTGACAAGGCCTGCGAGTACCGCTCGACGTCAGCCGCCGCGACGTCGGTGTAGACGCGGAAGTAGCAGAACTTGCACCGCTTGCGGCAGAACGGGACGTGCAGGTAGAGCCCGATCGCGGCTGTCGTGGGGGGCGCGTCGAAGGCGGCGAGCACCTCCGGCACGGCACCGGCGTTCCACCGCGAGAACGGCGGGTAATTGGCGACGAAGTAACTGCCCGGCTCGGTGGCGTCTGGCATCGGCGGCGGCCCGTGAGGGAGGGCGACGAACCTCCATCCTAGCTTTTCAGGGCTTTTTTGCCCGTTGATACCGGGAATTTGCCGGCGCGGCGCGCGTGAACTACCGTTTTTCCAACGCTCGTTTCACTCCCCACCCCCCCACCACCACACGCCCATGATGCTCCCCGTCGCCATCACCGCCGCCGTCGTCCTCATTCTGATCGTGCTTCTGGGAGTGCGCATCGTGCCCCAGCAGTCCGCCCACGTCGTCGAGCGGCTCGGCCGGTTCAACGGGGTGCTCGGGCCGGGCCTCAGCGTCATCATCCCGTTCATCGACAAGATCGCCTACCGGCACACGCTCAAGGAGGTGGCCCTCGACATCCCCGAGCAGGTGTGCATCACCAAGGACAACGTCCAGGTGGCCGTCGACGGCGTGGTCTTCCTCCAGGTGATCGATCCCAAGCTCGCCTCCTACGGAATCACCAACTACGGCTTCGCCGTGTCGCAGCTCGCCCAGACCACGATGCGGTCGGAGATCGGCAAGATCGTCCTCGACAAGTGCTTCGAGGAGCGCAGCAACATCAACGCCGCCGTGGTGACCGCGATCGACGAAGCAGCCTCCGGCTGGGGCGTCAAGGTGCTGCGGTACGAGATCAAGAACATCACGCCCCCTGACACCGTCCTCGTGGCGATGGAGAAGCAGATGCAGGCCGAGCGCGAGAAGCGGGCCACGATCCTCCAGTCCGAAGGGGAGAAGACGTCGGCCGTGAACGTCGCCGAGGGGCAGAAGCAGAAAGTCGTGCTCGAGTCGGAAGCCCAGCGACAGCAGCAGATCAACAAGGCGGAGGGGGAGGCGGCCGCGATCATCGCCGTCGCCGACGCCACCGCCCAGGGAATTCGCCGGGTGGCCGACGCGATCCGCTCCGAAGGGGGCCTGGAAGCGGTGCAACTGCGGGTCGCCGAGCGGCTCGTCGAGCAGTATGGAAAACTCGCCAAGGAAACGAATACGATGATTCTTCCGGCCAACTTCGCCGACATCGGCAGCCTGATCACGGCGGCGATGGCGGTGGTGAAGCGCGGTGACGGCCCGCGTGCCTGACCCGGGCAAAGCTCCGCCCGCGTGACGCTGTTGGCTCGAGGACTTCAAGGAGGGTGCGATGGACGACCTGCTGACCCCGACGACGTTCTGGCTGATGCTGGGGTTCCTGCTCATGGCGCTGGAACTCGCCTCGGGGGCCGCGGTGCTGATCTTCTGCGGCCTCGGGGCCCTGGCGGTGGGAACGCTGCTGGCCGCGGGCGCGCCACTGTCGACGCCGTGGCAGGTCGTGCTGGCGGCGGGCCTCGCCCTCGCCGCCACGCTCGTGCTCCGGCCGCTCGTCCGCGGCTGGCTCAAGCCGCATGGCGGCTACACGGACCATGTCGGCGGCGTCGTCGTGGCGGAGACGCCCGTCGACCATGATACGTCGGGCCGCGTCCGCCACCGCGGCACCGTCTGGCAGGCGCGGACGGTGCGTGGCGAGTCGCTGGCCCCGGGAGAGCAGGGGATCGTGACCGGCGTCGAGGGGATCGAGCTCCGCGTCCGCCGCGGCTGACTGGCCGCAGCGGACTGAGAGTCTCGCTCACAGACCCCGGGCGGCCAGCAGGTCGTCGAAGTCGCGCAGGTGATAGGGCACCTCCGCCCGGTCGAGCACCCGGCACAGGCTGCGGAGCGCGATCCCCATGCCGTCGGGGCCGCTCGTCCCGCCAAACTGGCCGCCGCCGCGGACGTGCGGCTCGAGGTCGAGGAACACGCCGGGGATGCCACGCCGCCCCAGTTTTTTCGTCAGCGCCGGGAGCATCCCGCGCAGGTCGGCGAGGATTTTGTCATGGCCGCCGGCGCCCACGTCGGCCGGCACGAAGCCGGCCAGGGCGTCCTCGTCCACGTGCCTCCCCCGGGCCTTGCCCGCCGCCACCTTGCGGTAGTCCTTGATGTGCACCCAGCCGAGGCCGGGCCGCATCGCCTCCCACTGCTTCCACACCTCCGCGGAACTGAAGCCCTGCACGATCAGGTTCGCGGCGTCGAACACGAGCACGAGGCCCGGGTGATTGACGCGCCGGTGAATCTCCGCGAGCAATTGCCCGGTGCGGCCGACGAGGTTCGCCTCGACCTCCAGGCCGAACGTCAGGTCGGACCGGTGGCAGGCCTCGGCGATCCGGCCGATCTGGTCCACGGCCTGCTCGAGGTGGTCCTCCGGCCGGGCGGACTTGGGCGGGTAGAAGGAGAACCCACGGATCAGTTTGGTCTCGAAGGCGTGTGCCAGTTCGCAGGCCCGGGCCACGTCCTTGGCGAGGTAGCGGGCGAAGGGCACGTAGGCATTCTTCGTGCCGTCCTCCTCGTCGCGGAGCTTGACCTTGCCGATCGGCGCGGCGATCGAGGCCACGTTGAGGCCGTACTCGTCCTCGAGGTGGCGGATCGCGCGGATCTCGCCCAGGGACAGTTTCATGACGTTCTTCACCCCCTTGCCGACGTCGATGTTCCGCAGGCTGTAGTACTCGAGGCCCAGGGCGGCGAGCGCGGAAAACTGCTCCACGGCGGTGAGGTGGAAGGCGGCCTCGTCGGCGAGCGCGGAGAGCAGGACGGGGGGCTTGGGCATCGGTCGGGTTCCGGTTGGGAGGTGGGGAAGCGGGCGACGGGCAGACCGCCGGCCGGAAAAAAGAATAGCGGCGCATCGGCGAGTCTGCCGGCGGCCAGCCGACCCCCGCGGCGAAAAACGCGAAAGCCGGCCGATTTGGCCGGGGGCCCCGGGGCCCCGGTCTTGAGGGAAGAAGCTGCAAGAGATACTACCCCGAGCATGATGGAGTGGACATCTGACGTCGATGCATCCGTGAGGGGTTGCCCATGCCCCGAGAGGCGGCGTTGCTGGCAAGTGAAGGAGGGCACCGATCCGCCATCAGGCGGATCGGTCTGCCGAAAACGCAGCCAGCATCGAGTGAACGACGGCCTGGAGGGCCGAAGTGAACGACCGACGAGCGGGGCATGGGCTACCCCGAACCGTCGGGGCGTACTGTCAACTATTGGATGCTCCTGGTAGTAACCTTCTCAGTGTTCCTTCCACTCCTCACGTTGACGGGAGGACAGACCGTGACTTCGTGCGGCAGCGGCGGTCGCGTCGTCGCATGCAACCGCCAGCGTCTCTGGCTCGGCGGCTTCTGTCTCGGCCTGCTGGCGATCGCGTCGGTCAGCAACACGCTGGGCGCCGATCCAGGTGGTGGCAATCCGGCTGGCGGCAATGCGACCGCGAAAAGAATGGTCCGGCCGCGGTTTCTCGGCGGCCCCGACGCTGAACCGCGGGGTGATCGCCGTCGGCAACTCGCCGAGTGGATGACGTCGGCACGCAATCCCTATTTGCCAGGGCCACGGTCAATCGCACGTGGGGACTCATGTTCGGGGCGGGCATCATCGACCCGGTGGACGACATGGGGGGCGATCACCCTGATGAACAGTGACATGTTCGACCCGCTGCGGGTGCCATTCCACTCCGCGATCATCGGCGAGCAGACCGATGCCGGCCGGATCGACGCCGTGTTCCTCGTCGCGATTACCCGACTCCCGACGACGGATGAGCGGGAACGGTTCGACAGGTATCTGGCCGAACAGACGGCAGCCGGGATCGACGATGCCCAGCCCAGCCCCGTCTACCGGGGCCGGGAGCGGCAGCGGTACGAGCTGGTGCAGAACGGGGCCTGCTCGAATCGACCACCATCCTCTGGATGGGTGAATTCGGCCGCACCCCGAAGATCAACGCTGGCAAGGGACGGGACCACTTCACCGATGCCTGGACCGCGGTACTCGCCGGTGGCGGCGTGAAGGGGGGTCTGGCGTACGGAAGAACCAGCGACGACGGCCAGGAAGTAGTCGACGGTAAGATCGGCATCGGCGACCTGCTGGCGACGTTCGCGGCCGCGGCCGGCGTCCCGCCGACCACGGAAAATCTTTCCGAGCTTGGCCGCCCCATCAAGGTTGCCGAGGGAGGCGTGATCGAGGACGTCGTCGCCGTGAGCCACGGGAAGCGCGTCGAATGACCAGCGCAAGGAGCTCGTCGCACCGGCCGCGAACCACGAGGAGAATGAATACGCCCACAAGCCCGGTGAGGGCATCGTCGGCTGTAGGACTCGGCTGACCGCCGGTTGGGGCCGACCGCGCGACATCCTCGGAGACAGGCTTCAGCCCACCCCAGACGGGGCACGGGACCGCCACACTCGACGCCATGCGCGGCGTCATCGACGAGCAAAACCAGCGCGGCCGCTGAGATCAGACGGGGCCGATGTGGTCGGCCGCCGGGTGCGAGACCGCGATCCGGGAGCGGATGCCGCCCCGCGGCGTGAACTCGGCGAGGAGCGTCATCCGGCGCGGCTGGAGCACCGCGACGAGGTCGTCGAGAATCCGGTTGGTGACGTTCTCGTAGAAGATCCCTTCGTTACGGAACGACTGCAGGTAGACTTTGAGGCTCTTGAGTTCCACGCAGGTCCGGTCCGGGATGTAGCGGAACGTGAGCGTGCCGAAGTCCGGCTGCCCCGTCTTCGGGCAGACGGAGGTGAACTCGGGGCAGATGATCTCGATCGTGTAGTCGCGGCCCGGAAACTGGTTGGCGAAGGTCTCCAGCTGCTCGCGGGACGGGGATGGGAAGGTGCTCATGATGGATGGAAGTGTGCCATGAATGCGGCCGGTCCGATAGACGCCGTCGATTTCGCAGGGCAGGGGGCCATCGCCCCCGAGGCCGGCCGCCACGCCGTGGCCCTCCTCTCCGGCGGCCTCGATTCGGCCACCGCGGTCCGCTGGGCACAAGCGCAGGGCTACCGGCTGACCGCGCTGACCATCGATTACGGCCAGCGGCACCGGGCGGAACTCGCCGCCGCCCGGCAGGTGGCGGCGGCCCTCGGCATCGCCGATCATGTCGTGCTGCACATCGATCTGGCCGCCTTCGGCGGCAGCGCCCTCACCGACGCCGCAATCGCCGTCCCGCACGGCCGCTCCGCGGCCGACATCGCCCACGGCATCCCGGCCACCTACGTGCCGGCCCGCAACACGGTCTTCCTGTCGCTGGCTCTCGCCCTGGCCGAGGCCCGCGGCGCCGAAGCGGTCGTGATCGGCATCAACGCCGTCGATTACAGCGGCTACCCGGACTGCCGGCCGGAATACCTCGACGCCTTCGCCCGCATGGCGGCGCTCGGCACGAAGACCGGCGTCGAAGGACGGCCGGTCGAGTTTCTCGCCCCGCTCGCCGGACTCTCCAAGGAGGCGATCGTCCGCCTCGGCCTCTCGCTCGGCCTCGACCCAGGCCTGACGACGAGCTGTTACGAGCCGGGGCCGGACGGCCGCCCCTGCGGGACGTGCGACGCCTGCCTGCTGCGGGCCGCCGGGTTCGCCGCCGCCGGCGTGACCGATCCCCGGTCCGCGCCCGGCCGGTGGAAGTGAGAGGCCGGAAGGGAAGCCCGTGCGGATTGCCGAGATCTACGCGTCGCTGCAGGGGGAGGGGATGCTTGCCGGCACGCCGAGCACGTTCGTGCGCACCAGCGGCTGCAACCTGCGGTGCACGTGGTGCGACACGCCCTTCACGTCGTGGCGGCCCGAAGGGCAGACCATGGAAGTCGGCACGGTGCTCGCGGCCGTGGAGGCATGCGGGCCCCGGCACGTCGTGATCACCGGCGGCGAGCCGCTGCTCGCGGCGGACGTCGGGCCGCTGTGTGCCGCCCTGCGGGCCGCCGGCTACCATGTCACGATCGAGACGGCCGGAAGCGTCTTGCCGCCGGAAGGCCCGCCGGCCTCGGACCTGATGTCGATCAGTCCCAAGCTGTCATCGTCGGCACCGCCGGCCGACACGCCTGGGGGCTGGGCGGCCAGGCACGAGGCGGCCCGGCGCCGCGACGACGTGATCCGGGCCCTCGTCGCCTCGGCCCCTGATCACCAGCTGAAGTTCGTCGTCGAGACACCGGCCGACATCGAGGAGACGGTCCGCTGGGTCGACGACCTCGGGTCCGCGATCGATCGGAACCGCGTGCTCCTCATGCCGCAGGCCCGCACGGCCGTGGAGCTCCAGACGCATTCCGCCTGGCTGGCCGGCGAATGCGCCCGCCTCGGCTTCCGCCTCGCCCAACGCCACCACATCCTCTGGTTCGGCGGCCGCCGCGGCACGTGACCACACATCGAGGGCGGGCCCGATCCGGTTCCTGCCGGTGGGAAGATTTCGTTGATTGTGTGGTCGATGAATCCGTGAGTGTCTTGCTCCCGTCGAACCTGGAATCTCCGTGGGCAAGGGTTAGCCTACCCTTTCCCCCGGAGGATTCCATCCCATGTCGCAGAAGCGTAAGCGGCTGTCCGGCCCCGAGAAGATCGCCATCGT
>Ga0315909_10004393_pt1 | contig 16693 bp, 17 predicted proteins | sample LakEriMetagenome_11_FD_203527 | JGI IMG/M metagenome (GOLD analysis project Ga0315909, IMG submission 203527) | Freshwater fungal communities from buoy surface, Lake Erie, Ohio, United States - Buoy 2 MA125 | ecosystem: Environmental > Aquatic > Freshwater > Lake | place: USA: Lake Erie, Ohio...
GATGAACAACGGGTTATAAGCTTTCCCGGGATTCTCCGCGACCTGCACCGACGCGGCCCTCGCAAGCTGATTGCTTTTGCCCTCCACGAAGCTTTCGAACGTGAAATCCCCCTTGAGACCACGATTCACCGGGCTACCAGTGACTATTGAGGGCGCCAAGATGGCCGGCATGGAGACCGAGGTCTGTGGTCTGCCTGAATCCTGCGTTGCCGAACCCGCAGGCTCGGGGCGATCTCCTGTGCAGAAACTGACCGAGAGGATCAGGCCGTCCAAGGAGCGCAGCAATTCGGTGATCCGCACGCCATACTTGTCCCGGACCCAATCGGCTACGAATCTGTTGGGCGCAACTATCTGCAATCCGGTATCGGTTTTCTGGGCCTGCAGGGGTCTGACCCAGGTGTTGTACTGCTGGGGCGTGAGTTCTCGTTCGAGTGTGTTGAGACACTGCAACCAGGCGTCGGACATGAATGGCGGGCTTCTGTTTTTTTCTCGCGGGCGGACGCCAGAGTCTAGCGAGCAGCGCAAGTGTTATCCACAGGCGCCTCCCATTTATTCACAACAACTGAAATTGACAGTGCTATCAGGCACCTACTACCATGCTCGGCTCAAACAAGCGGACCCAGGGTCACCACAATGAAACGCACCTATCAGCCCAGCAAACTCAAGCGCGCCCGTACCCATGGTTTCCGCGCTCGCATGGCCACCCGCGGTGGTCGTCTTGTTCTGAAAGCCCGCAGGGCCAAGGGCCGCGCCCGCCTGACTCCGGTCTGACCTTATCAGCCGATTCAGCAAGGGTTCCCGGTTGTGTGGAGGTAATGACTACCTCCGCCTGTTCAAGTCCGGCCGCCGGATTCGCACCGCCTGCTTCAACGTCTATACCGGCTGCTCTCCCGCGCAGGCACCGCGCCTTGGCATAGCGGTGTCCAAGCGCAACGTCGCGCGAGCGGTTGACCGGAACCGACTCAAACGAATCGCACGGGAATCATTTCGCCTTCATCTCGACCGCCTGCCTCCCAACGACATCGTCGTCCAGATGAACCCACCTGCGCGTTTGACCGGCAATGCAGAACTGCTCGGCATGCTGGCCGCAGTCTGGGGAGACATTTCGCGCCTGTATCCAACTTCTCTTGCCAACCTGCCTGATTGAAACGCCACCATGGACCAGACCAGACTCATCCTTCTCATCGCGCTGAGCTTCGTTTCATTGATGTTGTGGGAAGCGTGGCAGCGCGATTACGGTCCTGCGCCGTTACCAGCAGCGACAGAGGAAACGCGTGACCAGGCGGCTGACGATCTGCCCGAGGTTTCCACCCCGGCATCACCTGTGTCGGAGGCGTTCCCAAACGAACCGGCAGCTTCACCAGTCCCAGGTACAACGGTACCCATCACCGTCAAAACCGATCTGATTTCACTGGTGATCAACCCGGTGGGCGGCGTGATTGAGCAGGCTGAACTGCGTCGTTACCCCGAAAACGGCGAAAACCCCGATGAATCCTTCAAGCTGCTGGACACCAGCGCCCAGCGCTATTTCATCCATCAGAGTGGATTGAAAGCGAGCGCATCCGCCAGCGCCGATCATTACGCTACTTTTTCCAGTGCTTCAGCCGAGTACGAGCTGCCCGCCGACCAAGATGCCTTGACGGTCACACTCACCTGGCGTAGCCCGGAAGGTGTCGAGGTCGACAAGCAGTACCTCTTGCGTCGTGGAAGCTATGAAATCGAGCTCGCGCACAAGATTCGCAACAACAGTACCGGTGACTGGACCTACCACCACTACGATCAACTGCAGCGCAAGTTCATCGACACTACTCAATATTTCATTCACACCTTTACAGGTGCCGCCGTTTCCACCCCGGAGAAACGCTATGAAAAATACACCTTCGAGGATCTTGCCGAGGAACCGGTAAAGGTTTCCACCAGCAACGGCTGGGCCGCCATTCTCGAACATTACTTCGTGGGCGCGATCGTTCCCCCCAAAGAGCCCGCCTACCAGTACTACTCTTCGATCGTCTCCGACGAAAACTATGTCATCGGCTACTACGGTCCTGCTTCGACGGTGCAGCCGGGCGCTGCTGCTGAAACCACGAGCCGCATTTTTCTCGGACCCAAACTCCAGAAGACACTCGCCGCGGTTGCGCCAGGCTTGGAGCTTACCGTCGACTACGGCATCCTCTGGTTCATCGGCAAGATCCTGTTCTGGATTCTTGATCAGTGGCATGGGCTCACCGGCAACTGGGGCTGGTCGATCATTCTGCTCACCGTTGCCGTGAAGCTCATGTTCTACCCCCTGTCCGCTGCAGGTTATCGCTCGATGGCGAAGATGCGCAAAGTGCAGCCCCGCCTCGTGGCCCTGCGCGAACGTCACCAGAATGACCGCGCGGCGCTGAATCAGGCGATGATGGATCTCTACAAGACCGAGAAAATCAATCCACTCGGAGGCTGTCTTCCGATCCTCATCCAGATCCCGGTCTTCATAGCGCTCTATTGGGTGATCCTTGAAAGCGTCGAGCTCCGGCAGGCACCCTGGACCCTCTGGATCACCGACCTCTCCATCAAGGATCCGTTCTTTGTACTGCCCGTGTTGATGACACTCAGCATGTGGCTGCAGACCAAGCTGAACCCCGCACCGGTTGATCCAATCCAGGCGCGAGTCATGCAGATCATGCCCTTTGCCTTTGGCGCGTTCTTTGCGTTCTTCCCGTCCGGCCTGGTGCTTTACTGGTTCGTGAACAACTGCTTATCCATCGCGCAGCAATGGACCGTGACGCGGGCGGTAGAACGCAAGGCTTGAGGTCGACGCGGATGGCTGACAGCCCGCAGGCGGCCGTCAGCACCATTGCGGCGATAGCGACGCCTCCCGGCCCCGGCGCCATCGGCGTGTTGCGACTGACCGGCCCGCAGAGCGCGCGCATCACGCAAGCAGTGGTAGGCCGCGTGCCGCCAGCACGGCAAGCCACCCTGCTGCCCATGCATGATGCCGACGGCGTGCTACTCGACCGGGGCCTCGTGCTCTATTTCCCCGGACCCGCCTCCTATACGGGCGAAGATCTGGTGGAGTTCCACACGCACGGTAGCCCGGCCATCCTTGCAGCACTTCTGCAGTCCCTCTACGCCCGCGGCGCGAGCGCGGCTCGACCCGGTGAATTCACCGAACGCGCATTCCTCAATGGAAAACTGGATCTGCTGCAGGCAGAAGCCGTCGCGGACCTCATTTCGGCGGGCACTGAACAAGCCTTGAAGGCAGCCAACCTTGCCATGGCTGGACACTTCTCCCGAGCCATCGAATCCATCGCGCAAAGACTGGTCGAGGTGCGGGCCCTTCTGGAGGCAAGCATCGATTTTGGTGATGAGAGTTCGGTCGAGGAGTCCCATCACATCGAATCACTCCATGTCGGCACCAGTGAACTGCGGGAGGAAATCTCAAGTCTTCTCCGCAACGCCCGTCACGGCGCACTTCTCGCCCGCGGTCAGCGCGTGGTGCTCTGCGGCCCGCCCAATGTGGGCAAGTCAACTCTCATGAATGCCTTGAGTGGCAGTGCGCGCGCCATTGTCAGTGCCCAGCCCGGCACCACGCGCGATGTGCTCACTGCCGAACTCGACTTGGGTGGGATGCTGGTCACGCTCACGGACACCGCTGGGCTGCACGAAGTCGACGAGGAGATCGAACAGGAAGGTATTCGTCGCGCGCTCGCGGCGGTGGCGGAAGCCGACCTCGTGCTGCTGGTGCACGACGCGACGAAGGAACGGGAGGCACTCTCAAACCAGCCCGCAGCACTGCGGGAAGCAGCTGATCGCATCATCCATGTGCGCAACAAGATCGATCTCGTCGGAGAGACTCCGGGGCAGTGTCAGAATGCCGCGGGTCAAGTCGAAGTCTCGATCACCGCTCGAGATGAACATGGCCTCGAGGTGTTGCGCACGTGCATGCACCAAGCCCTGGCACAGGAGGCTGAAACAGATACCCCCCTGCTGGCCCGAGAGCGACATCTGAGGGCGCTGATGGAAGCCGAAGCGCTGGTCCGTTTCCAGGACCTCGGGGATTTCAGCGCGGATGTGGTGGAAACGGCGGAGCGCCTGCGTCTGGCTCATAGAGCCCTGACCGAACTGACTGGAGAGTTCACAACCGAAGACATGCTGGGCGAGATCTTCGGGCGGTTCTGCATCGGAAAATAGCGAGCCCACCAACTTAATTCCGCCAGAGGCGCGAGCAGCCTGCAGCCAATCATGACAGCAGGCAGAGATGATGTTTTAACGAGTTGAGCATGTGGTGCCTAGAAAGACGGAAGTGGCAATCAATGTTCCAGCAACCCGTCACTAATCAGAGCGTTGGCTTTGTGGCCGCGTCCTTGGGTCAACGCCCGGAGTGGCGCGAACCGAACATGCGCTTTATCCTGACTATGCCTCGGGCGGGTCGGGCGGCCCCAGTCCACCCGATCAGGCAACACCAGCACCACAAGCGGCCCCGCATTCCTTAGCCACACTCCGCAACGTCGCTGAACCATGCCATCCATTATCCGTCGGACCTCGCTCACGCAATGGATGTTGTTGGCTACAGCGGGCGGAATCGTCTGTGGTTCACTCGCCCCCGAGATCGCACCACATCTGAAGTTAATCAGCGAGATTTTTCTGCGCCTGGTTCGGGCAATTATTGCGCCGCTGCTTTTTGGGGTGCTGGTGCACGCCGTCGGTGGTATGGGTGGGATGAAGGAGCTGGGCCGACTCGGCTGGAAGGCATTGCTCTACTTTGAGGTGGCAACCACGCTGGCTCTGTTACTCGGCTGGTTCGCGGCCCTGATTGTGCAGCCCGGTGAAGGCGTGGCGCTTGTCGGCAACGCCGCACCCAGTGCGCAGCCCACGACATTTGCAGGAGTATTACTCAACGCGTTTCCTACCAGCATTGTCGATGCGATGGCTCGCGGTGACGTACTTCAGATGGTCGTTTTCTTCTTTCTCTTTGGTGTTGCTTGCCTATCGGCAGGGGAGAGGGCAAAGCCGGTACTGATATTGGCCGACGCAGTGGCAGCCATCGCATTTCGGTTTACGCATATCATCATGTATCTGGCCCCGGCGGCTGTATTTGCTGCAATCGCCGGGGCGGTGGCGACGGGCGGGGTGAACGTCTTGATCGGGTTGCTGCGGCTGTTTGCGGTAGCCTGGGGAGCCGAACTGCTTTTCCTGTTCGTTGTGTTTGGTGGCACATTGGTGGCATTCCGCGTGCCAGTGAAGCGGTTTGTCCATTTTGCGCGGGAGCCCTTTCTCATTGCCTTCGCGACAACCTCGAGTGCGGCCGCGCTGCCGCAGACGCTGGAAAACATGACGCGCTTTGGGGTGCCCAGTCGAATTCTCGGCGTCGTCGCGCCACTCAGCATCAGCCTGAATCTATGTGGCAGCACACTGTTTCTTGGGCTGGGAACGCTGTTTGTGGCCCAAGCGGCGAATATCCCGCTAAGCCTCGATCAGCAGTTGTTGATTCTGCTGACGTTAAAAATCACGAGCAAAGGCGTGGCGGGAATTCCGCGTGCGAATTTCGTTGTACTGACGGCGCTCTTCCAGAGCTTCGGCTTACCGCTGGAGGGGCTCGGGCTGCTGCTGGGCATCGACGCGTTGATTGATCCGGTTCGAACCAGCGTCAATGTAGTTGGCCATTGCACGGCACCCGTGGCGGTGGCCCGCTGGGAGGGCATTGAGTTCCCCTGCCACCTCGAACCCACGCCAGATGCCGGACGCTAGTCGCGGGTGCCGGGGGCTGTTGCCTGCGTCATTCCATTGGCAACCCCCGCACCGCCTGTCCGAGTAAAGCAGGCCGCCTCGCAACATCGTGAGGTGGCGTTAGCCACAATCTAGGCTACCATCCCACCACCACCACAATAGTCCCGCACATGACTGCGCGCATCGAAATCTCCTATGGTGAATTGCTGGACAAGATCACCATCCTCGAAATCAAGTCCGAGCGCATCGCGGAATCAGCCAAGCTCGCCAATGTAAGCGCGGAGCTGGCCGCCCTCAACGCCGCATGGGTGGAAATTCCCGGGCAGGCGCAGAGCGAGGAGCTATCGACTCTTCGTACCGAATTGAAGGCGACCAACGAAAAGCTGTGGGAAATAGAAGACGATATCCGTGAGCTGGAACGCCAGCAAAGCTTCGATGAGACCTTCATCGCGTTGGCTCGCAGTGTCTATTTCACGAATGATCGCCGGGCCGCCCTGAAGAAACGGGTGGACCAGTGCCTCGGCTCTCGCTTCTCTGAAGAAAAATCATACAAGCCCTACTGAAGTGCCTTCCCTGCTGTTTCACACCGCGGAAGATCTCTTGGGCGATGCGCTGATCAAGCTGCCGTCCATCCTGGCGCTCAAGCAGGCCCGCCCCGATGTGCATCTGGTCTGGAGCGCTGGGCGCGGCGGTAGCGTGTATGCGAATGTCCTGCGGCCGCTGGTCGAAGGGGTGATCGATGAGGTTCATCACCAGACAGGGCTCGGCACTCGCTGGTCGCAGGTGATGCGGCCCTTCTGGCCCCGTCGTTTTGATGGAATCATCGCGAGCGAGCGCCGGCTGTTGCCAACACTGGCCTTGCGGCGGCTGGCCCACGACACCTTCATAGCGCCCATGGGAGATTTCCGGTTTTCCACGCACATACCGGGCGCTGGGTTCGTGCATGAACCACTGCACAAACAGATACAGACACTCTTCGAGCTGGCGGTGGGAACGCCACTCAATCCGGCTCACGAGCTGCCAATCCCTACTCGATATACACGGCTCGCGCAGGAACTCCTGCCGACCGGCCCCTGCTATGTAGGGCTTGCACCCGGGGCGGGTGGCAAGGACAAATGCTGGCCCTTGGAGAATTTCATCGACGTCGCACTCGCACAGTTGGCTGCCGGGCGAAACCCGGTGTTTTTTCTCGGCCCGGCGGAACGCGACTGGTTGGAGCCGTTGCGGGCTGCGGTGCCGGCGGCGCTCTTTCCGGAAAGCGACCCGCGCGCAGAGCTTCGCGGACCTCTTCTGGCCATTGCATTGGCAAGCCGCCTCACCCTGGGGCTTGCCAATGATTCAGGCGCAGGCCACCTGCTGGCGGCGGGTGGCAAACCGTTGGTAGCCCTTTTCGGGCGAACCAACCCGACGAAGTTCGCGCCGCCCTACGGCGAGCGCATCGTCATCCGGGCGGCGGATCTAGGGGTGATGGCTGTCGACGAAATCCCGATAGACCACGTACAGCGCGTGATGGAGAACGCCCTTGGGTGACGGCAAGCCGCGGCTGCTCTTTGTCACCTTGAGCAACATCGGTGATCTCCTGCTCACCACGCCCGCCCTTGAAGCCCTGCATCAGGCGTGGCCGGAGCATCTCATCGATATCGTGGCTGATGCGCGCTCGAGTGATTTGCTGCGTGCCTGCCCCTATCTGGGCACGCTCTACCATCGTGACAAACGCGCGGGAATGGTTGGAACCCTCAAGCTGATCGCCGCGCTCCGCGCACGCCGCTATGCCGCCGTGGTGGATCTGCGCACGGATTTCCTGCCCTGGTTGTTGCGAACAGACTCACGCGCGGCGCGCTGGCGCCGGGGCGCCCATGGCCCACACGCAGCCGAACAGCACTTCGCCATTGCGGCGCGGATACTGCCGAACCCTGTCGACATCCCCGCTGCCCGTATCTGGATCACGCAGGAAGATGAGCAGTTCGCCGCGCAGGCGCTGGCCTCCCTGCCCGGTCCGCGCCTGCTGGCGATCGCACCGGGCGCAAACTGGCCCGGCAAAATCTGGCCAATGAGCCACTTCGACGCTCTCCTCGAGCGGACTGCCGGCCTTTTCTCAGGTGTCATCCTGCTCGGCAGCCGGCAGGACCGCGTCATTACGGCTGCCCTGAAGGAGCGCAGCCCAGTGCCGGCCCTGGATCTGGCAGGCACCACCACGTTGCGTCAGGCCGCCGCTGTGCTGGATGCGGCCAGCGTCTTCCTAGGCAATGATTCGGGCCTCGGACACCTCGCGGCCGCACGTGGCATCCCGTCGATCACGCTGATCGGGCCAGGCCGCCCGGAGCGTTACAAGCCGTGGGGACCGCAGGCCCGCTTGCTGGAGGCGCCCCAACGCCAATTGCCCTTGCTCTTGCCCGAGACGGTCGCCACCGCCCTGCATGAAATTCTCGCCTGACGACCCTCCTCTTGCAGGAATCTTCCGGCTATCATGCGCGCCGCCGGGCTGACGAGATGAGAGGTCAGCCGCGAATGCAGAGGAAAATCCATGGCCAAGTACCGTGAAAACTTCCAGTTCACGCCGCGGGATATCGAGCTGATCGAAACCGCTTTGCGCAGTGAGCAGTCACGCCACGCGCGCACCATCCTTGAAGAATCACCGCCCGCGGAATTCAGCAGGGCAGCGCGGGAGATCAACCACCTACTCGCAAAAATCTTTCACCAGAAGGTGTTCTATTCCCAGGTCAAGCGCACAGGCTTTCCCGGGGGATGAATGACTATCAGGTGACGGTGGAGCGGGACGGGCGCCGGGAGGTCATGGAGCTTTCCGCAGAGAATATCCGGCAGCTGGAGGCGTTGGTACCCGAGGACTCGGACATCGTGAACGTCAAATTCCTCCGCGCGCGTGGTTTCAGCTGCCGACCTTTGGGGACTCCTAGGCGCGGCATCTGACTTTCAGGTCTTCGCGATGAGATGTTCCTCGACGCGCGGCAGGCGTTCCGCGCCCCAGTAAAGCTGCCCATCCACCCACCAGCTGGGAACGCCGAACACCCCCCGATCCTCAGCTTCCTTGCGCAGTGCCGCCAGGCGATCAGCACCCTCCCCAGCACTGAAGCCAGGAAAGTCCTCGGCGGGTAGTCCGGTTTCGGCCATCAGGCCCTGCACGACGGCCATGCTCTCCACATCGAGCTCGCGCCGCCAGAAACGCTGGAACACCTCCGCATGAAAGCCGCGAACATCACCCCGCGAGCTGGCGAAAAGAAAGCCCATGTGCACGAGATCCGTATTCCAGATCTTGCGCGGGCCGCGGATGACGAGGCCGCGACGATTGGCTTCGCGCCGGCAATCCATGTAGCTGTAACGCACGCGCCGCCATTGGTGCGCACTGCGTGTTCCCAAGGTGTCCCGGTCATTGTCGTCCAGCGCCGCCTCGCCCAGGAAATCGCCGATGTGCAAGGTGTAGGGGATACGTGTGACGCTGCATTCGAAGCGCGCCTCGAGTGCATCACAGGCGGCCTGCGCAAGGTAGGCGTAGGGGCTTTTGTAATCGAAATAGTGAACAACTTCTTTCATCCCTGCCATCCTCCTTGCTTCATCGGGGGCCATCGAACTGTCGCGCTATCAGCTCGGCGATACGTGCTGCGGCATGGCCATCACCGTACACGGTGGAGGGCACCGCACGAGCGCTGTAAAAAGCGGGATCAGTAATGAGTCTCTCGGCCGCGTCCTCGATTCGCTGCGCTTCCACTCCCACCAGAATTGCAGGTCCTGCTTTGACACCTTCCTCGCGCTCGGTCACCCGCCGCAAGACCAGCACGGGCTTGCCAAGATCGGCGCACTCCTCCTGGATACCACCCGAATCCGTCATCACGAACAGGCTTTTGCCAAGACAGTGAACGAATGCGGCGTAGTCCAGTGGTGGCAGCAGATGGATGTTGTCACGGCCTGCCAGATGACGGCGCACCACTTCCCCCACATTGGGATTCAGATGTACTGGAAAAAGAAAGACAAGAGACGGATGGCGCGCAGCCAGACTGGCCAGCGCGCGCATGATTCCTTCCATGTCCTCACCAAAACTTTCGCGGCGATGACAGGTGATGAGCACGAACGGTGCGGCTAGCAGCTTGAGCAGGCCGGGATTGCTGGAGAGCGATGTGTGCTCAATGGGTCTCTGCAGGGCCAGCCGCAGCGCATCCACCGCCGTATTACCGGTCACGAAGACACGCTCGGTGGGCACCCCCTCGCGCAAAAGATTTTCTCGCGCGAGTTCGGTTGGTGCACAGTGCAGATCAGTGAGATCCGCCGTGAGCCGCCGATACATCTCCTCAGGATAGGGCGAGAACTTGTCGCCGGTACGCAAACCGGCTTCCACATGCACGACCATGGTCTTATGCATGAAACCGGCGAGCGCCCCGACAAAGGTGCTGCAGGTATCCCCTTGCACGATCACGCAGTCAGGCCGTTGTTGCGTAAGCACTCCCGAAATAGCCGGCAACATGACGCCTACCAGATCAGCTTGCTCCTGACCCTCTCGCATCAGATCGAGTTGATGTTCCGGAACCAGCGCGAAAACCTCCAGCGCTGAGGCCAGCATCTCCCGGTGCTGCCCTGTCGAAAGCAGTTGAACGCGGAACCCGCCGTGCTCGCGCAGCGCCTGGTGCACGGGTGCGAGCTTGATGGCTTCTGGCCGGGTGCCGACCACGATGAGCGCGCTTTTGGTCAAGGGGCGATCCTGAAGTGTCTCGAAAGCGTCTCACCGTAGACGCGCGTCGTCTGTTCCGCAATCCGCTCCCACGAAAATTCGCGCTCCACACGGCCGCGTGCCGCTGCTCCCATCCGTGCGCAAAGCGCTGAGTCCGAGGCGAGACGATTCACCGCGCGCGCCAGTGCCGCGGGATCCCGCGGCGGGACGAGAAGGCCGGTCACACCCTCATCGATGAGCGCCGGTATCCCTCCCACCCGAGTGCCCACCAGCGCGCGCCCGCAGGCCATGGCCTCCAAGCCGGCAATGCTGGTGGCTTCCATATGTGACGGCAGCAGACAGAATTCGGCTGCATGGTAGACATCGGGCATTTCTGGATTGGGCACCCCGCCGATGAAATGCGCCCGGGACTGCACGCCAGCCTCGGCGATCACGCGCGCCATTCCCTCTTTTTCGGGTCCATCCCCGGCAAAAACGAAGTGCACATCAGGCGCTGTCTCCGCCAGTGCGCGTGCAGCGTCCATCACGCCATTTTTAGGCACTAGGCGTCGAGCCAGCACCACGACCCACGCCCCATCCGGGATTCCCCAGGCGGTTCGCAGTCCGCGCCCCGCTGACGGGTGAAAGCGTGCGGCATCCACGCCGTTCGGTACATACGTGGCTGCACCCTGATAACCCGCTTCGCGGGCAGCCGCGACAAGCTCCTCACTCGGTGCAATGACGTGGCTACAACGGGAAATCAAAGCGCCGAGACGTCTGAGACGTCGACCACCGAACGCCACGGTTTGCAGGAAGCCGGAGGTATGGTTGGTGAAAACCACCGGGACGCCAGTAGAAAGTGCCGCACGCAGCGGGCGCAGCCCATGCACATGCAGAAGATCGCAGGGGTTGCGTGCCAGCCAACGCCGGCACCAAGCGCCCAGCAGCCAGTCACTGAACGGTTGCGCACGAAGCCGGGGGGAAAATCGGATAACGCCAGGTGTCGGGTCGGCTCCCACAGGCTTGGCAGGTGCCAGGACCGTCACCTCATGTCCGAGTGAGCGCACCGCGCGTGCGAGCTCGGCAACATGGGTAGCCACCCCGCCGATGCGCGGCGGATACTCGCTGGTCAGCATCAGGATGCGCACGCCACCCCCTCTGCTCCATACGTCAGCGCGCATATCACGCGCAACACCTCATCCGCGCCCAGTTGCTCCAACGCAGGTCGCTGCAGACAGGTCACTCGCGACCCCAGCGGCGCAATGAACCCTGGATCGGATTCCTGCGAATACAGCACCACACTCGCGCAGCCGGTAGCCGCTATTACATGCATCGGCCCGGTGTCGTTGCCCACTGCGAAGCGCGCCTCACGTGCGAGGCTCGCAAGTGCCGCGAGAGAGGTTCGGCCGGTCAGATCGATAGCGCCCGGCATCGCGCGCGCTATTTCCCGGTTGGCCTCGGCATCGACCGCTGTACCGATCAGAACGGGCGTCATTTCAGGAGCAAGGGCTCCGAGCAGGGCAATGTAGTGATGCGCGGGCCAACGCTTGCCGGGTCGATGGGCTGAGCCGCCCGCTGCCACCAGAAAGTAGGCCGATGGAAGCACGAAGGATTGGATCTCGGCATGCAGCCAGACAGGATCCGCAGGTGCAGGCACCGTGATGCCGAGCGCCCGGAGTTGCGCCGCATACCAATCGCTGCGATGCGCGCCCTGTGGGCGTGGTGGCCTGGGCAGCGCACAGCCCTGAACCGGGCCCGCCCATTCAGGCGCGCGGCGGCCCATCAGCCGAAAATACCACGCGGTGCGTTTCGAGCCCTGTAGATCGTAGACACGATGTAAATCCATGTTCCTGATGAGCCGCGCCATCCGCCAGTGACCCAGTGGGAACGCTGCCGTGGGGTCCTGGAAGACGGCATCAAAGAGACCGGAGTCCCGCGCCAGACCGGCAAGGCCTGGGATTGTCAGCAAATGCAGGGGTCTGTCCGCGTGATGGGCACGCACCGCACGCATGGCGGGCATAGCCATGAAAAAATCACCGAGCGCCCCCAGCTTTATGATTAGCACTGGTGCAGACGCGCACAGAACGTTGCCGGTTGTGGTGGCCTTTGGGCTGCGGGACAAGTCGGATTCCGCGAAAAAGGGGCAAACCCCGTGGCCGGGCATGTTAATGGCGAGGCCCTCCCATTTCCATTATCCTCGCGCTCCCAAGCTGGCCGCCCCAGATCCCCGTCCCGCCCAGACCAGGTTTTCCAACCGATGCTTCAGCCAGAACAGAACACGCTGCCGCGCGCGGCTTTCTTGGTTCTCGCGGCCATGACCGTGCTGATGACCTTCGGCGACGTGCTCATCCAGGAATTGCACGGCACGGCAGCCTTCTATGCAGCGCTGTCCCGCGAAATGCTGGAGCTCGGCGATTTCGTCGCCCCGTTCAAGGGTGAGCAGGCATATCTCCTCAAACCGCCGCTGGCGTTCTGGTTGAGTGCGGTCAGCGCCTGGGTGCTTGGCATCAACGATTTCGCCATGACCCTGCCATCCAGGCTTGCCGGCCTCGGTTGCATCTGGATGACTTTTCTCATCGCCCGCCGGCTGTTTGGTACGCCTGCAGCTTGGTATGCCGCGCTGATCTTTCCCACCAACGGCCTCTATATCCAGTTCACGACCAATTTTCGCATTGATTCCTTGATGACCCTGGGCGCGCTACTGATTTTGTGGGGCTACCTGCAGTTCAGGGATGGCAAAGGCATGGGCGCTTTCTGTGCCGGCCTTGCGCTGTCGATTCTGACCAAGGGGCCGATGATTTTTGCGATGCTGCTGGCGTTCCTGCCGCATCTTTTCTTTTGTGGCAGGCGTCCTGCCTTGGCCGCACAACAATTGGGCTGGACCTTGCTGCTCCTGCTGCCAGCCGCGTGGTATGGCTATCTGTGGTGGCTGCACGGCAATGCCTTGTCCTCCCAGTTGAATCACGATTTCTGGCGGGGTGATACGGCCGTCGGTCTCTCGGCCCTTGACTCCGCCCTGCTTGAGTATCTTTACAAGCCCCTGCGCAGACTGTGGCCGTGGTTGCCCGTCCTCATTGCCGCCATTCCCTTTGCATTGATGCAGATTGTCTCGCGCGCCAAAGCTCGCGAATACCGTGCCAATGTGGCCCTGCTGTTCGGCCTTTTTCTCATCAACTACTTTATCGCGGCCATCAAGCCCGATCCGGATGTGCGCTATCTCTATCCCTCGCTGCCCTTGCTGGCAGTGCTGGCGGGTGGCCTGCTCGCGAGATTGAGTCGCGGACTCCTCCCGCGCGCGGTGGTGCGGATGACATGGGGTCTGCTGGCCCTCACGCTGGCCTACGCCGGCCTCATCAGCGCGCGGGGCTGGGAAGATGCGAGGGGCCTTGAACAGATCCGCGCCTTGGCAGAGAGCACAACGATTACCCCCAACAACTCTGCGGTGATTGTCGATTTCATTCCGCGACCCGACATGCCACGGCGCAACGATCCGCTGCCGGACAGTCTCTACTACTACCTCGGTTTCGTGCCCGCCCGTGTGAGTCCGCTGCAGACCCTTGCCGAGTTGCCGGCTGACACGCGTTACGTTCTCATCCGGCGGAAAAAAGTAGAGGTCGCGCGTCTGGAGGCAATGGGCCTCCGCACGCTGGCCCAGTCCGCCCGACTGTCCTTACTTGAAGTGCCCGTCACGGTCGCTTATTGAAGTGAGCGCCGCAGAGCAATATAGCAACCAGCACACCCAGGTGCTGCGCCACAAGGGATAACCCACCAGCCAGATCGCGAGCGCGCTGGCAATGAGTGCAAGCCCGGTGCTGCGCGCAACAGAGGGCAGTTCGATGGCTCCTCTTAGCAGCAGTGCCAGGAAGGCGTAGAACAGAAACATCCCCGGGACGCCGAGTTCAAGCTGAACCTGCATCAGGATGTTGTGGGGGTACAAGGGAAACTCTCGGGCCAGGCCCGTCAATGGCATGGACCCTTGCTGCGCGGGTATGACGCCACTGTTGCTGAAGCCGAAGCCACCCCAGGGTCTTTCCGCCGAAAGCTCTCCGGCCAGCGCCCAGATGTCCATTCGGTGCTGGATGGAGGGCTCCACACTCTTCGCGAGATCCAGGCCCTGCAGGCGGGGAGCCGCAAAATGTGCGGCCAGCACACCGGTCATGATGAGCGCGGCGCAGGTCAACGGTGTCAGCCGGGCGAGCAGAAAGCAGAGGGCGCCCGCTGTGAGGGCCAGCACAGGAGCCAGACCATCGCCCGCCAAGGTGCAGGCGCCGATCACAGCCATCGTAAGCCAGCACAGCCAGCGCAGGCGACCCGTCAGATGCGAGCGCGCCAGCGGCAGAACCCACGCCAGGATGGCGAGTGCCGCGCCGGGTACATTGGTCTTGATGGCCGCGTTCAGAGTTTCGCGACCCAGCAACTGGTCTCTCAGCAACACATCGCCAAAGGTCTGCCAGGCCAGCAACCCTGTGCCCGCAATCATCCCCCACAGAAACAGGCGTGCGCAGACTTGGGCATCTGTTCCTCGCACGCGAAGAATCTGCGCCGCCCACAGGGGTGGCAGGCATACCAACCCGAATTTCAGGGACTTTTCCAGCGCGAGCGATCCATCAACCGCCCACAGGCTGCTGAGCCCGCCCCATGCGACGACGGCCATGATGAGCAGCGACAGAGGCGAGCGTACCGCCTGCCACCACGCGAATCTCTGTGGGCGGAAACCCAGCCAGATGAGTGCGTACAACGGCACGAACACACCGACTGTCGCGGGACTCAGGGCCATCAGGCCGGGAGTGATTACCAGCAACGGAGCCAGTCCCCGTGAATCGAGGGTGCTTGAGGGCGTGTCGTTCATGCAGGTGTCCTCAGCGTGGTGAGGTGTGCTGGCAGAGTTCGTCATAGACCGCGAGGGTCTCGGCCTGAAGACGCTGCAGGGTGAAGGGCTGTTCCCGCGGCACAGGCGGGCAGTTCACAAGCAGCTCCGCCGTCAGTCGCGCGGCGGCAGCGACATCGCCAACCGGCACGAGGCCCGCGGGAAACACTTCGCGCAGGATCTCAGCCGTGCCACCGTGATCGAAACCGATCACCGGACGTCCCAGGCTCAGAGCCTCGACCGTGGTCCGGCCAAAAGCCTCGGGTTCGCGCGTGAGCGAATACACCACATCGGAAACCGCGAGCAGCTCGCGCATGTCGCTGCGTTGTCCAAGCAACTGCACGTGAGACGACAGCCCCAGTGTCGCGATACGTTCTTTCAGCTCCGTCTCAAACTCGCGCTTGCGCGGATGAGGTCCGCCCACCAGCAACCCATGCACCGGCAGACCCTGCTTCACCAGCAAGGCCAACATCTCGATGAAATCGAGCTGGCCTTTCCAGCGGGTCAGGCGTGCCGGCAACGTCAGTATCCGTCGCCCCGGCGGCGGGCCTTCAGCCGCCCAGCGTGCCAGCCATTCAGCAGACGGGCGATATCCCCACGGAAAGCGCAGCGGCGACACGCCGCGCGGAATCACCCGGATACGTGTGTGCGGGGTTTCGGGCCAAGCACGCTCAATGTAGTCACGGATGAATTCGGAGATGGCAATCACGCGGTCCCCGCTGGCCATGATCCGGCTGTAGCGATTCACCGTGTAAGGCCCATGAACCGTGGTCACCCAGTGCGGCCGCTCTGCCGCCGGCATGCCACGCAGCGCCAGATGTCCCAACCAGGCCGGCAGGCGCGAGCGCGCATGCACCACATCCACGGTTTCGGCTGCAAATAACGCGCGCAGGCGAGGAACCAGCGCAAGACTGGACAAGCGCTTGCGCCCGATAGGCAGCATGATGTGTCTTGCGCCCGCAGCCTCCAGTGCCGGCACCAGGCGGCCGCCGCCGGAGACGACGACGGCGCGATGGCCCGCAGCGACCAGCGCCTCTGCGATCTCCAAGGTTCCCTGCTCAACGCCGCCAACCTCGAGTTCCGGCAGCAGCTGCACCACGGTCAGGACGCGAGCATTCATGACCAGCGCTCGAGTATGAGCTCCGCACAGCGGGCGGCTTCAGCCAGAGGCGGCGCGGGCGCATGCAAGATCTCGCCTGCCTGCCAGTCGGCAAAGCTCGTGATTTGACCGGAGTGCACGAGCAGATCCGTGAGCCGGGTGATGCGGTCCTCGCGCCGTCTCGGCACCTCCAGCAACCCGACGCCCGCGCCCGCGGTCAGGGCTTCGAAGATCATCGAGACACTGTCCGCCGTCACCCACACCGTGCGCGCCCCTGACAAGGCGCGGCGCAGCCAGTCCGAAGGGCTGGCCTCCGCAGCATGGAAGCTCACCTCTGCCTGAGGCATCTGCGCCAGGAGCC
>Ga0315909_10004395_pt1 | contig 16689 bp, 11 predicted proteins | sample LakEriMetagenome_11_FD_203527 | JGI IMG/M metagenome (GOLD analysis project Ga0315909, IMG submission 203527) | Freshwater fungal communities from buoy surface, Lake Erie, Ohio, United States - Buoy 2 MA125 | ecosystem: Environmental > Aquatic > Freshwater > Lake | place: USA: Lake Erie, Ohio...
TAAGTCGATGCCGCAGCAAGAGCTACTTTTTCTTCAATAGTCGTGCCGCCGTTTGTGTTAACAAATGCGTGGATGTCAATGTATGCCTCTTCCATTGCAGACGCATTTGCCAGAGCGGCAGCCGCAGTCACAACAGCAGCATCAGCAGTAGCTTTAGCTGTTTTAGCAGCATCTGCTGCGGCTGTACCAGTCGACAAGTTATCCAAACCAACGTAAGTAATGTTCTCAACACCTTTGATTGTCAAGCCAGTCAAAGAATTGTTGTTAGAACCAGTGATGGTCAAAGTCAATGTATCTGTACCAGCGCCACCGTCGATGGAGTCACCAGAGTTGATAGTTGTTTGAGCAGCGCCAGTTGTAGCAACTGTAGCGGGTGCAGTAATTGTGTCGTCGCCAGCGGAGCCAACGATTGCTTCAACACTAGTAGTGAGCGTGAAAGATGTAACTGCAGCTGTAACACCAGCAGTTTCAAATTTGCCTTCAGCTTTGCCAGTTGTTTGTGAAGCGGCCAAAGCTGCATCAACTTTAGCGTTGAATGCTGTAGCGTATGTGCCGTATGTTGTGTCGGCAGTCATTTGTGAGAAGCCGTTCAACAACTCAACAACTTTAGCGCCTTTATTTGAGCCAGCAGCTGTCAATTGAGCAGCAACCCATGCGTCCAAACCAGTGAGTGAAGCCAAACCGAGGTTTGTGACCAAGATGGTACCAACTTCAGCGTCTGTCTTTTTACCGAAGTCAGCTGCGTACAGTTTGTTTGCCAAGGCGCTTGGGTCTTGTGCAACAACTTCGAGGTATGTTGCGTTGCTCAGTACTGTGTTGTACAGACCACCGGCCAAGCGAGCGATGATCGTGCCGTTTGTAGAGATTGCCATTTGAAATCCTTTTGATTAAAAAAATAAACTTTCTGCAGAAAGCCGAGCGTTCCTTTCGGAAGCTCGTTAAAGATCTCGGTTACTTGTGCCGATATGTTGGCACTGGTTTCCAAAAGCTTTGACAAGCGCCCATATGAGTGAGCGCGGTTTTCTAACAGACGGGTTATTGTAGAGGGTTTTACGCCTCAATTTTTGTGATTTGAGTCACACACAGAGGCAGGAAAACCGATTGTTGCAAAAAAACATCGCAAATTTGGGGTGTTTTTGCTTGTTTCTGCATATTTTCAGTTCTCGCTCCATCTGATTCCAGCGTAAATGCCTGAATTCTTCAAATTAAACAAGGTGTTATTGGATCTTTGTGAAGTTGCTTCAATGTTTAAACCGGCACTCCATGACTTGTCCAAGGGCACCCAGAAGCCTACGCCCCAATCGGCACGGTTTGTGGTGGTTTTAAGGTCGCCCAGCAGCTCGCTGTAAATTTGAGCGTCCGAGCTTTTGGCGAAGCGCACCCAAGCGCTTAATTGACCGGCTTGTATTTGTTTGAAAGGGCTCCAAGGGATGGACGTCAAGCGCTCGTGCCTTAGTAGCAAGTCCAAGCGCTTTTTGTCACCGCCTGGGCGGGTTTGTTCTTGGGCTTTGTCAGAGCCTTTGCCCAACACCACTTGGCTTTCGTTGCTAGAGGCTTTGCACAGCAGTTCCATGCGGGCAAATGAATAGGTGCCATTCAGGCTGCTAGAAAGAGGAAAGATTTGGTGGGTTTGGCCCAAGGAAGGGGCCAGTTTGCAAGACTGGCCTTCTATGTTCAGCACGCCTTTTATGCCAGGCTCAAAGTTGCGGTCCCAGTTGAACTTGAGGTTAAAGCCCGAATCTGTATAGGCACTTTGGCCGCCTAGCCAAAACTGCGTGCCGCCCACCGCAAGCTGCCACTGACCCGAAGCAGCGCCAGCAATCATGGGCAAACTGTATTTGGCCAAGGCTTCGGCGGTTTGGTTGCGTTCTGGTTTGATGCCCGTGAGGCCGTCTGCTTGCAGGGCTTTCTTATTTGAAATATAGGCACTTAAAGAAATTTCCCCCAAGGCCAATGGGCCAGAGCCAGCCCGGGTGGTGCCCTGCACTGCTAGCAAGGTTTTGGTGGCGGGCCCTGCAATGGGCTTGGCAGCATCCGACAAGCCAATGGTCACGGGGCCATTGGACAGCATAAGGGTAAGCGAATCGGTGAAGGTGGCGCTGTTCAGGTTGGTTTCGTGGCCCAAAGCTGTTTGGGCCACGGTGCTCCACTGCCATTGGTTTTGCATGTTGGCTGGAGTGGCTAAGCTGGTTGCAATTTGAGGGCTCTGAAAGTTTTGTGCGCCCTCTAATTTAGATTTGAGGGTGGGCTGAATGTCTGGCCTTTGCAGCACGTCGGCCAGCATGGCCCTGGCAGAGCCTTTAAGGCCAATGAGAGCCAAGGCTTGTGCATAGTCGAGCTGCGCGCCGGGCAAGTTGGGGTCTAGCAGCAAGGCTTTTTCTAAGGCCACGGCCGCTTCTTCTATGCGGCCTTGCGCCAGCAGTTGGGCGCCTTTTTGGGCTTGGCAAGTGGCTTGTTCGTCGCAGGGGTCTGCAATAGGTTGAGACCAGCCAATGCTTGGGGTCAAGACCAACGCAAGCAAGCATGCAAGTGCCGATGCAAAAGCCTGTAAAAACTTCACGGATTGTTGATAAATATGAGAATCAGCGAATGATACCGACTTAAGTTGCCTTAAGGGGCTGCAAGTGGCAATGTAGGCTAGGGCTTAGCCCACTGCCCCTGCTTCCATGGACGACACCAGCTGCAAGTGCGATGGGTCAATGGGCACATTGAGGGCATACACAGTTCGCGGGGCGCGCATGCCTGCCAGCAAAAAGTCGCCCAGTTTTTGGGTGTCTTGGGCTTCGGGCGCATTGGCGCATTGGGCCAAGGCTTTGGGGCCTACCAAGACAGGGTAGCCCAGTTCGGACGTTAGCTTTTCTAAGCGGGACGCTACGCTGACGGCTTCGCCCATAACGGTGTGAACGCGGCGTCTTGCCGGTCCAAAGGAGCCCACCATAACAGGGCCACTTTCAATGCCAATGCCAATGTCTAGCGGTGGTGTTTTTCGTGAAGCCACTTTGGGCAACTGCGCCACGCCTTCTTGCCAAATGACTTTGGCGGCTTTCAAGGCTTGCAGGGCGTGTGGGTCGCAAGGGTTGGAGCCGTTCCAAACAGCTGTAAGGCCATCGCCCACCATTTGTTCTACAACGCCGCCATACTCGGTGACAATTTTTTCTACCGTGGTGTAAAAAATGTGCAGCACGGTGGCGGCGTCTTCGGGGGTGCGCTCTTCACAGTAGGACGAGAAGTTGCGCAGGTCTACCATCATGACGGTGGCTTCGCGGGTTTCGGCCACCACTTGGGCGGTGGGTTCTTGGAAGGCTACGCGTCTGGCGGCGCCTTCGGGCAAATAGCTAGACAGGTTTTGGTACAGGCTTTCGCGCTCTGCACGTACTCGCAGCATTTCTGCGGCGGTAAGGAGTGCGGCGGCCAGGGCTACAAACAAGGCGGGCTGTCCCCAGCCCAACCACTGATGTGCGCCCAACAGCAAAGCTGCGTGTGCGCCAAAAATCACTGCGCCTGAAGCCAACGCCACTGCCGGCACAACCACTGCGGCTTTGGGGCCAGATGCTTTGAGCGAGAAGATTAAAACCAGCAGTGCCAGAGCACCTGTGGCAAATGGCCAGAGTGGTGCCCATGCAGGTGCATAAGGTGTGCGGCTATCTAGCGCGGCAGACAAAATTTGAGCGTGAACTTCTACGCCGCCCACCGCGCCGCCTTGCGGTGTGGGCACTGCGTCGCCGCCGCCAAATGCGGTAGAACCCACCAAGGCCCATGTGCCTTTGAGCATGTTGGCAGGCACTTTGCCTTGAATCACGTCCACCGCAGAAACCGACACAAAGCCCGAGCGCGGCATTTGATAAGACACGCGCAACTGGCCTTTGGCTTCGACTGGAATTTGCAATCCGCCTACGTCTAGCACTTGACCAGATTGCATGAAGCCTGGCGCTGCTTTGATGACGGGTTGTGCGCCAGTAGCAGCAGACAAACCGGCAATGGCCAATGCGGGGTAGGACTTGCCTTCGTAGCAGACCACAGCAGGCACGCGGCGGATATTGCCATCGGGGTCAACCACGGGGGTAATGTGACCAACTGCTTGAGTGCTTTGCGCAAAGATGGGGGCTGCGGCCATGAAGCCGAAGGCTTGAGTGGAGGTGGCTGCGCAGGTGCTTGCAGTGGCGCCTGAAGTTGCTCCGGATGCTGGGCCTAAATCCATCGCGCCAGCCAACTGGCCACTCTTCACTTGCGCCTCTGGGCTGAGTGCAAAGAGTTGAGAAATAACGGTAGGGGCTTTGGCGTTGCCTTGGCCTGATGTATTTGCATTGAGTGCCTCAGCCAACTTGGCATCTTGTGCTGCGTTTTGCTCGCCATCAAACAGCACGTCTACCACTTTGAGGTTCACGCCGTAAGCATCTAGGCCATTGAGTAACTGGGCCATGCGGTCGCGGGGCCATGGCCATGCACCTAGCGCTTGTGTGCTTTTTTCGTCAATGTCGACCACCACCACGCGGCGCTCGGTGGCGCTACTGTCTGATAACGCCCATGTGCGGCTGGCCAGGCGCTCTTCCCATTGCTGAAGTTGCGGTGCAAACAAAGCACTGATGGCCACCATGAGCACCACTGCCAAAGCAGACACGCTGGCGTAAAGCCAGACGGGGCGCTTGAGGAGGGTGTGGGCTAGGGTTTTCATGTTGCTTGTCGGCTACTTTGCTTAGCGGCCCCAGAGGGTGGCACCGCTGAAGGTGCCAGCGCCTATGCTGGTTGTAACGGGTGCGCGGAACAAGAAGCCAGCTTGGCGGGCGTCAAGGGTGATGGCGCCAGCCACGCTGCCGGCGTTGGTGCCAGAAGTTGCGGGGTTGTTGCTCAAGAAAATGCCAGTGCTGGGGTTGAGGGTGCCGCTTTGCGAGAAGCTTTGCACGCCTGTGCCTTGGGCCGACAAGTTAAGGCTTGTGTTGAATGTTTTATTGCCAAAGTCAACGCCCAAAGTGCCAGACTGCACGGTGGCAGACTGCATTTCGTTTGCGGCATTGCGGTAGTAGGCCGATGAAGCCTTGAGACCAAAGTCCACCTTGGTGGTGAGGGTGGGCAGCACGTTGAGGTTGCTGGGTTCGCGGAACAAGAAATAATAGCCATCGCCCACCGTAACTTCGTTGCCTTTGAGGGCTTCCAAAAATGGCACAGTAATGCTGTCGCTAGGAATAGCTTCTTTGCCCCAACGGCCCCAAATGAGTTTGGTAGCGGCCACGGCATTGAGGGGGTTTTTGGCTTCGGTTTCGGAGGCCAAGGGGCGCTCTGTGCCTTCGCGAGTTTGACGGTCAAGCAGCAACACGCGCGATGCATCGGACTGGCCGGGCTTGCCAATGTTTTGCAAGCTAGGGTCGGCAGAGCCTAAGCGGTAGACCAAGGCTTGGCCCAGCATTTCTGCGGTCAGTTCTTTGGCACGGGAGGTGGTGCAAACACCCAAGGCTTCGGCTTTGCAAGCGTTGTCAAAGGGGGCCATGACAATGGCGCCTTGGTTGACGGTGACGCGAATCACGTCTTTGCCCACTTGCGTGACAAAGTCGGTGCCCTTGACGCCAATGGCTACCAAGGGTGTGTTCAAACGGAAGCGTTCTTTGGCGGCTTGGGCGGCAGCGCCAGAGATGGAGCGGGCTTCGCCAGAGTCTAGGCTGAGACGCACCACCGACGCAGCGGGGTCGGATGGGCTGTATTTGAATTCGTGAATGCGAAACACCGAGTTGGGCCGAACGCTAATGCGGGCGCCATCGATGAAGCGAATGTGCACGTGGCCATTGTCGGAAGTGCGAATGACATCGCCCTCTTGCACCGAGCCGCCTTTTTGGGTATCGGCTTCTTGGGTGCTGCGCTCAATTTTGGATTTGCCAATGGTGAGGGTGACCTCGCCCACCACTTGTGAGGCCATGGCCAGGGCTGTCATACACATGAAAATAGCTCCCACAACACTTTGCTTCAGCAGTCGAACTGCTGAAGAGGCGGTGTTGGAAAAGGCTTGAATTGACATGATTTGACGCAATATTGTTCGCGAGTATAAAAAGAAAGCTTTGAATCGGGTGTGCGCACAATCACACCCACTGGTAAACAAGGCAGATTGTTAAGCAGCTTCTCAAGGTGCTAATTAGTCTGCCGAGCGAATAAACCCCTAAGATATGGGGTCTGAATTTATGGCCGTTCATCCCTCCCTTTTGCAGCAATTTGCGCTGATGCGTCTGTTCCCAATAGATGCCTTGGCTCAGTTGGCCTCACACTCCAGCACGCATGCCTTTGCCAAGCGGGAGGTGGTGTTGGCCAAAGAAAATCCTTCGCCCAGCCTCATGTTTTTGCTCGAAGGCAGGCTACAGGCTATAGATTTTACGCTGGATGGCCGCGAAGTTGGTCTTCACTTTATTGAAGAAGGCCAGTACTTTGGCGAGATTTCTGTGCTCGACGGGCTGCCCTCGCCCGAGGTAGTGATTGCCAACAAAAAATCACAGGTCGTAATGGTGCCTGCCCGCGAAGTGCGGGGGTTGATTTTTTCCAATCCGCCGGCCATTGAAGCCATTACCTCAGGGCTCACCGAGCGCATCAGAGCGCAGGCGCATCAGCGGCAGATTTTGGGCATCATCAGCCCTCTGCAGCGCATTTGCGCTTTGTTGCAGAACCTTTCAAAGGACGGCAAGAACCCCGAAGTGATTGCCAACGCCCCTACACACCAAGAGATTGCCATCATGGTGAACCTCACCCGCGAAACCGTGACGCGGGCGTTTCAGGTTCTTCAGTCGCAAGGAGCATTGGCGCGCGATGGCGATGACTTGAAAGTGGACACTGGCAAGCTGAAGCAGTTTGCAGAAAAGTCAGCAGATTGAAGAGCTTTGGCTTTATATTGATGGCTACATGAACAAACATCGCTACGCCCACGAGATTGACCCCAACGGAGGCAGCGCCGCAGCGCGTTTAGCCCGCATGGTTCACCCTGGCTTGCGTGTGCTTGAACTGGGCACGGGTCCTGGCACTGTGACGCGCATTTTGCACAGCAAAGGCTGCAAGGTGACTGGGGTGGAGATGGACCCAGAAACTTTGGCCATGTGTGCGCCATTTTGCGAACGCACATTGCAAGCCAACTTAGAAGACCCCGCTTGGCACGCCAGTTTGGCCGGTGAAAAATTTGATGCAGTGATGTGCGCCGATGTGCTGGAGCATTTGCGCGATCCCCGACCTTTGCTTTCTTTGCTGCCCCAGTTTTTAAATGACACCGGCTGCGTCATGATGTCCTTGCCTAATGCAACGCATTTGTCGGTGGTGGCATCTCTAATGGCAGGGCGTTTTCCATATCAAAGCAAGGGACTGCTTGACACCACCCATCTGCGGTTTTTTGGCCGTGACGACATCGATGCCATGCTGCGTGAATGTGGTTTGGTCTGGCAGAAATGGGAGACCGTGCAAGTGGACCCTGCACAAGCCGAGCTCAGTCATTTTTGGAACCAAATGGAAGCTTCAGAGCAAGAGTATTTGCGCGCTAAGTGCGCCGATGGACTGGTGTACCAGCACGTGGTGAAGTCATACCCTGCGCATGAAGCCGGGCAACTGACAAAGTTTCAGCATGATATTGCTGACTTAAAGGCCCAACTTACAGCGACATCTCAGAACTTATCAGCCTTGCAAAAAGCGCACGAGCAAGAGTTGGCGACTCAACTGGCCACAATGGCACAACTACAGGCTAAGTTGCAAAACACGCAAGGCACTTTGGCTTGGACGCAAGACCAACTCCAAAATCACCAAACCTCCTTGGGCGAAGTGTTGAATTCTGCTTCTTGGAAATTGACAAAACCCTTCAGGTCATTATTTGGTAAATAAGTTTGATTAGCCACACTGCAGATGGCGCTTTTAAATCTATTTATTTCGCATTCTGTGCCAAATGCTGATTGCGCGAATTAACAGGTGGTAGGCCCGTTTGATGCCCGGCAAGCGCAGCACAATGCGTTTGAGCATTGAACTGGAAACACCTATCACGGTGTTTTGTCGATTGAGTTCTTGTGCGATCTGAATAATCTCGGTTGGGCTCAGTTCTACTTTAAGTTCAGAATTTTTGGCAAGTGCTTTGGCGTAGTAATCGTTCAGTACCAATTGCCTTTGCAGCGCTTTGTCCACGTCGTTGGGTACGCGGTACAAAGAAGTTACTTTGGGGATGAGCAAGAAGTCGTGCTTGAGTGAGTAGCGCACCCACAAATTCCAATCTTCTAAGTTTTCTAAACTGAGGTCGAAGCCTCCATTGTCCAAGTACAACTGCCGCTGAAACAAAACCGATTGAATGGGCAAATAATTGTGATGCCACATGATGCCGCGGTTGAACACTTGGCGGTTGATCAGGTTGTGCAACACATTCTTGTAAATCCAAGGCTCTTCACTGATGACTTCGGTTCTCACCTCATAAGCCAAACTGTAAACCGCGCCTAGTTTTTGATTGGACAACCAGGCATGCACCAACACTTCTAAGTGGTCTGCATAAAACAAATCATCGTCATCTAGAAAGCAGCACAGTTGGCCGGTGGCTGCGGCCAAGGCTTGGTTGCCTGCTTCACAGCGACCCACCTTGGGCAAAGACAAGTACTTGACGCTGTGAATTTGGCCGCTTTGTTGCAGCGCTTCTATTTGCGATTTGGCACTTTGAACGTCTTGGCCACCGTCTTCTACCACCACCAATTCAATGTGGGTATAGGTTTGATGGGCCACGCTGGCGATGGCTTCTTTCAGCTTGCCACTGCGGCCAGGCATAGTGCGCATGAGCACACTGATTAAAGGCAGGCTGCTGTTGTTTTTGGCATGCACAAGGGTCGACTGGGCTGCGTTAGGGTATTCGTAAAACGCACCTTCTCGGGCCATGGCGTAGTCCCACATGCGAAATGGAAAGTCTTCTTGGCTTTGTCTGCGGCTACTTAAAAATTTAGGCGCCAGCTTGATCAACTTTAAAAGTTGCATCAACAGTTTTGTTCGCATGCCCGAAAACATGGGCTTGAGGGCAAACAAGGCCATGAACATCACAAAGCCTTGTATCACTTCGTGGCTGCGGCCGTACCTGCACCTTAGAAGTACGTTGGCCAAGGTGCTGCCCAAGAACTGCTGCGGCTTGACTTGCTCCACTTCTTCGTAGGTGTAGTGCCACACGCTGGCCTGGGGCACATAGCGCAGCTTGTAACCATTGTCTCTTAAGCGGTAAGACAGCTCGACGTCTTCGCCGTACAAAAAAAGCAGGGGCTCATAACCCTTGACGGCCTTAATGGCCTCGGTTTTGAACAGCACACATGCACTAGAGCACCACGCGGTTTCACCAGACACGGGGTGATAGTCTTTGGGATGTTCGTAGGGTTTTTGGCGGCACTCCCAGGCGGCAACATTGGCTGCATCTTGCTGCGCTGTGGCCAGCAAAGTGGTGAGCGTGTCGGCCTCAAACTCTAGATCTACATTGGTGACCCAAAAGTAAGGCGTTGTGGTGAGAGCCAAGTTGAGGTTGTGGCCGGCTCCGAAGCCAATGTTGAGGCCATGGCTTAAGACAAGCGAAGCAAATTTTTGCGACAACAGGCCATGTTGCTTTGTCAGCCATTCATAGGTATTGTCTGTAGAGCCGTTATCTAGAACGCACAAAGCGATTTGGTCACAAGGAAGGTTTTGCTGAAACAAGCTTTGAAAAAAGGCGTCTAACCATTTTTCGGAGTTGTAGGTGACGATCGACAGGGTGACGATGGGCGCTGATCGGGAAGTTGTCTCTTGCATTGGCCGCGTTTGTTTCAATTTCTTGAATTATCTGCGAAACGGCTTGAGCTTCAAGGCGGGCTTTTCAACTAAATGCCAAGACATAGCCGCCAAAGCAACTGTGAACACCACGGTGCTTAAAAGATAGGCCCACAAGGGCATTTGGGGCCAAAAAGACACCACAGTTTGCTGGACTGGGAAAGCGTAGATGTAAATGCCGTAGGAATAATCGCGCTCGTGCCAGCGGCTAAGCCAGCTGTGTCTGCTGAGGCCAAAGGCCAAGACCACAAAAGGCAAAATCAGCCACGAGGACATGACGAAGAGTTGCATATCTTTGGCTAGACACAGCCACAGCACCAGGGCCAACACCACGTTGGACAAAGTGAAGTACTTTTGGAGTTGGAATTGATATAGGCTAACACCCACCATGAAGTAGACACCGCACAAGGGAATTTGACGAAGGTCGGTGCGGTAATAAACCAGAGCTTCTGTGGCGGGCAAGGCCCATAATGAGACCAAGGCCATGAAGCCCAATGTGACTGAAGTCGTCAGCCATTGACCCCACTTTGGCTTTTGAAGCAAGGCGCCCACCACACCAAGGAGCGCCAGCAGCAAGTACATGAAAAACTCAACTGGCAAACTCCACAGCGAGCCATTGACCGCATTTGGCAATTTATTTTGCGCAAACACACCGGGCAAGTGGTAAGTCATGTAAAGCGCCATGTTGGTAAAGTAGCCGCGAGTGTGTTCGTTGCGCCAGTAGGTGGACATGTCTGAGGTGGTCAGCCACGGACCCAACACCAACACACTGAGCAATGTGCAGACCAGCAGACCCGGGGAAATTCTGAGGATGCGCTTGGCTAAAAAACGCGGAACGCTGGGGTCGCGCTGCCAACTTTGTGCTACCAAGTAGCCACTGATGGCAAAGAAAATGTAAACGCCCAGTGGGCCCATGGGGACCCAGTGCAAAAACAGCGGCTCAGGTAAACCTAAGAAAACAAAAGCGTGGCCATAGAGCACCATGCATGCGGCAAACCAACGAAGTGCCGTTAGGTTGTTGTGATGATCAGTAGGCACCATTGCGCCAGAAAACCACTTTAACGGTTTTGAACAAGATGGCCAGGTCGTACCAGAGCGACCAGTTTTTGACATACCAAGCATCGAGGTAGACGCGGGTTTCGTAGTCGACATCGTTGCGCCCGCTAACCTGCCACAAGCCCGTCATGCCGGGGCGCACCATGAGGTAGTAGCTTTTTTCTAGGCCGTACTTTTGCAGTTCTTCTTGCACGATGGGGCGGGGGCCGACCAAGCTCATTTGACTTTGGAGCACGTTGAACAATTGGGGCAGTTCATCAAGGCTGGTGCGTCTTAAAAAATCGCCCAGCTTGCTAATGCGGGGGTCGTCTTTGAGTTTGTGTTCTTTGTGCCACTCTTCTTGAAGCGTGGGGTTGTTTTGCAACAGTTGGTTTAACAAATGCTCGGCGTTGGGCACCATGGAGCGAAATTTAAAACAGTTGAATTTGCGACCGTTTTTTCCTACGCGTTGGTGCGCAAAGAAAACACTGCCGCCTTCCAACTTGAGGGCTGCAGCAATGACCAACATGACAGGTGACAGCAACACAATGAGTGCGGCTGCCGTGAAGGTGTCAAACAAGCGTTTGGTTAAACGGGCTGGCCACCTTCGCAAGTTGTTTCGCACACGCAGCAGGGCCACTTCGTGTGAAAAGAAGTGTGCAATGTCGGTGCCATACAAAGGCACCCCGCGCATGGCAGGAATAACGCTGATGTCGGTAGCGCCCCACTGCGTGAGGGTGCGCAGCCAATGCTCGCGCTGGTCTGACTGAGAGTGCTCAAGCGCAATGACCCATTGAATGCCGGGCTGGTCGGCCAAAACTTCGAGTTGCTTTAAGCTTTGCAGCGTGCGGCCGTTGAGTTGAAGTTGGGGGGTGGCGGCATCGACATCGACATAGCCGGCCACTTGAAAGCCCATGCGCGGTTCGCTTTGCAAGGCAATGGCCGCTTCGGTGGCGTTTTCGCCATGGCCAATGATGATGGTGGGGCGAATCCAGAGGCCCATTTGGCGCAGCACCCAACGTGTGAGCACGCGGCCCCACACAATGGCAATGGCCGCCAACACCCACACCAACAACCACCACAAACGCGAGGCATTCCATCGGGTGGCAGCAATGAGGGTCATGTCGAGCACGGCCAAGATGCCGACCAAGCGGAGGATGTCGCCCAGCTCGTCCCAGAAGGGGCGACGGTCGCTGTAGTGTTGAAAGCGCATGAGAAACAACATGAGGCCTAAGAAGACCAGGCCACTCCAAGCCAAATAGCGCTCAATGTCTTGTGTAGAGAACCAAACGCCAATGTTGCGGCTGGGATCGAAAGCGACATTGATCAGGGTGGCCAATGCAAAAGCTGCCATGAAGGCCAAAGCATCGCCTAACAAAATGGCGAACTTTGAAACTCGAACTTGGAGCAGCGACAGCGTTGGAATCATGGCTTGGGCTGCCAAAAAGGTTTGTGCATGGCGAATTTGATCACAAGTGATCTAGGCAAGCAGGTGTAAGCACGGCCTATTTTGTAGCCCACTAGTTTTGTGAAGTTGATGGCCAGGATGTGTGCCATGCCAACGAGGAAGTTGGGCTTTTGAACTTTGGGGTGTTCTTGGTCGGATTGATCGTTTTGTTCCGTTGTGTGTGATTGCGTTAAGTAGGTCCACTGAGACTTCAGAAGCCTGAGGCCCTCGCCTTCTGCCGAGCCAAAAGTTTGGGTGAGCCATTGGTTTTGGGCGTGAAATACACCTGTGTCAAACATACGTTGGAAATCTTGTCTACCGTTATAGTTATGAGAATGATAAACGCTGGCGGAGGCTTGATAAGCAATTCGATGGCCCGCTTTTAACAATTGGGCCGCCGTGTAGGTGTCTTCTCCCAAGGGCAAACTGCTTGGAAAGCCGCCAGCTTGTTGCAGGGCTTGAAGGCGGTAAGCCGCAAATGAATTGGAAAGAAAGCAGGCCTTGATGCCCAGCTTGGCTTTGTCTTTCAACTCAACTGTTTTAGAAACCTTGGGGTAGTTGAACGATCTGGCGTGCACTTCTACCCATGAGGCTCCTTGTTTGGCAATTTGCCGGCCATAAGCGGCGGCAACATGAGGATCTTCGAAGGCGCTGAGCAATTCTTGAAGTGCATTTTCTTTGGCCAGCAAGGCGTCTTGGGTGAGAAACACCACCCATTCGGGGGCTTGGGCCGACGCTTGAAGCGCTTGAAGCGCTTGGTCTAGCGCCCATTGCCTTGAACCGCCGTGGTTGAAATTTTGAGCCTGTGTGTGAAAGACCGTAAAGCCCGCTTGCTGACTGAGCGCTAGGCTGCCATCGGTTGAGCCCGAGTCGAGCACCACGACTTGCATTGGCTTGCAATTTTGCATTTGCAATGCGTGCACCCACTGAGCCCAGGCTTGAAGGCCTGGGTTGTAGGTGGGTACAAGTACCCAAAAAGGGGGCTTGTGAGTGGCTTGGAGTGTGACCGTGGACACAGGCTTGCTAAGGTTTCAGTAATTTATAATTTCAGATCACAAAATTTGTGATCCCATTGGACGCCCGTATTGTCTCGCAGCCCCTTTCCCCCACTTGCTTTTGCTTTCTTTGCGCTATCTTTAGCGCTGGCACCCATGAGCACCAAATTGGGCGGATTGTCTTGGCTTCTGCTGTGCTTAATGGGGTGTTGGGCATTTTTGCGGTCTGAACGGGTGCTGCAATTGAACAAGTTGGGGCAAGGCAATATTGCCCATGGCAACTTGGCTTTTTCAGACACTTCTGCCATTGAAGAAGCTGCCAGAATTTGGCTGTTTGCCTGTCTTGCCGCCACAGCTTTCAGAATCATACCGCACGCATTTTGGCAAGATGACTGGGACCGGCGCCATGCTGAAGCACGCTTGGTCTTGGGTGCCTTGGCTGCTGTGGCCCTGGTCAAATGGCCGCCGTTTTACAGACTGACCTCATTCCAATTGAACGCTTTAGGCTATGCCTTGGCTTTGGCTTGCTGGGTAGGCTTGGGGGTCACTTCCATCTTGGGTCGCGAAACGCCAGTGCACGCCATTGCCTGGGCGGTGAGCTTGAGCTTTTTAATTTGCCTTTTGGCACCCATGGTTTTGAACAACCGAGTGGCTGCCAGCCATCGCCGATTTTGGGCATTGAGCGTGGCCATGGGCGCTATGGGCGTGGTTTTAAGCCAATCGCGCGGTGTTTACGGTGTGCTGGTTTGGCTGGCTCTAACAGGTTATGTGGCAGCTTCAAACCGCACCTTGCTGCAAATGACCACCTTCCGCACGCGAACTTGGATGGCACTGGGCCTTGGCTTTGGTGGCTTCATTTGGGTCTTGTCTGCGCAACCAACGTGGCTCATGTCGGTGTTCCAACGCCTGTCGGAAGCATGGGTGGAAGCTTCTATGTCGCAAAGTAACCCCGGCGAAGCGGCCAACACCTCGGTGGGTTCGCGTTTGTTTTTGTGGAGCAAAGCGCTAGACGCCATTGAAGTTCAGCCTTGGTTTGGCTACGGCAAAGAAAACAGCATTGCCATGATCAAGCAGTGGGGCTTGGAAATTAATTCTGCGCAAGTGCAAAAGTTGGGGCACTTGCACCACGAGTTTTTAGATGCTTGGGTCAGTCATGGGCTGATGGGTATTTTGAGTTTGCTGGTGTTGGCTACCGGCATGGGCTTGGTGGTGCGCAAGTTGTGGGTGCCGCATCCAAGGGCGGCGCAGGGTATTTTGGGTATTTTGTTTATGCATCTTTCGGCGGGCTTGTCGAATACCAACATGGTCCATAACTACTATGGGGCCATGTTGAGTTTGAGTGTGGCGTTGGCTTTGGTGATGGCGGCTAGCGACGAGGCTAAGCAATAATCATCTGGCCAAGACTGCCTTCAAGGCTTTGCCTGTGTGGGTTCCAAGCCTGACCACTTCTTCTGGGCTGGCACTGGCCACCACTTTGCCACCAGCCTTGCCGCCATCAGGTCCTAGGTCTATGACCCAGTCGGCTTCGGCAATCACGTCTAGGTCGTGCTCGATGACCAACACGCTGTGACCTGCGTTGACCAGTCTGTGCAACACGTGAATCAGTTTGTCGACGTCGGCCATGTGCAGGCCTACGGTGGGTTCGTCTAGAACGTACAAAGTATGCGGCGCTTTGTTGCCGCGCTTGCCCACTTCGTCTCTGACCTTGGTGAGTTCTGTGACGAGCTTAATGCGCTGTGCTTCGCCACCGCTTAGTGTTGGGCTTGGTTGACCTAGTGTGAGGTAGCCTAATCCGACATCTTTTAAAAGTTGCAAAGGGTGCGCAATGGAGGGCATGGTTTCGAAGAAGCCTACCGCTTCGTCCACTTCCATTGTGAGCACATCGCCAATACTTTTGCCACGCCATGTGACGGCCAAAGTTTCGGGATTGAAGCGTGCGCCATGGCAAGCTTCGCAGGGTACTTTCACGTCGGGCAAGAAACTCATTTCGATGGTGCGCAGGCCTTGTCCTTCGCAGGTGTGGCATCTGCCCTCGCCTGTGTTGAAGCTGAATCTGCCTGCTAAGTATCCGCGTGCTTTGGCTTCTAAAGTTTCTGCGAAAAGTTTTCTGATGGTGTCCCAAAAGCCGATGTAGGTGGCGGGGCAACTGCGCGGTGTTTTGCCGATGGGGGTTTGGTCTACTTCCAACACCCTGTCGACTGCTTCAAAGCCTTTGAGCTCTGTGCAACCTGTGAGTGTAGGGAACTTGCCTGCGGCTTGTTCGTCTCTGCCTGCTTTGGTGCTGCGTTGGCTGACGTGGCTGTGCACGTTGGCTAGCAACACGTCTCTGGCCAAGGTTGATTTGCCTGAACCACTGACACCGGTAACGGCAACCAAACGTTGCAAAGGAATTTCCACATTGACGTTTTGTAGGTTGTGCAGATTGGCGCCTTTGAGTTCTAGCCATTGCAGATCACCAGACATCAATCTTCTGACTTGTAATGGGTGCTTCATGGCGTGCAGCAAATATTTGCCAGTCTGCGAATCTGCTGAATCGGTAATGTCTTTTACGCTGCCTTGGGCCACCAATCTTCCGCCCCGCTTGCCCGCGCTAGGGCCAATGTCGATGATGTGATCTGCGCGTCTTATTGTGTCCTCATCGTGCTCTACCACCACCAGCGTGTTGCCTTTGTCGCCCAATTTTTTAAGAGCATTTAATAAAATTTGATTGTCACGCGCATGCAAACCAATAGTAGGTTCATCAAGCACATAGCACACGCCTTGCAGGTTACTGCCCAATTGCGCAGCCAACCTGATGCGCTGCGCTTCGCCGCCACTTAGTGTGGGCGCACCACGGTCTAAGGTGAGATAGCCCAAACCTACTTCTTCTAAAAATTCCAGACGGCTTTCAATTTCGGGCAAGAGGTCTCTTGCGATGTCTTGTTCTCTTTGATTCATCTCGTTGGCCTTGGCCAAACTTTGCACCCACTTGCGCACGTCGGTCACGCTCATGCTAGCAATGTCGGTAATGGGCAAATGTTGAGCTGTGAATTTCACATGACGTGCTGTGGGGTTGAGTCTTGTGCCTTCGCAATGCGGACACACTTGCTCTATCAGGTCTTCAATTTCGGGCTCGGCAAAACTTTGTTCGCGGCCTTTTTGATCATCATCTCTGACGGAGTCGTCGAATACTTTGCGCTGGTCTTTGTTCAGCTTCACGCCCGTTCCCACGCATTCAGGGCACCAACCGTGCTTGCTGTTGTAGCTGAACAAGCGTGGGTCGAGTTCGTTGTAGGAAGTGCTGCAGACGGGGCATGCGCGCAGGGTTGAGAAGACGTGCTGTTTGCCAATGTGGCTGGTTTGCGGAATGGATGCGTTGGTAGCCGATGTGCTTGAAGATGTGCTTGATGTTGCGCCTGTTGTTGAATCTGCTATTGCGCCTGATTTTGCCCCTGCATTAGCGGCCGC
>Ga0315909_10004398_pt1 | contig 16686 bp, 21 predicted proteins | sample LakEriMetagenome_11_FD_203527 | JGI IMG/M metagenome (GOLD analysis project Ga0315909, IMG submission 203527) | Freshwater fungal communities from buoy surface, Lake Erie, Ohio, United States - Buoy 2 MA125 | ecosystem: Environmental > Aquatic > Freshwater > Lake | place: USA: Lake Erie, Ohio...
GCAAAGTTTAATATGAATGCTCGGCACGGAGATTTTGGTTACGAAATCGCCCCCGAGATCAAGAAGGCTGTCATGAGAGCGCGCTCCAACTACGAAAAGAAGTACGGAAGACTCAAGGGAAAGTAACCAAAGGAGATAGATCATGGCAAAAGTGAAGACACCCGCAAGACCAAGAATCCGTGACCTCAAGCATCAGATGTTCATAAAGTCACTGAATCGCAAGAAACACCATGATGGCTGCAATGCCAGAAATGGAAAACACTAAATAATAAAGTCTCCCGACATTCTAGAATCTGTCGGGTTCAATCAAAGTTTCGAAACTCGAAAGGTACAAACATGAGCATCGACAGAAATTCATATCTCTCACTGATCGAATCGGTGAACGAGGCAGTCAGTCCAAAGGCAATGGGTAAGATGAGCAAGGGTGGAAAGTTGGCTGCAAGGTCAAGAACCAAAGTTTCCAAGAGTTCCGCACAGATGGGTTCACCCGCAATGAAGAGTGCTGGTGGCGGTGGTCAGGGTGGTGGCGGAACCAAGCCTATTGAGTGGGGAGATCCTCGCATCGGTGGAGCAATGAATGGCTATGAACTTGCACAGTGGCTCAACAAGCAGACTGTTGCTGGTCCTGGCATCTCTGAGGCATTGGTCATGAAGTCCACCAAGCCCGCAAAGACTGCAAATGTCGCCAAGAGCAAGCCAAAGGTAATTGCTCCCGTCAAGAGCAAGTCACCTGCTGCAACGACTTCAACAGCCGCAGGAATGGCAAGCAAGACATCAAATGTCGCTGCGGGAAGCGGTCTACAGTGGGGAAGCAAGTCAATTGGTGGTGCTAGCAATGCACAGGATCTTGCTCGTTGGCTCAACAGCCAGTCGAGTGGAAAGGCTCCAAGCACCGTCAAGGAAGATGAAGACTTTGACTTCATCGATGAGATCCTTGCCGAAGGTCTTGAACTCTATGGTGAGGAAGACCTTGCTGAGATCCTTGCGGACTTTGAGGAGACTGGCGAGATTTCGGAAGAACTTGCTGTTCTTCTCGGTCTTGATGTAGAATAAGAACTAGGCTAACTTGGGTAATGCATGCAGGGGAGAGGGAAACCTCTCCCTTGTCATTTCATAAATACTCTCAGGAGGTTCACGGAAATGACAGACTCTTTATCATCAAGCATCACTCGCGTACTGATGGAATCCACCAACACCGATTTGTCTGGTAGATTTACCCTATTCGCACTCTACAATGACAACTCTGCTGTTCTTCATATATTTGAAGACGAGAGGGAGTATGAGGAAATGAAGCACAAGTTTACATCGAACGACGGAATCAAGCGTCTTGGAGCATCCCGCCTACCAGAGAACACGACATTCGGAAAACTTTCAGAATCATTGGAGAGAAAGTTTGGAGTGCCACGGGAAGGCATGACCGTCCGCAACCACCCCAAGCAAGAGCCGAAGCCTCAGAAGCCCGTGGAGGAAGCCAGAAAGCCTCAGATGAAGCCCACCAAGGGTTCTGTTGTAGAGAGCGTTCTGAAGGGCAAGGAAAGATTCACAACCCCTCAGATGGATACGCAGTCCACGGGTGAGCCGACGAGAGAAGAGCCTAGAATCAATTCCTTCCGCCCTGCTGTAAGCAAGAAGATCGACCTGTCCCGCCTCAACAACGGCGAGACTCCACCCATGCTAGGATAAAACATGTCAAAGGAAAAAGATTCCGTACCATCAGGAGAAAGACTCTACCAAGTTCGCTATAGGCTTCCTGGTGAAGAGGGACGAACTCCCCGCAAGATCACCCTGATCGCTAGGAATCAATCCGATGCGACCAAGACCCTCATAGCCAGCATACCCACTGCAAAGGTCATCGGAGGGGCAAAGTCCATGAACGAGTCCATTGAACTTGATGAAGGTCTTCTTGACTATGCGATCAAGATAAAGGACTTCCTCAAGCGTTGCGTTGGCTATGGATGCCTCAAGTATGCCGAGACTCCCATAAGGGGGAACAAGGATTCCGTGGGAGTGATAGGAAAGAGACTCGCGCGTGAACTCGCACAGCATGCTGGCGAGAGAATGATTCGATCAGGTGGGGGAGAGCCACGCAGGGTCAAGATCAAGATGGCGAAGAAGAAGAGGAAGAGCAAGGGATCTTTCCTTCTCGGTGCAAGCGGAGCAAAGCGCAAGCGCAAGAAGAGGTGATTCATGGCTAGTACAGCAGGTCTTTCCTCATGGGAGAAGTACTTCAAGGGAAAAGGCGATTTCGATTGCCTGTTGAAGCGCGATGTTACCCTAAAGCCAAACTCAGCAAGAGGAACTGCGATTTCCGTATCCAAGGGTACAACCGTGAAGTTCCTTGGTTCACTGGTCAAGACGAGGGCAGACTATCTTTCATATGCCCCGTCAGTCAAGAAGGGTCAGTCAGTATCGCCCAAGATAAATGCATGGATTCCCGTTCAGTATGAGCGAAAACAATATCTCTGCGACATGGACAGCCTTGCAAAGCCCGTGAAGTCGGGAAACATCGACCTTGCATTGCAGACATCAAACCTGCTTGAATCCGCAACAAGCAAGAAGATGGATATATTCGGACATGTGGACATAGATTCCGCCGTGTTCACAAGAGCATCGGATCTTGCTGAATCAGCAAAGACATACATCAGTGGAAACAAACTCCTTGATGCATACCCAAACCTCAAAAAAAGCCTTCAGAAGTATTTCGATAGCGGGGACTATGCATCGATCAAATGGGTCGGTCCAATCACCGACTTTGAAATAGCGCAGTTCTCCAAGTACATCGGAGAAGTCTGCATCGGACTCGTCCTTTTGTCTGGCGAGACTTCAGCATTGACGGGTAAATCTCCATTCGTCGGCAAAAGGCTGAAGAGAATGATCTATCCATTAAGTCAATCGTTCAAGGGAGCGGACTCTGTTGCTGAACTCATGGATGGAACAATGATTCCCATTTCATCAAAAGCGGACGAGGGTGCTGCCGCGAGTTTCTTCGGAAACCTGTTTATGTCTGTCATAGAAAATTCAAAATACAGACCTGCGAGAAGCGTTATGAAGAAGATATACGATGCTGCCATGGCTGTGCAAGTAAACAGTGAGATAACGCTCAAGACAGGCGTGAAGAAAATCATCTATGAGTATGGCATAAGAAACATTGTGGGACTCGACCAAAATGTCGTTCCTGATACCTATCAGGTTTTCTCGGAGTTCAAGAAGTTCAACAAAATAACTCAGTATTCGCCAAGTGTGCGTAAGGCATACGCAGCAATCGAAGCAAAAATGATTGCCGAAGGAGATGAACTTGCCGTGCAGAAACTCGATGAATCAACGACTGTCTTCTTCTGCAAGATGATAGCCAAAGATATGAATGCGGATAAAGCAACCATCAAAGTCATGGAGAATCTTCTTGGTCAAAAGTCATACTATCAGGTCAATCTTGATGTTTCGAAGGTAAAGAAGGGAACATTGACATTCAATGTTGTCGAGTCTGGTGGTGGATCGGTGGTGATGATCGGAAACAAGTCATCATACAACAACATCGATGCATCGCAGGGAACAATCTCGTACAGGATCAAGTGATAGATATCTGCATGGCTCACACTATGCACAAGATCGCAGGAATCGACTACTCACTCTGTGGTCCGTGCATTTGCGTGTTTGAGGGTGGCGGAAGATTCACATTCGATGACTGCTGCTTCTACTTCCTCACGGACACAAAGAAATATGCGAAGCGATTCATGGGCAACATCCATGGAGAGATGTTCTCCGAATGGAATGTGGACATGGAGAGATATCAGAGCATCGCTGATTGGGCAGTCGATATCCTCAAGGGAATGCATCAGGTGTCTCTTGAGGGATATGCATACTCAGCGACAGGCAAGGTATTCCATATCGCTGAGAACACGGGAGTCCTCAAGTACAAGTTGTTCCAAGAGGGAATCCCCGTGACCATCATTCCACCAACCGAAGTCAAGAAGTTCGGAAGCGGCAAGGGAAATGCAGACAAGCAGATGATGCATCATGCATTCGTCAAGGAGACGGGAATCGATCTCAAGAGTCTCATGACTCCTGATAAGAAAGATGTCGGATCACCAGTATCCGACATCATTGATTCTTATTACATCTGCAAGAAGATGCACACAGACTTACTTGTTAGCAGTCTCTGACTTGGCTTCCTTTACCACGGGCGCAGCAGCCTTTGCCTTCTTCTTCTGAATGGCATTGTATGCATTCCATCCGATGAGACCAGCAATGCCGACTCCGACTACGATTGCGGCAAGCAATGCATTGTCATCCTTCGTTGCGGGAGCAGCAGGATCAACTGCAACCGTGGCGGGATCAATATCCTGATCCGCAACGAATGTCTCCGAATCCTTCACTGCACAGCAGTTGACTCCGACTCGCGTATCCATGACGCGAAGGCAGCAGCCAGTGCTGAAGATTGCGAATGCGGACAGAACTCCAAGTGTAAACTTTCTCATGATTCTACCTTTCATATTAATGTGATTGTCTTGCTGCCGCAGCGGATCACTATCTTGTCCTTTGTTCCTTCGGCAAGCATCTCTAGTTCATCGTGTGAAAGCAAACCGATTGCTTCCTCTATTGTAATAGTATTTATGCCATGAAGGCTATAATGGGTCTCGCGCAAGGTGGTGTTTGACAAGTCTATCGATAGACGCATCTCATTCGTAGGCTGCTGTCCCTTTGCAAACCTCGGGTTCTCAAAGTTCTTCTTGGGGAATCCCTTTTGACCTTGGCGAACCAACTTCACCTGAGTCGCATTCTTTCCCTTGCCAAGGGTTGACACAAGCCCTTCGTGTTCCTCTCCTGCATGGGTGCCAATATCGAAGTGATGTTCATGCCCTCGGAACTGATCAAGCATGTGATGTGTTGCCTGTTTGACATGATGGTGAGCCTTGAACATGGACTTGAAGTGAGGGGCATGGGCATCGATATCGCCGTGAAGTTCTGCGAGTTTCTTTGCCCTGCCCTTTTCACTCTTCGTCGTTCTATCTACCCATGCTTTTGCATGTGCCTTCAATCCTTCCACGCTGCGGAGTCCTGTCGTCCTTGCGGCTGTGTTTGAATAGTTTCGCACCATGTCATGCAACTGAGAATGAACACCTTCTCCGCTTGCAAGCCTACGGGAGAACTCATGAACCTCGGGAGTCAGGTGCTTGTGTGCTGCGGCAAGGTGCTTGGTGATCTGCCTGTCGCGGCTTGGATGGAGGGATAACTTCGTCTTCTTGTTTATCGATAGGTCGGGAGCATGAACTCCCTCTCCCTGCAACTGCTTGACATCAGGGTGGCTCGTTGACTTCACCATCTTTCCAGGATTCTTCTTTGAAAGTTTGTATTGAGAGTGTGCGGCAATGGAAAGAGTCGCGCCCTTCTTCTTCTTGTATGTGATGGTATTGGGCTTTGCCGTGTGGGAACTCGGATCGCTGTGATGGACGAGATCCGCTTGGAATGCATGACCAGGCTTGATGTTCATCTTCTTGACATGGCGCAATGCAGGAATGAGATCACGGACATAGTGTTCCTTGCCCGTCTTGTGAATGTCCTCTTCGCTTCGAAAGATTGCTTCGTCATTGCCATGCTTGGAGCGAACAAAATGAGTTCCATCATGATCCCTGCCGATCACAATGCTGTGACCACCATCGACCTTGAGTGATGGCTGATGCCCCTTTGTAGTCTTTCCCTTGAACCTCTGGTGCATGGCAGTCATGTGCTTCATGGCGACTGAAGGATCGCCGTGGTAGATGTAGTCTGCCACATGCTCAAGATGCCCTGTGGTAGCCTTCTTCTTTTTCGGAAGAGCCATCTCCATCAGATCCGACTTGCGCTTGGGCTTCCTGCGCCAGATTCCCTTGCCAAATGTCCTCTGACGGTACCTTGGTGAGACTGGTTCACCGTCTGATACCATGGCAAGACCTGGAGCCGATGCAGTGTTGGCAACCTCTTCCTCAAGCATCATGGTGAGGATCGCCATCTTCCGTGGATCTTTCATTGCCTCTTCGATGAGGCTGTCAGCCTCTGAAATCATGGAATGCTCAATGAAATTCTTTATCATAACTTCCTCAGTTCATCCAGTAACTTTGAATCGATTTCCGTCTTGGAGATGTCGATCTCGGGTATCTCCTTGGGAAGCAAGTCAAGGAACTGAAGATATGTCTTCAGTTGCTTATGATATCTCTCCTCCATCTTGAAGAAGAGAATCCTTGTTGCCATCATAGCCCCGAATACATTCGTGAGTATGATCAGATGATTGATGATCAGCCTGTCTCGCTGACCTATTCCCTCACCTGTCCTGTTCAACAGTCTCTTGAGGTACTTGATCCTGTCCAAGTCCTCATAGAACTCCTCCAGCGACTCGCACTGCGGATTCTCATAATGTTCAAGGGCGAGGAATATGAAATCCTCATCACTGAGCCGCTTATATTCCATGAACTACATCAGGCTTTTGCCATATAGATTTCAGCATTGATCAAGTATCGACCGCCTGGAACCATCGTCCTGCCGATCTTCAACTTTCCGCTCTTGTTGCCACGGGGAAAGTAATACTTGTCTGTCTCGGGGCTTTCAATCGGCTTGTCGCTGACTGGCTTTCCGAACTGATGGATGTCAAAGGTGCCATCCTGACCACGGTAGCCATCGACCACAAGACCCACCGACTGAAGGTGCATGAAGAGATGACGAATCATCGTCTCAGGATCGATATGATCTCCTGTAAGGAACCTCTTGATGAAAGAGTTGATCCTCTGTACATTCTCTGGCTTCTCAATGTAGAATGCACCACCATCGAACACCTGTGGGGATGAGCGAGTCAAGTTCTCTTCAAGATACTCCTTGAGACCCATCTCCCTTGTGTGCTTCAGTGTGCTTGCTGCTGCTTGTGTAAGCGAATCCTTGCGTGAAAATAGGTTCATTGAAATCTCCGTAGTTGCTTAAGATTATGTATAAAGGAAAACAGCGGCATATGTGCCGCTGTCAATTCCCGAATCATGATGTCGATTTACTTGTTCCAGGGCAACTTGGTCTTGACCCAGTTCCAGAGTGGTGCGCCGAGGAAGGCTCCTGCGACGAATGCGACCAAGAGCCAACCGATGCTACCGAAAAAGTCCTTTACTGCTTCCATGTTCGTTTTCTCCTTTGGGCTATCTTGCCCTATAGATGTATGTATGTACCGTTTTTGACATTTCCCAAAGTGGCTTGAATGCTAAATATGAGTGGAGGAATCTACATGGACAGACAATACACAGAATCTTTTACTATTCCTACGGGTGGGTGGACAGGTGGAGCGCAAGCAATACACAATCCAAGTTCAACTTCGGGTGCTACCTGTAATGTGAGGTTGTGGAGAGATGATTCGACCACTGCTCCAAGAACAATAGCAATCGCAGCGGGACAGATACTTCCCCTCAAGGTGAAATTTGTAGCCACCACTGCTGCCTTAATTGGGTTCAACTGAACAAAGTAGGCTGAGACTTTAGTTCATACCACTGCTTGTACAACTGAATCGACTTTAGAAGCCCATCGACATAATCGATGGGTTTCTTTGTGAACTCCTGTAGAGTTCCTGTCTCACAGGCAACCAAGACCACGATCTGCTCGACCTTCTTTCCCGTGATCTCCTGATACATCAGGGAATATGCCGTGGCTTGCTGAAAGTAGTTCTTGATTCCACTCTCGGTCTTCTCCCGCGTAGAACCCTTGAAGTCAACGACAGACAACTTGCCGTCATAGTCACAGATGCAATCTGCTCGTCCTGCAAGCCCGATGTTCTCGCTCCACATCTGCTGCTCAAGCGCATAGACATTGTCGATCTTGGTGGACACATGGTTCTTCGTGGCATTGAACAGTGAATCGATCTCAATGTTCTCAGTAAGATCCACTTCCTCGTTCTTGAGGAGTTTCTCCATCATTGAGTGCAGTTTGTTGCCGCGATCACAGGTTCTCTGTGCCTCGGCAGGATTCTTCCTGCGCCATATCTCAATGCCATCCCTGCCTTCGAATCCCGTGACAGTGGTGACTGATGGAAGTTTCCTGCCTGATGGAGTGACATAGGTACGCCCCTCCTCTCCCTCGACAACGGAAAGCGGAGCAAGACCAAGATCGACGGGAATGTAGTTGTATTTCTTCAAGCAGTTGAATCCAAATCACATGGAGGGGTCGGGAACTTCTTGTTCCTCTTGGAGATGTCCATTGTCTGACCAGGTGTACGAACCTTTGTCTTCTTTTCCGTGTCTTTCTTCTCAGAGATGACTTCACGGAAATATTGAACAGTCTCCTTGACCGACATACCACTATACCTTGCTTCTCGTATCAGGTCAACATAAACCCGATTAGAAACTATTGCTTGCCATGGTATGTCCATCCTATCGGCACATCTTCGCATGAATGAATAGTCCGATTCATGATGTTCTTCGTGGATGTTATTCTTCTTGCTCATGCAACTATTTAGGTTTGGACAAAAAAACACACGCCCCCTTTACGGAGGCGTGTGCGGTAGCGAAGTTCCTTGTCGGGGTGAGTGACCTCCCCAACGCGCAGTGAATAGCGTAATGAGACGCTTGCACTGTACCCACGACCGACTCAGTGGACGGACGGGGCGAACATAATATCTATGATTCACTCGTCGTTGGCAAGCCTCTTGAAGTAGTCGAGGGCATCATCATCGCTGTCCTCGTTCTTCGGCTTGACCTCTCGACCAGGCGACTTCGCTTCCTTTGCAGGGAACTTGGGAGTGAACTTCTGCTCCGTCTCTTCCTCATCTTCCGAAAGATCCATGTTCTCTGCCTTTGAAGATGCAGAACCGTTGATCACGGACTGAAACTTGGTCTTCAACTCGGCATGGGACTTGAACTGATCGGGCTTGACGAACTCCTGTAGAGAATACTCGGTTCGCCACAGAGCCTCAAGTTCCTTGTCATTGCCGTCGAGCAGCGGTGCAGGAGCAGAGAACTCGGACTTGTCGTAGTTCGTGTATCCCTCCACATTGCGAATCTTCAACTTGAAGTTCGCTCCCTGCCAGAAGTCGAATGGATTTACGGCATCCTCGTCCTTGTACTGCGGATTCATCTTGTCATTGATCTTGTCGAAAATCTTCTTGCCATAGCGGAACAGGAAGACCTTTCCATTGTTGGCAGGATTGACGGGATCATCGATCACCATGATGTTGCTGATGTACGACAACTTGCGCTTGCGTTCACGGGCGATGTTCTTATCATCCTCGTTTCCGCTGTTCCAAAGTTCGTTGTTTGCCTCGCAGACGGGACACTTCTGACCGATGGTTGTCGGGCAGTTCTCAATGTACCATCCACCCTTTGATTGGAAACCGTGGCTGAAGATGCGAACCCAAGGAAGATCCTCACTTGGGGGAGCGGGAAGGAAGCGGATCACCGCATAGCCATTTCCCGTCTTGTCAACCTCTGCCTTCCAAAACCGATCATCCTTGTAGGAGTTCTCACCCCCACCCTTCGTGACCTTCTCTAGTTCCTTGGCAATCTTGCCAAGGGTGCTTTTCGAACTCTTCTTGAAACTTGCGAAATCCGACATGTGCTGTATCTCCTTTGTGTGCGATGTGTGACTGACTTGAACTGAGTATACGGTGTATTCTGATGCTGTCAAGAGAAGGGCAAAGATTTCTTCTTCGGCAAGAGATTCACATCCCTTGCCTCCTTCTCAATGTTCTCAATGATCGGCTTTGAAAGATGTTTTGAGATAAGGTGTACATCCACCCCCTCATCCTCGCAAAGTTCCAAAACCGCATCCATATAGGTCATGTTGCGGGTCGAGACCATGCGTTCTATGAGGGTGGATATCTGCGTGGGGTTGATCATGTTGAACACTATACCCATATTTAGGGGCTGCTCAAGTAGTATAAATACAAAGAGCGAAAGAAATCATAAGGATCCCTCTATCATGACAACAGATACTGACAGCAACTTTCTTGTAAGCGGAGCATCCGCAAATGCCGTGGTTGCCACGGACTATTCAGATACCGAAGGCTCACACTTTCAAGTCATAAAGGTAGCCTATGGGAATACCCTAGACTTCAACCGCGTCACCGAGGCGGATGGTCTTCCCGTGCGTATCATGAATACGCCGCAGGTCGATGTGACTAGTATCTCAAATCCCGTATCTGTATTTGGTTCTATTGCAGTATATGGAATCGGTGGAGCCACTGCCGTTGGTATCACGGCAGCAGGATTTGATATTCGTGGACTAACGCACACAAGAGATTCCATCAGAGTCTTGGGTGGTTTAACAGTAATCAGCGGAGATGCTACTCCATATACTGCCTATGATCCTTTTGCTGGATTTCAGACAAGATTGCTGAGAGCCACAACTGGAGCAACGGCTACCGAAAACTTTACTCAACTCTCAGCAAAATTGCTCAATGATCCACCTTCAGTTGAAGACACAGTCCGTGTGGTTGGTCTCTCGGGTGCATATCCTGTTGGCATCACTGCATCTAATCTTGATATTCGCGGGCTTACCCATACCAAAGACACAGTCAATGTCTATGGAACCATAAGTGTTCAGAATGACTCTGGAAGCAATCCTTTCACGCCAAACAAGTCAGAGAAAGGATTTCAGACAAGGCTTCTGCGGGCTAGTACAGGTTCAGATCCTACAAGTGATCAAGGAGCCTTGAATTCCTTGCTAAACACTGTTGAAGATACAGTTCGCGTTGTTGGTCTCTCGGGTGCATATCCTGTTGCCGTGATGCCAATTGGTCTTACGGGCATAACCAACTATGCAAGCAGGACTCCATTCAAGGTCGATGACACTGGCGCACTGTATGTGAACCTTGGAGCAGGATCAGTAAATGTCAGTGCAAACATAAGTTCTACTTCCTTCACCCTTGCGGGAGTATCTCTGTCTGATGCAGGATCTTCCGCAGGAGTCATTCAGATGCAGGGTTATGCTGGTGCAGGAGTTGTTCCCGTAACAGTAAGTGCAACTGCTTTTGACATCAGGAATCTTTCGAGCAGCACAGATTCAGTTCTTGCACAGATTCGTGTTCTTGGAGGAGCATGCGGAGACTCAGTCGATCTCGGTGGAACCGCAGGCATAATGGCAAGTAGATTCGTATCTGCACTCAATGAAAATGCAGATAAAGTATTTCAACTGAAAACCGATGATGTTCAGAGTGGTCTCATACTCGGTGAAATAACCACACCAACAACGGGAATCAAGGCTCTGACATCAAACATCAGTGCAGCATTGATCTCCGACTACAGGATCACGGGTACTAATACATCTGCTGTTGGAGAGTCGAGTTTCTCCAGTGGAGCCAAGGCTCTTCGCGTGGTGGTTGCGAATGTGGTTCAACCCGATGGAATAACCAGTGGAAGAATAGAAATAAGTCCTGGCAGTGCAAGTCGAATGGGTACACATACCCTGAAGAGCGGAATCCACTTCAAGAGCGATCTTGGAAATGCAAACAAGACGATCTTCATTGGATCGACCTCACAGAATACGGTGGGATATCCGCTCTACAACGGAGATCAGATATTCATCGAAACCGACAATACAGACAAGATTTACTACAGTGCGACCGCTGGAGCAACGCTCTATTACATGGGTACATAAATGTCCAATGACTTCATCAATCGTAGGTTCTATGACAGGCGCAGAACAGCCAGTGGTGGCGGTGGTGGAACGGAATTCGTAGAGAAGGAACTGATACTTCTCCCGACTTACGACACATTCATCTATGCTGGCGACAGTACATTTTATCCTGGCACAAATGAGAGATGGACAGGTGTGCTTCCCATCAACCAAAGTGCATCGGCGGGACAAACACTTGCAGTTGGTCTTGTAAACCCGTGGCTTGATGCAAATGATTTTGATCCAGCACCTCCTCCGCCAGGAGGAGGACAAGGTGGTGGAGGAGGCACTGTCATAGTTGCAAGAACCCCTACCAGGACATTTCTGCAATATGATCTCTCGGAAATAACCTCTGGTTCGGTGATCATGTCTGCTCTTTTGAACCTGACCACTGCGGGAAGTTCCTATTGGAATGCTCCTTCTCAATTTCAATCCATTCAGAGGCAAGCCAGCGAAGACACCACAAAAGGCATATGGATAACATACAACTTTGATGGAGCGATTGTTCCTGAGTTTCAAGGATATCGTGCAATAGGTTGGGGTGCAGGAAATCCTTCCTTTACATGGCTCAAGTTCGTGAATGGAGAGTTTCCATTTGCCAATGGCTACAATCCACATCCAGGAAGAGATCATCCATGGTGCTTGAAGGCATGGTACAAATGGGGAGCAAGGCAGTTTTATCTTCACATGCCATTTGGCAAGCCTCATGTGACGGCAAGCCCACCTCCAGGATATGAGAATTACGAGCATCTTTCATATCAAGCAGATCAATATCTCTGTGCAGCGGAAGGATTCTTTGATAATGGAGTCTTCTATAATGCACCGATGCAGCATCTTGTTATTTCGTTTGAACGGATATGGAAGACCCTGATCACTGGAAAGCAGCATTGCACCGATGAGGAGTGGTCTAGTCTTCTTGAATGGTTCGATCCAAGGGATCCTATAAAGGTGATAGCATACAATGGAGCCATCTATGGAACTCCCGATGGAATCATATCGAATCAGTTTCCAAGGTGGTCAAGGCTTTTCAATGAGAACTATGATGCAGCACTTCAACGGCTGAAGAACTCGGTTCAGCCATTCATCAACTGCGGAATGCAGATAGGTTTCGATGCCCTTGTTTTGATGCCTGGTCCTGTTCCTGGTCAGTACATATCAACGAATGTGTTGAGCAAGAGCGCACAGATCGGATGGTGGGAGTTCTATACATGGCTGAAGCAGACAGTGGGAATGGAGAACATCTATTGCGAGGCACAGCAGATGTTCCAGACAAACATATTGAACGGAGAGACCAACCCAAATCCATATCTCGGGTTGAATGTGATATCCTCCGAGGACTGGTCATATTTTCCCGCAACGACCGTTCCATATCACAAGATGAGTGAACTTGGAGCAGTCAATTACCTTCGATGCTCATACTGGGGATCAGGTGGTCCGAAGACATTCAGAGCAAACCCATACCTTTCACAGGCAAGATACCCCGACCTTGATCAGTATGCCGAACTTTCAAACATCAGGGGAGAGGAAGGGGAAAGAAGGATAAACCTATTGTCCATAAACACTTTCTTTGGAACTGCGTTTGAACACATATATGCGGCTAGAAACCTAAAGGACAGATATGATCAGGAAGGTGATCTAAGACCAGAGAACAACATCACCAAGCCAGGATACCTGATGAGTCCTTTCTGCTTGCAGGAATATCCACTGTCATGGGGTCAAGAATATACGGTGAAAAGATTCATAGATCAGTTCCCGACATTGGCTTCGTTCAAGACATATCTTGACTCATATCAGAGTCCACCGATGGCGTCATGAGAAAAGAGAGAAAGAAGAATGAACTTGGATAAAATCACAATAACTGCATCCGAGGAAACCCTGTATTCCCTTGAGGAAGTAAAGGCAAACCTAAAGTCATATGAAGATTCATCCAGAAGAGGGAATGTCTTTGCATCAATAGCACAGAAGATCACAGAACTCGGAGTAGTCTCATATGGCAGTCTATAATCACCCGATCACCATAAGATTGGCACCGACAAACTATGCTCCATTCGGAGATCAGACACCAGTATTCTGGCAAACATTCACCCCTAGGTCATTTAAGCCCGAATTTCATGGCATCACCGATGGTGTATTTCCAGACTTTCTGATAAAGGTCATACCCAACAACCTCTACAACATAAAAGCCCTTTGTGATGAGCCTACGAACATAGATGTATTGTCTAGTCAGGATATTGAAATCCAAGCATCCTGTTCAAACTCAAAGAGACCCGCCACTTCATTCAATCAGGGTGGTGCCTACATCGATGATTCCAGGGCATTGCTGACTCAAACCATCAATGCAACTAACAATGCAAAAAACATCATTGATCTCAAGGGACATGCAGGATGCTTCATTGACTATGCAAGACCTAATGGAGGAACCGCATTCAACCTCTTCATTCATGGGCAATGCAACCGAGAGGAAGATCCAAATCCTCTGTTTGAAAGCAGCACGATTCCTGCACCACAAGGCGGATTGGATCAAGATGGAGTATTTGACAATCAAGACTCATCGGTGTCATCACATGTCACATTCAAGTCATCGGATGCTCCCATCACGACATCGATCACATCGAATCTGATATCATTTAGAAAGAGCCTCCACTACAATTTTCTGAAGTTGCTCAGATCAGATATGGCGGGAATGAGCATGGCAAGTGGAACAAATGGAAAGGCTTTTGTGACTGCTTCCTCATCATTCAATTGGGGAAATGTTCCTGGATTGTCAGCGGAGTCAGTTTGCAGCATAAACCAATATACATCTCCGACCAATGAACAAGCATCTGCACAGGGTGGAAATCCAATCACTATAACCTGTAGCACCTGGAATGGAGTATTTGAAGGAATATTCGGGAACAATGCAAGGTTCAGAAACTCAACTTCAAATTCTCTATTCAGAGTTCTGACAGGAACATATGAACATACGGGAAAAATAAATGCAACTGATCCAAATTATGCAGATGGCACATCCAATCCATATACGCTATCGACAGTATCAGAAGCATCAAATCTGTTCATACGAATGAACAATGCAATATCATATGGAAACAAGAACTATCTTGCCATCGGACCAAGGTCGCAGACAGCACCAAGATTCACTTCCTTTCCCGTTGGATCATATATCAGGATAACGGGATCATCAAGCAATGATGGCATCTATCAAGTATTGAGCGTTCTCAATGGAATACCAGGAGATAACAATGCCAATGTAAGAGTTCCTCCAACCCCAGGAACTCCCCTCTATGAATACCTAGAACTCAGTAGGGCAATAGTGCCAGAGGCATCTGCATCAACCAAGCCGATCACAGTACAGAATGTCTCCCATCTCCCCATCCTTCACATCAGGTATCAAGAACCTGTCAACTCACCAAGTGCATAAAGAAACAACCCCCATTGCTGGGGGTTGTCGGACCTGAGATGCTATCTCAAGTGGGGCTATCGCTATTTAGAACTTGAATCCGATTCCTGCGGACATGCAGATGTTCAGATCGCTGTACTCCGTGGTATCGGTTGTGGGGATCGAAAGTTCCGCACCAAGAGTCATGCTATCATTCAGTTGATAGTTGAAGCCAGGACCGATCATGAGGAGATCGTTGCCATCCCATTGATACTGAGTTGCGGCAAAGTAGACATTAAGTTCATCGGTTGCCTTGTACCCAATGGTTGCAGTTGACTGAAAGATATCGCTGTAGATGAATCCTCCGAGTGCTGCTGAGAATGTATACTCATCAACGAAATCATATGAAAATCCATATGAGAGCGAAACTGGTCCCCATTCACCACCAATCTCCGTTCCGAGATGGTAGACCTCATTGCCAGAGGAATACTTTCCATCAAGAGGAACCTTGACTCCACCTGTGAAGTCGAGCCATACATGATCATTGGCGAGATAGTCGCACTTGCCATCGATCAGGTTGAATACCGCGAATACATCAAGGTCTGCCAGACCTGTCGCTCCAACACGAACATCGCTCTGATTGAAGATTGGAAGAGCGAATCCCAACTTCAACTTCTCAGCAACATCAAACATGACTTCGGTATCGATCTGAGTGATCATGCCATCATCAAAGTCAAAGAAGTTGACCGATGAATCCGACGAGATGCTGAAACCCTTCTCCTCGACCACAGGTGGTTCCGAAACCACCGATGGAACTGGTGTCACAGGTGCTGCGGGTTCCACCGCCTGATCCTGTGCATACGCGAGACCACAAACAACCATTGCGAACAAACTAGTAATGTACTTCATCTTTCTGAATCCTCCAAAAGATATAAACATGATCCCCAACGCGGGGAACATTATGTATTGGTCAAGTCAACGATCTCACAGCCATCCGCGCTGCAAGCCATCGTCTGCGAACTCTTGGTCGAGTCCGACTTCTCATACTCCTTCAACTTGCTCCAATCCACATCCTTCGGCATCTTTGCAAGAAGTTCCTCGTACTGTTCCTTTGTGCAATCCTGATACGGTGCCTGTCGATACGAGTGATCGCTGTGCGGAAGGAACGAGATTCCGCTGATCTCATCGAAGTGCCGATACACGAATGCACCGACCTCCATCCACTCAGGCTCACGAACCGTGATCGTGATCGACGGCTTGTGTTCGCACCAATGACGCTGATATGCCAACCACAACTCAAGGTGTTCTATTGCCGATAGGTCATTGCGGGTGACAGAACCCTCTGCCTTCATCGGGAACGAGAAGACCATGGTGTGATCTGGCTTCATGACGCATGGCTCGGCAGGGAAGCCCATCTCTATCATCATCTGACAGAGTGGATCCTTGCGATCTGCACGAACCGTGCGGATGTAGTATTCATTGTGTCGTGGATGAATGCCTGATGCAGCATCGGTCAACTGAGACACTGTGCCTGATGGCTTGATGCAAGTGATCGCAGCAGCAGGATTGATTCCGATCTTTCCTGCCCACTCCTTGTTGGTATCGATTGCAACTTGCTTGAGCAGCGTGAGGTTGTTTGGAATATCATTCGTTGATCGCATCATTGCATTGTCAAGAATGCCTGTGAGAGACACGCC
>Ga0315909_10004401_pt1 | contig 16680 bp, 10 predicted proteins | sample LakEriMetagenome_11_FD_203527 | JGI IMG/M metagenome (GOLD analysis project Ga0315909, IMG submission 203527) | Freshwater fungal communities from buoy surface, Lake Erie, Ohio, United States - Buoy 2 MA125 | ecosystem: Environmental > Aquatic > Freshwater > Lake | place: USA: Lake Erie, Ohio...
GTGCGGAAGTCAACTTTCTTGAAACTCGGGTATTTCACCTTGCTCATCATCAGCAAGGAAATGCCAAACATCGCCGCAGCGAGCAGGTATTTCCAGGCGCCTAGGTCTTTGTCGTTTTCCTCGAAGTTGATGATGAGAATCGTGAGCGAGGCGATGAAGCCCGCCGCCATCGGAATCGGAATGCCGGTGAAGTCGCCATTGTCGCCGGGCTTTTTCGGCATCACGGCGAGACAGTTGAAACGGGCAAGTCGCATCGCGCCGCACAGAAGATAAAGCAGTGCGATCCCCCAGCCGACATTATTCGGCAGCGGGAAAAGCACCGCTTTCGCCATCAGCATCGCGGGTGCCATGCCGAAGGAAACGATGTCCGCCAGAGAATCGAACTCGCGGCCGAAGGGCGAATCCTGTCCAGTCATGCGCGCCATGCGTCCGTCCAAGAGGTCGAAAATGCACGAACCGAAGATCAGCAAGATCGCTGTCTCGTAGTACTTTTTCGCTTCGATGAAATTATACGTGCCACTTTTGGAGGCCTCCATCACGCCGTAAAAGACCGACAACACCGCGAGAAATCCGCAGCAGAGATTGCCCGCCGTCATCAGATTCGGCAGCAGCGGGATTTTCAATTCTTCATCGTGGTTCATCGGCGCGCCGCAGCATGGCATACTATTTTGCAGAGAAACAGTGGAAATTTTGCATTTCCCCTCTATGGTGCCGCGACTCACACATGACAATCACGCCAGAAACCAGAATGGGAACCATCATGGACGGCCTGCCCGGCGCTCGCAGGGCCCTGTTCGCCCGCTATCACCTCGGCGGTTGCCAGTCCTGCGGGTTTTCTCCGAACGAGACGGTGGCCTCGCTCTGCGCGCGCAATGGCGGCATCGAACCGCAGGAAATGATCGCGCATCTCCTCGCCGCCCACGAACACGATCTCGTGTTTCTGCTTTCACCAGCGGACGTCAAACAACGTCTCGAACACGCTCCGGAAACGGTGCTGATCGATTGCCGCACGCGCGAGGAGCACGAGGCCGTGGCGATCCCCGGCAGCCAATTTCTCACGCAGGAACTCCAGCAACAACTCTTCGCCGCCGATCCGCTGCAAGACATCATTCTCTACGATCACCTCGGCAAGAATGTGCTCGATACCTGCGCCTGGTTCGTCGGCCACGGCATGAAAAACACCCGCGCACTCCAGGGCGGCATCGATGCCTGGTCGCGCGAAATCGACACCTCTCTCCCCCGCTATCAACTCGAAATTGAATCATGAATCACCTCACTCCTACTGACCTCACCGCCGCGCTGCAATGGCGCTATGCCACCAAAGCCTTCGACGCGAACAAAAAAATCGACGCCCCTGCGTTCGATGCGTTGTTGGAATCGCTGCGTCTCAGTCCCTCTTCTTTCGGTTTGCAGCCATGGAAATTCATCGTCGTGGAAAACACCGCGCTTCGTGAGCAATTGCGCGCGCAGTCGTGGAATCAGCCACAGGTCACCGATGCCTCGCACTTGATCGTGCTGGCCGTGAAAGAAGAAATCAGCGCCAGCGATATCAGCGATTGGATCAACTGCCTCGCCATCACCCAGCAAACGCCCATCGATCAGCTCGCCCCGCTGCAAGGCATGATTCAGGGATTCACCGGCGGCATGAGCGCGGATGATATGCTGGAATGGAACACGCGTCAGCTTTACATCGCACTCGGCACCCTGATGACCTCGGCCGCAGTAGTGGGGATCGATAGCTGTCCACTGGAAGGCATTTCCCCCGCCGCCTACGATCAAATCCTTCAGCTCGAAGGCAGCGGCTACCGCACAAAAGTCGCCTGCGCCCTCGGCTATCGCAGCGAGCTGGACAAATACGCCACCGCTCCCAAAGCCCGCTTCGCCGCAGAGCGTGTCCTGACGCGGATCTAACGAACTCAGTTCGGCGCGGCCGCCGCCGGTGCCGGTGCCTGCACAGGTTCCGGTGGCGGTGCCGAGCTGCGATCGGGGATGCTGCGGATGTTCATCCGTCCGCTGGCGGGATCCTGATAGATGCAGGTCAGCCAGCGGCGGTCATCGCGGATGGCACAACGCGTCTCGGTCAGCAGATTCCACTGATCATCCGCGTAGTATTCGAAACGCATGGGCACGACGGCGCCCGGCTCCCCTTCCGGCTTGAGATTGGCAATGCCGCCCGGCTTCGCTTGAATGATGTTCCGCGCGATCGAGCCGCGGATGGCATGAGGCGAAATGTTGATCATGCGATAGACTCCGAGCGGGAAATCCGAGAGATCGTGATTCAGCACAATGCTGCGGTAGGGTTCTTTATCGTCCTTGCCTGCGGGGAAAAGAATCACCAGCGCGCGTTTGAGATTGGCGGGAAAACGAGCAGTGCTGAGGCGCGGGTAAACAGGTTTCCCCTCCACCGTCTGCGGCTTGTCATAAATCGGCAACACGCCGTCTTGCAAAGTGACATTGACGGGGCCGATGATGTTCGCTTTCGATAGCTGAATGGGCGTCCCGTCCTGCCCAGCACCGAGAAGGTAGATGGACTCGCGATTCGGCACATACTCGAAGGCATAAAACGATGTCGAGATTTTCGGCGGTGGCTCCGCACCGAGGGACAGGCCGCAGGAGAGACCAGTCAGGAAAAAAATGATGTGTTTCACGAGTGGGTAGGTTTGTTAAATTTCAGATGCGGTGAGCCAGCGGAAGCTGACGATTTGATAACGTCTGCCGAAGCGGGTGTTGATCGGCTTGGTCGGCGTGCCCCAGGGCTGGTCCGCGCCATCGACATACTCCGGCACACGTTGCACGATGGCTTCGCACCACGCGGTGACCTTGGTGCCATTGGCCGGACCCGCTTCGCCATAGGCGCGGATGCGGAAGGTGTCGCCCCGGGCGGTGAGGATGGGCGCGAGCGGTGTGAGTAAATCGGCCTGGGTGAGAATGCCGGGGGAACCATCGGCGGTATTGCCGCGGCCTACCGCAAAGGCGGGATTGAGAGCGGCTTGATTGATGCCGGATCGCTCTATCGCGGCTTGCAGCGCACCCGATTGCGCGAGATCATCCGTGCCGGGGCGGCGATTGATGAATTCGGCTACGGATTGAAAAGGACCTCGTTTGCGTACCTCCACCACGATTTCCTCGGCGAGGCGGCGGATTTGTACGGGCGTGAGGCGGCGATATCCGTTCCACTTGGCGAGGTCGCGGATCAGCGGCACCTTGGCTTCTTCCAGCGAGATCTGATTGGTGGGCAGGTGGCGGGAGAATACGGAATTTTCGCCTACGGCAGTGCTGATGGTATTATTTGTACTCAGCGGAATGTCTTGACCGTAGGTGCTGTTAAGGATCGCTTCCCAGACATCGACGCGCGTGGAGTTGACGTTCAGTGGTGAATCGATGAGCAAGTGCGCGGCAGTCTTGAGATGACCATCCGGAGCGGTCAGCGCGGTGGTGATGTCCTGCGCGCTCATGCCGCGACGATAGGGCAGGAAGCGGGCGCTGGGCAGTGGTGTGTATCGGTCAAAGAAATCGGTGAGGGCCGTGCGCAGCGCCGTCTTGCGGGCCATCGGTCCGCCGGGCTCGGTAAGCGTGGAGAGGAAAAAGCCATCGAAAAGCGCGTTGTTCGCATAATACGAATGATCGAGTAAAGTGCGCGTGCCGGAGGTCGAGCGGATGGCAGTGCTGGGTATCACAGGAGGCGCGAAGGAATTCGCCACGATCTGTGAAACCAGTGGAAGCTGACCACCTACATTCAGCGGTGCGTGACGGAACTGCGCCAGCGAGGCGGCAGGTGCCAGCGGAATCGAGGAGTTGGTGGCAAACTCCAGCCCGGATTGAGCATAGATGCCGGATCCCCCGTAGCCGCGATTGTTCGTATTACTGATCTCAATCGTAGGGCTGGCGGGTGGCCAATCCGTCATGACTTCCCACTGCAATTCGTACTGGTGGTGGGGCCAAGGTTCGGTTTGATCAATGCCGGCGGAGGCGTAAAGATTCGTGGGAGCATTATGAATCCACGAGCGAGAAGGAAATTTCGAATCGCGCTCGGTTTTGAGCTGGAATGTGCTGATGAGAAACGGCTCCTTGAAGCGCACCACCGGGGGAGTGTTACCGATATAGTTGTCCGCCTGTACGAGCCGTGGAATGTCTGAGCCGACGACGAAGGTAGGCATATCGTTGATTTGATAGGAGGGCAAAAACTGCGATTCTTGCGTGCCGTAATCCAGTTCGATGCCACCCACGCGCGTGGGGCTATCAGGATTACCGACATAGTATTTCATGTATCCTGTAACTTCCTTGCCGCCCGTTTCCGCAGGTTTATCCACAGAGGCGCGTTCTTGCCTTACCTCCACTTGAATACGGTCGCCTGGTTTTACCGGGATGGAGCGCACGGATTTTCCGTAGATCTGCCCATTGTTCGCACCGGTGGGCGAGACACAGACATTCATCGTAGAGATCCCGCCAACGGAACGATTGCTGGCATTTCCAGCAGGAGGGAAAAAGCCCGGACGGAGATTCACGCCCTGAACGCTGAATTGGTTGTTGTAATTTTTCACGTGATTGCTGGCGGTGAGTACGACGTGTTCGCCCGGAGCCAGAATGATTTCGTTTTGTCCTTGGGGAGGAAGGAGGTTGAGTCGATAGAAGGTGTTACCACGTCCCGCAAAATCTTCCGTCACAAAACAGTTCGCCATGTGGGTGTAGTTGGCATTGATGAGAGTGCCATTTTTATACAAGCGAAAGGCGAGAGGTACGCGGTAGAGATCAATGCGACCGCCGGTGAAGCGCAATTTTACATTATACGGATTCCAGAGTGTGATCACGGGATCAACCACGAGCCAGGTGATGTAATGGTCTTTGTTAGGGTCGTTGTCAGGCAAAGCGGCATTGCCGGGTCTGGCGAAAGAATTCAGGCCACCGTGCCAGCCGAAGCTCATGCTGAAAACGAACTGGGCCTTGGAGATGACGGGCACGAGTTGTTGCGTGTTAAAATAAGGATGCTGGAGTAGCGCGGAGCCACTGGTGCCGGGAGCGGGGCGAGCTGTATTCGTGCAGGGGATCGAGGGATCGAGATTGCCGGTCACTTGATCGTAGAGACGATAGTGGGAATGCAGCAAGCGCCATGTGGGATCCGGGCTGGGCAGAGGATTGGCACCGGCGAAACGCGCAGGCGCAGGCGCTAATGGAGTCGTGGTGCCCGAGTACAGAAAGCGGGTGCCAAAGTTGCCGGGCAAGGTGTTTCGATCGGAAAACACCCGCGAAAGATCCTGTGCGAGACCGCCCGCGGCAGCATTCGCCAGCACTCCCGCGCTACGCGAGGTGAGGTCGTGAAAACTGCGGTCGGCGAGCTGGAGGCCGGCCAGTTCGGATTGATTCGTCGTGACGAGCTTCGCACGGTTCGCGGGATTCGCGCCGAGCGCGGACCAGTTGCGCTGGGTGGTGGCTTCGTAGCCGGGCAAGGGTGCCGCGGTCATGCGCTCTAGTGAACTGATCAGATCATCGTTCTGCGGCGTAGGAAGCGCGAGCGGGAGCTTGGTGGACTCGTCAAACACCGCCCAGGCATAGCCGTTTTCCTGGCTGCTCTGATTGGAGCGAATGGGAACGATGGGCGCGGCGACTTGATCGCCGAGTGCGGGATCGCGCGGGCCGCGCACGAGCACGGCATTTTTCCCGGAAACAGGAGTGCTGTGATGACCGACCGCGCGCGTGGCGGCGGGATCCAGTGAAGAAATGAGCCACTGCTGGAACAGTGATTGTTTTCTCTCGGCAAAATTCGCATTGCCCGTGCCGTCCCACTTCCACCCTTGCCATACGCCCGTGAGGTGCGGCTGTGCGGATTTATCAGAGAGCACGGAAGCGGGGGCGGTAATGCGGTGATCGGGGCCGGCGGTGGACTGAAGCTGGCCGATGGCGAGCATGAGCGCGAGGCGCGCGTTTTGCCGGGCTTCTTGGGAAAGTTGCTGGGCACCGGATGCGCGCAGGGTGACGCTGGAGAGGCTCAGCAAGCCGATGGCCACGAGCGTCAGTAGCACTAACAGACTGATCGTGATGACGAGCGTGAAACCTTTCTTGGGCCGTGATGAGAGGGAGGGACTCATGATGTTGTGGGTTTTAACAATGTGACAGCAGTGGAAGGAATGAACTTATCGCAGCGGAATGCTCTTGATGACGATGCGGCCGGTGTGGGTGTCTTCGAGCAAGCAGACGAGCGTGCGGCGGTCATTGCGACTGGACCAATTCGAACTGCTGATGAGCTGCCAATCGTCTTGCAATTTGTAGTCCATCGTGATGGAGAGAGGCGCATCAGCGGCGGCTTTCGGCGCATAAATGTGCCGTCCTCCGGCGGGGATTTCGATGGATTCTGTGTCTTTGGTAATCCGGATCACATGCGGCGAGAGATTGAGAATTTGGTAACTGCCGAGCGGAAAATGCGTGAGACTCGCATCCAGAACTGTCGCCACGTAGGGTGGCTTTTCTCCCGCTTTCGCCGGATTCAAGACGAGGAGCGGGCTGGCATGCTGGGACAGGTCGGCTGTGGCTACGACTGGATGTTTGCCCTCTGGATCAGCTGGTCCGTGGAGGCTGAGTTTCCCGTCTTGCAGCAATACATCCTTGCATGTCAACACATTGGCTGTGGATAAGGCGAGGCTTTGATAGCGATCTTCTGACTGACGCGTGAAAATGGTGGCAAGGTCGGGAGCATAGGCCACGCAATAGACGAGAGGATTGGTTTTCTGTTCCTCGGCTGCAAGGCTCCCCACCGCTGCAATGAGGGCTGTGAAACCATGAAAAATTCGTGCCAAGGGACGGACAAATTGCACTGTACTACTGGATTTCTGTGTCATCGGGGTTGGGTTTTGTAGGTGCATAATATTGACAATGTGACAGAGTGTCAAAATCAATCGTCAGGTCTACTTCACTATCAGTCATAGAATACGGCATTCGCCTTGCCAAGGAAAAACGATGCTGCTTTGATGCAATCTCATGCAGACGCTTACGCTTTTTGTCAGTTCGCCCGGCGATGTTCGCGATGAGAGACAAGTCGTCGGTCGGGTGGTCGAGCGCATTCAGGCGCGCTACTGGAACTTCGTGCGCATCGAGCCGGTACTGTGGGAAAAGGAACCGCTGCGTGCGACGGCCCATTTTAACGAGGAACTGATCCGCCCCTCGGACTGCGATTTATTCGTCTGCATTCTGTGGTCGCGCCTCGGCTCTCCCCTGCCCTCCCAGTTCAATCGCGCCGATGGCACGCGTTTCGATTCCGGCACGGAGTGGGAACTGGTGGAAGCCACTGAGGCCTTTGAACAACGCCAACAAGCGGGTGAGGTCAAACCGAAGCCGGACATTCTGGTCTATCGCCGCATGAGCGAGGCAGTCCAGGCGGATCCACAACAGGTCGATAAACTGCAGCATTTTTGCCAGGACTTTTTCTTCAACGATGACGGCACGATACGCCGGGCGTTTTCGCCCTATCAGACGGTCGATGAATTCGCGCAGCTGTGGGAACAGCATCTGGAAAAAATGGTGCTGCGCCAGATCGAATTGCAGCGTGGACTCGCGGAGGAAGCCGTGCGCCCCTTGCCAGTGGAGGGTTCGCCATTCAAGGGCTTGGGGGCTTTTGACTTTCACGATGCATCATTGTTTTTCGGCAGGAATCGCGCCATTGCGGAAACGCTCGAACAGTGGAAACTAAACCACGAGGCCGGTCACAGCTTTTTATTGATTTACGGTGGTTCGGGTTATGGCAAGTCATCGCTGATGCGCGCGGGCTTGGCTCCCCGACTCACCGCAGCGGGTTATTTGCCGCAGGTCGGTGGGTGGCGCAGGACCTTGCTGATCCCCAGCGCGGGAGGCGGCTCGGCCATCGATTCGCTCGCACGTGCACTGATGGAAGCCGTGCCGGAAATTTCCCAAGTGAAAGGCGGTGGCGATGTCCTTGCGGTGGCGCGTTGGCTGAGCTCGGCGCAAGACCTACCCGTCTTCATCAACACGCTGATTCGCGCACTGGATCAGGCTTCGGACTGGCTGCCCTTTCATCTTCTGTTGATGATCGATCAACTCGAGGAAGTCTTCACCGTGGGCGATGTGGGGGATGCCGACCGCGAGCAGTTTTTCAATGCCGTGGCGGCACTCGCGATGTGCGGCCGCGTGTGGATCGTGGCGACGATGCGAAGCGAGTTTTTTCCGCGCATTCCCGAGAACCGGAATTTTTATGCGCTGGTCAAGCACCAGGGCGGCTACATCCTCAGTCCGCCCGAGCTCAGCGAACTTCACCAAATCATCCGCTATCCCGCGCTGGCAGCGGGCTTGCAGTTCGAGCGCGATCGCGAGAGCGGTCGGGATCTCTCGGAGGCCATCTATCAGGATGCCGCCGATGCGCCGGATGCCCTGCCACTGCTGCAATTCACGCTGGAAGAGCTCTACCAACGCCGCGAGGAAAACATCCTCACTTGGAAAGCCTATCGCGATCTCGGTGGTCTGTCGGGTGCCATCGCCCGCAGTGCGCAGATGGTCTATGAAACGCTCGATGCCTCCTCCCGCGATGCCGCCGCAAGGCAGGTGTTTGGCGAACTCATCACGCTCGACGACGACAAATCACGCCCTGCCACACGTAGGCGCGCCTACCGCGGTTTGTTAGAAAAATCCCACCCTCACGCGCCGGCCTTCCTCCGCGCTTTCATTGAGGCGAAACTCTTCGTCACCTCCTCCGATGGCGGTCACGCCTTGGTCACGCTCGCCCACGAAGCACTCACCACTCACTGGCCTGTCTTGCGTGAGTGGATTCTCGAACACCGCGATCTTTTGCAAGGACGCTCGCGTCTGGAAGCCGCCACACGACTGTGGGTCGAAGCAGGAAAATCCACCAAACTTCTGCTCGCCGAAGGCCGACTCGCCGAGGCCCAGCGCGTGGCGGATAGCGGCGTGTTTCAGCTCAGCGATGACGAAAAGGCCTTGCTCCATCTCTCCACGCAACGTGCCAAACGCAAACTGCGCTTGTTGCAAACGGCCACCACCGTGTTTGCCCTGCTGGCCATCGTCGCCGGGGCGCTGGGCATCGTTGCCAAAAAACGACAAATCCAGGCCAACCAAGCCGAGCTCGCCACGCGTCTCTCGCTGGCCGCCGCGGATTTCGATGCCGGAGCCGTGCGTGCGGAAAGTGGTCGCCCTGATGAAGCATTGCCCTATCTGTTAGCCGCTCTGCAAAGCGATCCGCAGAACCTCGAAGCGCAGGCCCTGTTGCTCAGCACTTTCCGCCAAACCGCCTGGCACTGGCCGCTCGCGGAAATTTTTCATCCGCAACCGGTCACCCATCTCGCCTTCGGAAAAAAGGCGGACGAACTTTTCAGCGGAAATGATTTTGGCAATCGTGGCAGCGCTTTCAATACAATCGCACGATTCGATCTCACAACAGCGAAGTTGGAAGCTCATCTCGTGCCGGGAGACAACGAGCTACAGATGCTTTCCGTGTCACCGGAAGCACGCTACGTCCTGGTCCAGCGCGGCTACAAACGCGCGGATGTGACGCTGCTCTGCGAGGCGAAAACGCTTAAAATCCTGCGCTCTCTCCCCAGCGTGGCGTTGGCCTCGTGCTTCGCTTGGTCGAGCGACGGCAAACAGATCGCCTATCCACAAACCATCTACAGCCCACCGCATCGCACGAACTGGTGTGTGATGGACTGCGCCACCGGCGAGATGATCTCTGAGAGCAAACCATTAGGCAAAGACCACGGCGATCCCATCGCCGCCTCTCTTGCCCTCGGCCGCCTGCGTGCCGTTCACAGCGATGGTAAAATCCTGGAAATGGTCGTCTCGCGAAAACCGCCGGAACTCTGGCAGTTGGTCGCATCCGATCTCGAACTATCCGCCGCGGCATTCAATGAAACAGGCAGTGAATTGCTCGTGCGCAATATCAGCCCGCTGCGGCGCGAAGAAGCCTCGCTGAGTCTCTATCAGGTGGAAAATTACAACAGCGAACTGAAATGCGAGCGACTCTACGAGCGCGGCGGCAATCATTGGCTCAATCCCCAAAACATGCGCCATCGCCATGCCTGGTCTTACTGGAACTCGCCGTTTTGGAAAGAGTTGTTAGCTGGCGATAACACCAACGAGCCGCTGCGTTTCATCGGCAGCGATCGCACCATCGATCGGCCTTTTAGCGTCTCTGGTTCGCGCCTGGAATGGATCGAGGAAGAAAAAAACACCAACCTCGCCATCGCACCTTTCGTGGCAGATGCCGCCATCAAGTCCATGGCCTTTTTCCACGACCGTTTCGCCGTGGGCACCGCCTCGGGCAAGGTTACTGTTGGCACCGTGTTGCCGCGGGCGAGCTCTCAGATCGCACTGAGTGAGCACCGCGACGACGACGAATGGGAAGCATGGCTCACACAAAAAAATCTCGCCCAGGGCGCGACGTGGACGCGACGCTATGGCGAAAATGTTCTGAAAACCGCCGCCGGACAGGAAATTCCGTTAGAACAACATCCGGATTGGCAGATGATGGCGGATTGCTCGCTGCATCCCGATGGCGGCATCGCCGTGCTCGCCGGCTACGGCTCCAGCACCGGCGGTTACGTCTCGCCGGGGCTGTTGATGGTCGATGCGAAAAACGGTCGTGTCCTGTCCGATCTGGTCGCCCTCGAAGCCCCGCGCGCCGTGGAGTTTCTGCCCGATGGCAAACGCATCGCCGCGATTGGCTCGGATGAAGTAGCGATCCTCCAGTGGAGCGACGGAGCCTTGCGCCGCATCGGCAGCATCCCTGCCGCCGGTGCCATCGCAATGCATCCGTTTTCTCTTCCTGAAATCGGTGATTGCCTCGCACTCACCACCATCGAACGCATCACGATCTATCGACTCTCCGATTTTTCCGCGATCAGCAACCTGCCCCTGCCCGGCACCAAGGCTCAATACACCGAACTGGCGGAAGGCGGTCTGGAGCCACGACAATCGGCCTGGGCCATCGAAGCGGAAAAAGGCTGGCTCGCCTTTCGCTTGGATCAGGTGCTTCACGTCTGGCACATTCGCAGTGGGCGCTTGCTCTTGGCCAATCTTCCCCTGCCTCGCGGCAATGATGCGCTAGCATTTACCGAGCAGGATCGAGTGATCGGGCTCACCATCGAAGGCGCCAAAAAAAGCTTCATCCCCCTCGCCCACCGCGATGGCATCTCCGCGTCGCAATGGTCTATCGTAAACGATCTGATGCAGGGGTACAGCGGCGTCACCTTTGCCGGTGAATCGCGCTCGATCCTGCGCCTCGATCCACCCGCCCGCGCCAAAGCCTTGCAATCCGCTTACAAAATAGCCCACCAACTCCCCTCCGTTTTCCAGAACTTCCCCAGCCTTCCCATCAAGCTAGAAACGCCCCTCACCACCATCGATGCCGCCGCATGGGAAACACTCTGGCGCGATTTGTTGTTAGGACCTTTCCCGAACTATCCGGAAATCGCCCGCAATACGGTGCAGTTCCACGATCGTCCGTGGCGACAGCAGATGCTGCGCGGTTTGATCGCCCGCGAAGACGCCCGCTTGTTTTCCCCTGCCAAGGAAGAAGAAGTCCTCACGGATGCGGAAAACGAACGCGCGTATTACAATGTCTATGACGGCATCTACCACGAACTCGCCGAGGAAAAACCCTTGCGCGATCTCAAAACCGCAGCCTGGAAATGGAAATACACCACGCCTCAAACCGCTGGTGTCGCCCTCACCGAAGAGTGGGATGAGGAATGGAAAAACATCGATCGAGCCGCTGTCAAACGCCTGGAACCCGCCGCGCTCAAGGCCCTCAGCGAAGCCCTCGCCGAATACCCGCAAAACGACGTGCGTAAGGTCATCCTGCAATGGATCGAGGAACGCGGGAAATACCAAGCACTGCTGGAAACATGCCTGCAAGAGCGGCGGGAAGCGTATTTTCGAGCATTCGATGTCAATGACGGCTACGCCTTTGCCGAGGCCTTGCTGATGCTCGGTCGTCGCTCGGAAGCTGTCGCATGGATGCAAATTCTCGCTTGCCTGCCACACCCCCTTTCCCTCGGATCCGCTCATTTTATCATCGCCTCAGGCGAATCCTATGCGCATGAGAATCCCCTCAGGGACGCCATGCAGCGCCTGCAATCGCCGTGGTTGTGGCGGGAGTGGCTGGCGCAAGAAGGACCCGGCACACAAACCACCTCCGATGCCGCTGCCGCCATTCTCGCTGCCGATGCCAGTGCCAACGTGGCAACCACGTATTTGTTAGAGCTCGCCATCGCCCGACTCAATGCCGAGACGCTGACCCTCATCCGCCAGCGTGCCAAAGGTCTCCCGGCCACGCTTTCGCGATTCATCGAGGCCATCGAGGCGGACATGAATGGTGATCCCCCACGCGTCTTCGCCCTCTGGCCGGACGAGTTTCCTGACTTGCTCAGCCGCAGCGAGCAGGAAGACTGGAACGGATGGGCGGCTGGCATCGATATCACCGCCGCAGGCGAAATCATTCAGGAATGGGAGAGAAAAACGGAAATCCTTCGGTGCGAAAAGAACGCCCCTGTGGAAGAGGTGATGAAGGTGGCGAATGCCTTGCTCGATCCGGAAAAGGAAACTCTCTTCGGCCGCGCACGCATCGCCCGCGCCATCCCCGCTTGCGGTGAGGAGCTGGGGCACTGGATCGGCACCGAAAAGGCGCTCCAGGCCCTGCACGCCAAGGCGCTCGCCATGGGACTGCCAGCGACAGCCTGCCAACGCATCGCGGCACAGGAGCGCAGCTCCGCCCAGGATTACGCCGCTGCCGCCAGCCTGTGGCGGCAAGTGCTGAGCGATCCCGATGCCACCTCCGAGGATTCCCTCTCCGGCATCCAATGCCTGATCGAAAGCAAACAACCCGCCCCCGCCTTCCGGATCGCTCTCGAAGGGCTGCAGCGATTTGCCACCACGGAATCCTACCAAAACGACAGCGCCTGGTATTTCCTCAACGCGTCCCTCCCGCAAGAAGCGCTCGCGATTCTCTCGCAACCGTTCACCCGTACCTCGGAAAAGGAACAACAACGGCAGCGCTGGTATCGCATCGCTGTTGCCGAGATGGCAGGCGAAAGCGCACAAGCCGACGCCCTATTCCGCCCCCTGCGCGAACAAAACCCGGACCTATCCTTCGAAGAACAAATCAGCAAAATGCCACTACCCGACCCCATAAAACAGGCCCTGTTGAAGGTCGCGAAACGGCATCCGTGAAAAATCACATATGATGCAGCTCTGTTTGGTTGACTTGTCGTCGGAGATTTATCGTGAATTAAAATTCTCAGTCTCTAAATAAATAGAACACTTTACCTGTCTCTGGTGACACAACTACAAGACACATACCGCGGTAAGCACCGTAAGCATAATAATTTCCGGGCGTGGAAATTGCCGTGTGAAAGGAATCAGCATGCTCAGTGGATATCGATGAAATAAATCCATCTTTAGAAGTATCACCTTCAAATGATTGATAGAAAGTTGTGATGGAGGGCTCCCAGCCCTTATTAAAACGACGTTCTTCCTCATATCGCAACCATCTTGCTGTTTTAGACACGGGTGTAACATGCCAGTCAGTAAAAGGTGCACTTAAAGCTTTTTCGCCGGGAGTTTTTTTCCCAGACGCTGAGTGCAGGGAATTGAGATAGGTAACACGTTTGTCCGTAATTGCTGCAGAGGTTTCCTTGGGGAGTTCGTAGATGGTAAAGGAATGATTCATCCCTCCCGGCCCCACTGCGTTTGATACTTCCTTTTGATATAACACTCGTGTCAGTTGTAATTCCGTTGGACGCGACTCATTCTTTGTGCAACCAACAATCGCCGGGAGTGCGATGAATGATAGAGCAACAGCTCTACTCGTGATATGGTTCAGTTTCATTTTTGTGTTGTTTGGCCGAACGCCTAGCTGAGAGCAGCGTTACCTCCAGCGACTTGTTCGGCTTGCCTTGGTGGTCCGGTGTTTTGGGCTTTGGTTTGGCTTGTTTTTCGATTAGTCCGCAATCCATGTCGTGATCAGAAAAAAGTCAGCGCGAAAAAGCCAGATCGAGAGAAATAGACAAACAGCATACGCTAGAACATGCATCACAACCCGCTTTTGCTTGTATCCGAGGAAGACAGCTATAGGCGCGACAGCGAATGACATCAACATAAGAATAATTCCGACTATCGCAGGAAGGCCGAAAAGGAATCCCTTCGGATCGTTCACGTTAGGCTGTGCCCAGTGTCCCAGAGCTGCACTTGCTAGCAGCCAAAAGCAGAACACATAGAAATAGTAGATTAGGGGCATGCCGCAAACGGCGGCGCTCACAGCGCGGATCTTCCAGGTGGTATTCATGGTGTTTATTTTTGCAGAACGTTAGATGTGGTGGCACGGCGGCGCAGGACTCACAGAGCGAAGCGAACGAGGAAGCTTATCCGCCGTTGCCGCCCACGACTTGTTAGCCATTAGGTTTTTTATTTCGTGGTGTAGGAATCAACTCGAAGGACTCGAATAGTCGTCGGCTTGCCGTTTCTTTTAATCTCCCGTGTTGCCACAGAGAACTCAATGGTGGAAGAGGTTGTCAGCGTTCCTCCACCATTCTCCTGATACTCTACCTTGTAATGATTGCCTTTCTTTTCAATCAAGCTGTAGCGCTTGAAGCCCTTTGCATCGGCTTCACGACAAATTGTCCATCCGTCTTCCTGTTTGATCTCGTCTTTTGAGAACTGGTTCCGGTTCTTCTCCACGGCATCAAGACTGATTTCAGTTGCAACGGGACTTTCCGTATCCGCATTCCAGCCCTGAATCATGCTGAACACTTGCGGATGGACTTTGAATGACAATGCTGTATCGTCTTTTTTCTCGTCTTCTGCCCAGAGACAAGTAATGCCGACAACAGCCGCTGCGGTGGTCAGTGTCAGTTTCTTTTTCAATGGAGATAGGAATGATTTTCTCATATGTATGGTAAATGTGAATTGCTGGCGAACGTCAAAGAGCACGCAACCCTATCAGATAGAATGAGAAGGACTTGAGGCAGCGAGCACGCTCCAGCAAACTACCTTCCCATCCTTATGAACGCAAAAACAAAAAACACAAATCAGCCATTCGCAACATTCATCGGCATCGATCTCGGCGATAAGAAACACCACGTCTGCGCCACAGGCACTGATGGCGTCATCCTCCAAGAGTTCACCATTCCCAACGATCGCGCCGCATTCAAGAAACTCAGCGAGGATTATCCCCAAGCCGCCGTCGCCATCGAAGTCGGCGCACACAGCCCCTGGATCAGCCGCTACCTCACCAATGCAGGCATGAACGTCACCGTAGCCAATGCCCGCAAACTTCGTGCCATCTACCAAAACGACCGCAAATGCGATCAACTCGATGCCCGCATGCTCGCCAAACTCCTCCGCGCCGACCGCGACCTCCTCAGCCCCATCCAACACGGTTCCGAACAAGCCCAAAAAGACCTCATCTCCCTCAAAATTCGCGACTCCCTCGTGCGCCAACGCGTCAACATCATCGCCACCATTCGTGGTGTGCTCAAATCCTTGGGCCTACGCATCCCCACGTCCAGCTCCGAGGCATTCCACCACAGAGCCGAAACATTCCTCACCGCCCACCCCGAACTGGCCGATGCCATCACCCCCGCGCTCCAATCCATCAAATCCCTCACCGACCAAATCAAACACTACGAAAAAACCATCCAACAATCCGCCCGCCAGCACCATCCCCAGGCCATGGCACTCCAGAAAATCCCCTCCATCGGTCCCATCACCTCCATGGTTTTTGTATTGAGCATCGAAGATCCGCGCCGCTTCAAAGACCCACGAGACATCGGTGCCTACCTCGGCCTTGTGCCCCGCCGCGACCAATCCGGCGGCAGCGACAAACAACTCCCCATCAGCAAAGCCGGCAACAAATACCTCCGCGCCCTCCTCACCCAATGCGCCCAATACCTGCTCGGTCGCTACGGCCCCGATTGCGCCATCCGCCAGTATGGCCTCAAACTCGCAGCCCGCGGAGGCAAAGCCGCCAAGAAAAAAGCCATCACCGCCGTCGCACGCAAACTCGCCGTCATGATGATCGCCCTTTGGCAAAAAGGCGGCGAATATCAGCCATTTCCCGCCGCTACAGACCGACCACTTCCCACCCCCAGCAAACCCAAAACCAAGAAAAAAGCGGCATGAAACCAAAAACACCGCTCGGAAAGTTGTTCACAAGAACCCGTGGCTCCGACGAGTTTTTAGTGACCCATTCTCGCCCCGGAACCTTGTGAACAACTTTCCTTAGAACAATAGCCATCGGTCTAACACAATCATTTTCTCAGATGAGACAGAACAACACAAATCGAATTTTGGGAGCGACTGCGGGCCTCCGCTAGCACCACAAGAGTGCGACTATCAGATCGCAGCCTCCCGATCATTTTATGACGACAAACCGGAAACTAACGTGCAGCAGAGCCGAAGAAAGTGGCTCACAAAAGACTGCGGATGGAAGCAAGATTCCGTTGTTCCCCATAAAGCCAACCAACCCACGAACCCTAAACCACAGCCATGAAAAATTAGCGAAATAAATTTCGATTCCCTATTGACAGTCCTTCTCATGGAAGCGGGGGCGCGCGTCGATCACGGAGTTGAGGTTGTAATTACGGGGATCATGTAAACAGGGCGGCTGATAGGGGTTGCGTGTCTCGGCTTGTTCGCCGTCTTGAATTCATATGATGCGGGGAACTC
>Ga0315909_10004402_pt1 | contig 16671 bp, 15 predicted proteins | sample LakEriMetagenome_11_FD_203527 | JGI IMG/M metagenome (GOLD analysis project Ga0315909, IMG submission 203527) | Freshwater fungal communities from buoy surface, Lake Erie, Ohio, United States - Buoy 2 MA125 | ecosystem: Environmental > Aquatic > Freshwater > Lake | place: USA: Lake Erie, Ohio...
TGAGATTGATGTGAAATAGGATCATACCAGCTTTGTGTGTATGAAGCTGTAACATCATTTATGTTATATTTTACAAATGTCTTAGTACCATCTATTGATAGTCTAAGAGTAGATGTATCATATTCTAATAACTGATTATAGTTAAGTGATCCTGTTATTGTTGTAGGTATAATTAAGTAGTGTGTTTCTATCATATTCCAAAGCGTTTTTTATATGCTAAATAGTTTTGTTGTACTTGAGCTGCTGATAGGGTTTCACTATACATTCTAAAAATAGGTATGTCACCAAGAAGGCTACCGCCATTACCTAAACCAATTGTTAAGCCAACTGTTGTTGTAGGTGTTCCTGCTGTACCTGTGCCTGCTAAAGATCCATTTATGTACATAGCAGCACTTCCTCCATTTCCGCTCACTGTACCAACAACGTGATACCAGTTTCCTGCTGTCACATAACTAGAAATAGGAGCTAAGGCGACTGATCCTCCCCAAGAAGCGCCATAAGAAAAAGTAAAGTTATTGTATATAAATTGCATTGATATACCTGTATCTCCATTCCAGTTGTCTGATTTTTGCCAAATGCTTCTAAATGTATTTGAAGCTGGGATTGAATCAGGTCTAAAAACCATTTCATAGCTTTTATTTGTTATAGGAGAATTAGCGTGAGCTACAGTGATATAATCATTTGATCCATCAAATGTTGGATTACCAGATGAATTAAAAGATACATTACTCATATCTAAAGAAGCATTATATCCACTTATATCAAATAATGAACTTGTTACTGAACGAGAAAGAGTTGATCCAAATGTTGGAATAGTAGTTGTAGAATGATCTTTTTGTTCAACTTGAACACCCCAAATTTCTACTGTGTCATCAGCACTAGCAAGTCCTGCTCCTGCTAATATATGGGGAGCGAAAGAAGTAGCGTTAGAGTCTGTAGTCACAGTTAAACTTACTTTAGTCCAAACTCCAGGAGTTAATGTTCCAAAACCAACAGAATTTATTAAAGAAATATTAGGTGACATTTCATACACATATAATCCCCAAGTAGTATTAGCTTTGGACGGTTTTACCCAAACACTAATAGTATATATTGTATTTGATGAAACACTAGCAGCATAATAACAGAAAGGAGCATTTCCTGATGATTGGTTATCTTGAACTAAACTAGAGTTTAAAGTCCCTATTGGAGAGTAACCAAAATTTTGTGTAATAATAGATCCAGCACCATTAGTATTCCATGCTCCATTTGTTGGTTGGGAATATGCTATTAAATTAGTAGTAGGTTCTCCAGCGTATGAGTTTCTAGTATCCGCTATATCATAAGCAAATCTTAAATTTGATGAGACTGTACCTGGGTTATTTCTTATTGACATAGTCTATTTATTTTCTAATTCTTTTACTCTTGCTGTTAATTCTTGTATTGCTTTAACAAGCAATGGAGTTATTCTACCATAATCTACTGACTGTGGTTTGATATTTCCTGTGCTTTCATATACAGCATCTTTTTCACCTGTCACAGCATCTGGGAAGTATTCTTGTAGTTCATGTGCTATGAAACCTTCAGATTCATCTCCAGTTTCAATCCAATTGAATTTAGATGGTTTTAATTGTAATACTCTATCTAGACCATTTTCTAATGGTGTAATATTTTCTTTTAAACGATAATCAGATACAGAGTTATATGTTGTACCTGATGTTGTTACTGTAATAAGACCTCTATTGGTTTGAGTATCACCTTTATAGAATGCTATTGCATTATGGCTTGTAGTACCTGTTTGCCAAATATTTAAAGTATTATTACCGTTTTGAATATGTTTAATATTCATAGCATCAGTACCTGATCCTGCTAAAATACCTAATTGAGGAACAGCGTTGTCGGTTACTGGATTTACTGGAGTATTAATGTAAACATAATTGCTTCCTGTAATTGTCATTGCTGATCCACTAGCAGCACTATATTTACCTAATCTAACAGTGTTATCAGCAAATGCTTCAATCACAGGTAAACCTGCAATTGTATTTACACTAAATAAACTATTAGTTAAATCATCGTCTACTGAGAATAGACGACCTGAAGTTCCATCTACTGCGAATATATTTGAGCCTGAGCCTTCAAATCTAACAGCATCTGTTGAGCCAGTGACATGGAGTCTAGATGTTGGGGCTGTAATACCTATACCAACATTACCTCCACGCGCATTTAACAATAAATTATTATATGAAGTACCATTCACCATAGCTTGGATAAACCCTACATCAGTAGCAGTATTAAATCCAAAACTTAAAAGTTTATTTACATTGGTTGATCCTTGTACAGTAAATTGACCAAATGAACCAAATTCTGCAGTTGTTGTAATGTCTTGTACAACAGACAATCTAGCATAAGGACTTGTAGTACCTATACCAACGTTACCCGCACTATTAATTAATACTTTATTAGATGGAGAAGTTGCTCCAGCATCAGATAAAGCAAATGATATTGTGCTAGTATTTGTTGTACTTGCAGCTATTACAATAGCTGCTTGACCAAAACCACTATTATCATTGTTTTGAGAACCGTTATAATAATAATTGGAAGCTAAATATAAAGCATGAGCAAATTGACCAATATGTCCTTTTGGAGTTGAGCTATTACCTATTAAATCAATTTGAGTATTTGTTATAGTTGAAGCATCATCTATTGTTAATTTAGCTGATGGGGATGTAGTACCTATACCTACGTTACCTGCTGCAGTAATACGCATCTTCTCAGTAGGTGCTCCAACATTTCTTGTTGCTATAGCTAAATCAGCAGCACCCCCACCTGTTGAGGTACAAATAGCATCAAAATAAACTTGTGATCCATCAAAAATACCAAGCGCTAAACGTGTAACATTTCCGCTAGCAGCAGAAGCACCTGATCTTACAAATAAGTGTGGTGTAGTATAATTTACTCCACCTGTAAAATCTGAATCAACTTGAATTTGTAATCTTGCACCTGGTGAACTTGTACCTATACCTACGTTACCATTACCTTTAATTCTTACTCTTTCAGATTCAGTTCCAGATTGAGTAAGTATAAAAGCAAAATCACCAACAGCATTAGTAGCATCATTTACTAATTTAATATAACCGTTTTTATTATTAATACCATTATCTAATCTAAACCAAATACCAGTATGGAAGTTATTGGTGTTTGATGCTTGTGTATTTAATAAACGTAAAGATGATGCTCCTGAACCTGTGATATCTGTTGAAGATGAATCAAATTTAACATCTAAAGTAATTCCTGGAGATGTAGTGCCTATACCAACATTACCTGATTGATTTAATGTCATTACAGTACTAGCTGGTAGTCCACTTGATATGGCTCCAAATCCAAGACTTATTCTAGCGTTTGCTCCACCTGATGTGTTTAGGTTAACTAAATTAACATATCCTGAATTTTGGGCTGCGTAACTTAAAGCTGCGCCTAAAGTAGAGCTTGTACCTCCTACTTGAACAGTACCTTCAACGTAGTTATTTCCTGCTGTTCCTGTTTGGTATACTTGAAGATTTTGGTATGGAGATGTGGTACCTATACCAACATTACCTGCTGAAGTTATACGTATACGTTCAGTACCAGTAGACATATCATATCCACCAGAACGATAAACTAAATCACCACTGCTAACAGCAAAACCAATAACACCTCTATCTGCAACTCCAGCCTCAGTAAAATTTATATATTGTGCAGCATATCCTCTTAATGATAAATTTACATCACCAGATGAAGGAAATAATCTTTGATTGCCTATAATGTCTAATTTAGTAACTGGTGTTGTAGTACCTATACCAACATTACCTGCAAAAGAAGCTGTACTATTAGTAACTAATGACCCTGTAATTTGAGTATTACTATTAATACTTACAACAGTACCAGTGTCACTTATATTAGAGTTACTAATATGTTCTCCACTAGCTCCTGATGATCCTTTTACAAGTCTATTTAATGTGATTGTAGTTTCATTTCCTAAATCATTATAGGTTTCTGGACCCATAATAGCTATAGAACTTGTTAAAGTACCTCCTGATGTTTGTTGATGGATCATTATCCATCTATCTTGAACAGAATCAAATAACCAAGATCCAGATACTTGAGGAGATGAACCTGAGTCAATAACAGCTAATCCACCAAAACGAATAGAAGGATTTTGAGCGTTAACAGTGATTAAATTAGTACCTATGTTAAGTGTGCTTTGTGACACATAACTGATTGAGGAAGAACCTAACACTGTTAGGTTTTCTGTCACAAACAAACTACCTGTGATAGTTTGATTACCAATAAATCTATTTGAACCTGTAGTAGCATAACTTCCTGTCTTAGAGTTAAGTGAAGTAATACTACTTTCAGCATTAGTTACTCTTGTTGAAAAAGAACCTGATGCTGTTTCTAAGTTAGTAGTACGAGTACTAAATGAACCTGATGCTGTTTCTAGGTTTGTTGTTCTTGTTGAGAAAGAACCTGAAGCCGTTTGTAATGAAGAGATATTACTTTCATTATTTGTTACTCTAGTACTAAAACTACTTGAAGCTGTAGTTAAGCTAGAGGCAGTCGCCTCTGTATTTGTTACTCTAGTGCTAAATGAGCCACTAGCAGTTTCTAAATTTGTTGTACGAGTTGAAAATGATCCACTTGCTGTTACTAAAGATGAAGCAGTTGCCTCTGTATTTGTAACACGAGTACTAAATGAACTACTTGCTGTAGTTAAACTTGATCCAGTTGCCTCATTATTAGCAACACGAGATGATAAAGATTCACTAACAGTAGATAAACTAGAACTAAAAGATTGAGATACAGCTGTTAGCTGAGCGTCAGTAGCAAAAGTAGCATCTAATGATGAACTAAAGCTTTCTAAGTTAGTTACTCTAGTAGAGAAACTACCACTAACAGTGTTAAATGAAGATGTTGTTGTGAAAGATGTACTATCAAGACCATCTAATAATTCAGCATTAGTTGCATAAGATGCTGAAATGGATGAACCAGAAACGTTAGCTATAAGTGTTCCTAACACGGTTAAATCACCTGTAACAGTTGATGATCCGCTAATTATTGGGCTATCTAAAATCATTTTATACTTGGATTATTCCAGTATAAATATGGGGGAGTATCAGTACTATACGATAGATGATACCTTACATTTGTTGTTTGGGTATAAGTCTTGTATAGAAGGTAAAGCAGTTTCTGCTTCTTCTAAAGTAGGATAAGCGTATTCTGGGTCGCTATCGTTTAGTTTAGCAACCCAGATTTCCGCATCAGGTAAAAATTGTTTAAGTATATAGACCACTATAATGATCCAGTTGGTTGAGTTAACCAAGGTGATTGAAGAGTAACTACTGGAGGTACAATTTGGTTAGCAATTTGTTGTGCTAAACCTTCTTTCATTGCGTCTACAGATCCAGTACCTAATGATTCTGTTACCCATCCTGTTACTTGATCTAATGTTAATTGCTCAAATGGAGTAAATGCAGATCCTGAATGTAAAGGAACAGCTGCTGTACCAATTGATGCTGCGCTGTAAGTTACTTCATTTACAATTTCTTGAGCATGTAACTGCCAATGTGCAGTAAATACTACATCAGATTCTCCTGATGCTGTCGGATAACATTCCAGTGGATTGATTGTCCAGAAATATGTTGTTGCCATGTTTGTTTTTTTTAAATATTATTTTTATGATTATAAATATTGACTAAACACCAAATCTACTTCTTTGTACATTAAAGTTTTGTAGCATTTCAGCAGCAGATAATTGTCTGCTATATATTCGTATACTACCAATAGTACCATTAAAATAGTTTAAAAGCACATTTGTATCATTTAAAACAGCAAACCAAGTTGGTACTGTACTAGTAGCTAAGGTATTAATGTGAGTACCATATAAAAAATTATTATAGCTACTAGCAACACCATTAACATATAAAGCCATTGTAGTATAACCAGCTGTTCCTTTAGAAAAAGCTACATGATACCAAGCGCCATTGGTTGTAATTGGATTTCCAGTACCGTGTGCTCCTTCTAAACATTGTCCATATACAGCAGATGAATAATAACCCTGTAGGTTCCCACCATCTATCCACATTGAATAACAAGGCCAAAAATAATTTTCTGTTGGTTTAACAATTATACCATAGTTAGAATTTTTGTTTGTTGGTTTAATCCATGCCTCTAAAGTAAATTCATTAGTATTAATGTTAAAATTACTTCCTGAAGCGTAGTCATTACTTCCATCGAATACTATTCCTCCTTCATTATTAGTTGTAAAAGTAGGACCATTCACTAAGTTTGCTGTAAAATTATTTCCACTAGTATCAAACCAAGTAGTTCCTGTTTGGGGGTAAGAGCCAGCATCTCCTGCTTCTAGATTATATATTAAACTTCTAGTTATAATATTTTTATAGTCAGAAGCATCAGCTATACCTCCGTTATACACATATCCTCCTATATTAAATGGCATATTATATTAATTTTAAACTCCGAATCTACCTCTTTGAGCATTAAAGTTTTGTGTCACTTCAGCAGCTGCTAATGCTCTATTATATGCTATTACATTAGCTATACTAGCCTGAGATGGGAATGTTGTTGAATATCCTCCCAAATATAAATTTCCAGCATTATTGTTAAAAGCTCCAGTTTTACTTGTATTAGAACCAACATTAGAACCATTAATATATAAATCAGTTCTATTTGAACTAACTACAAAAGCTATATTAACCCATGATCCAAAATATGACTGGAAAGGAATGTTTATGTCCCAAGGGCCACCAGCTGCTGTTGTAAGTCTAGCTTCAGTATTAACTGTTGCTCCACCTCCATCTAATAATAGCACAAAAAACTCCATCCCTCCTGACATTCTCCATCCTGCTAGCTGGTCAAAGGTATTTGATCTAGTTGCATTTACCCAAAAAGATAATGTTGCCGATGATAATCCATCTAATATAGCTCCTGTTCCTGTGAATTCTATGTAGTCATCTGTGCCATCAAAAGTCCAAGTACCACCAGTTGATGTGCTATATCCAACACCATTAATTAAATTACCACTATAATTACCTACTAAACTATTAGCTGTTGTTCCTGTTTCAGGGTATGAATCTGGTGCTCCAGCATCCGCTTGGAATATAATTCCTCTAGTAACTATACTTTTATAGTTAAGAGTTCTAGCTATACCAGAGTTAACAACACTTCCGCTTATATTTAAAGGCATATACTATAAATTTGGATATGGGTTTGGATCAGTCCACTCAGGAGTGGCTAATATTTCTAAAATTTCTTCATGTGAATAAGGACCTTGTTTTGTATCTAAACTAGCTACACTAGAAGGCATCTCATCAGTATTATATTTAACAAATGTTAAAGTTTCATCTACTGATTTTCTTACTGTTTCAATTGATGTTTCAAATACTTGATTAAAATTAATTTTGTCAAGTTCAGAAACATTAAATATTACATAGTATTTTGGTTCCATAATTAAGATTTTTTAGGGGTTGCTATTGATGGATCAACTTCCTCAATAACAAATTTGTATACTTTATTTTGTTTATTATTATATAAGAATAAATCGTTTTCTCCTTCTACTATTGTATAATCACCTATACCATTTGATAATGATAAATCTGAGGTGAATACTGTTGCCCAACGAAGAGATGATGTTCCTAAGTCTTGTGTGCCGTTTGTACCTGGTTGTACTGTACCGCTTGATGTTATACGCATTTTTTCAGTTAGACCACCACCGAGCTTTGTTTGGAAATACAAAGCTCCATCTCCATCTCCTTGTAATAATCCTCCCACTCTTCCCCAATCAAATGAACGTCCGTTATTAGAAAAATTTATATATGGTAAATCAGAATTACCTGTGGCTTGAACATTTAATGTACTTAACACATCAAGTCTTGCTTGAGGGGATGTTATACCTATACCTACATTCCCTTCTATAATAGCTCCATTACTTGGTGGGGTTGTTGATTGAGTAGAAGAACCAACAGTAAGACCATTTCTTACAAGTAAACTAAAAGCTCCTGAATTTGTTGGAGCTGAAGCTCTATCATATCCTATCCAAGTATTTCCTCTACCATCTACTCTCATAGGTCCTAAAGTACCATCATAAGTAAAAGATAATAAAGTGGCATTAGCAGCATTAGTATCAGTATAATCAAATCTTCCTAAACTAATGTTAAATAAACCATTAATATCAACAGAAGCAGGGCCATTATTTGTTTGGTCTTGTATTGTTATAGCAGGATTGTTTGTCCAAGTACCAGGTGACGCTCCGGTTCCATGTCTTGATACAGCTATAGCATAATCAGTATTATCACCATCTGTTTGTTTACCTACTTGTAAAGTATAACTTGGTGATGTAGTACCTATACCAACATTACCTGTGAATACAGCGTTCCCTGATCTTTTTAAAGTCATTGGATTGGTTGTAGTACTACCTGATGTGAACCAAAATACTAATCCACCTCCTAAATTTGGTGTTAAACCAAAGTCAGTTTGAGCAGAACCATAACTCATATACCAAGTACCATCAACTTCTGTTCTTGAGCCTCCTCCTCCATGTTGTAACATATAACTAGAAGCTAAATTTGCATCTATTCCTCTTACTAAAGTAGAAGCTGCTGTAGTAGAATCAAATACATGAAGTTTAGATGATGGCGATGTAGTACCTATACCAACATTACCACTAGCATTAATCAACATTTTAAAACTATCATCAACATAAAATTGGATAGTTGTTGATGAGTTTGAATTGTTAGGATCAGCATTTAATATCATATTACCTGTACCAGCATATGAAAATATCTGTCCTACTAAATCACCGCCTGCACTACCAGTATAAAAAGCAATTCCTGGGTATAAATCTCCTCTAATACTAAGAGAACCAACACTAGTACCAGCATAAAAAGGTGCACCTCCTATAGAAACATAATTTCCACTAGATGCTAAAACTGTATTATCTGTTGTACGAGCTGTACCTGTTACATCTAATTTATATGATGGAGATGTAGTACCTATGCCAACATTACCATTTAAACCATTTATTTTTAAAGCAGAATATGATGTTCCTCCTGTTCCATCAGGAGATGTTGTAACAAATAAATCTAAATCAGTAGTTGCATTATTAGAACCCCCACTTGCAATAATTCCTGCTCCTTGTCTTGTATCACTATCAGGGAATACTCTTAAAATCAAACCCATTGACGCATCAGCGGAATATTGAGGGTTTGTAAATCTTACCCAATTCCCTGTTGTTCTACTAATACTAGACATATTTTGTCTTCCTGCTACTGCATCTGTAACAATGTGAAGTTTATAAGCGGGGGATGTAGTACCAATTCCCAATCTACCACTTGCATCTAACGTCATTGCTTGGGTAAAGGTTATAGCATTACCTGCTGTACCACTTCCAGCTATACGCCAACCGTGAACACCATCGTTCATTTGGTACATTGCAGCGTTTCCATTTGCTATATATGAGTTACCACTTGAACCATAATAAACGTTTTGTCCAAAATTTATTACTGTAGATGTAGCTCCAATTGAACCTTGTGTTCCTATCTGAAAACCTGTATAATCTACCCACGCACTCGGTGTAATTCCTAATCCTAAATTGCCTGCTTCGGTTAATGTTAATCTATTGGCAGTATTTGCAGAACTATAAAAGTTAAAACTATTATTTGATGTATCTAAATATAATTGCCATTTATTAGTTCCATTATTTTGGTATTGTAATTGTTGTGAAGTTACTCCACTCACGCTATTTAAAATAATTGGATAGTTCCCAGATATTCCAATACTACCTGCAACGCTTAACGCAGCACCACTTTCACTCACTATTGAGTTCCCTATTGTATTTGTGCCTGTAAACTTAGGTAGGTAGTTTGTAGTACCTGTACCTAATGTAGATGATGTACCATTTACAGATAAACTTCCTGTTATACTAACACTACCTGTAAACTGTTGAGTATTAGATAAACTATTTCCAAATATATTTGAGCCACTTGAATATACAATAGACGAAGTAACTGTCTGTACAACAAGTGTTTGTGCTGTTATAGTACTTGTAGCTACTAAGCTACCTGTTATTGCTAATGATCCTGATAATTGTATTGCCATATTATACTATTCTTATTGCTATAAAGTTTCCGTTTCTATATAAACCACCTAATGGTACTCCACCAGCTGCTGCTGCAGCGTCATCTGCGTAGTTTAAACTTTGAGACACTTGTGTTAATGTTATATATCCTGTTGTTACAGTTTGAGCGCCATTAAAAGTATTTGAACCTGTGGTAGCATAACTACCTGTTTTACTATTAAGGGATGTTATTGATGATTCAGCATTAGTTACTCTAGTTGAGAAACTACCTGAAGCTGTTTCTAATGTTGTTATTCTTGTACTAAAAGATCCACTTGTAGTTACATAAGCAGAAGCTGTTGCTTCAGTATTAGTGACACGAATTGAATATGATGAAGAGAAAGTATTGAATGAACTAGTAAATACAAAAGATGTACTATCTAATCCATCTAATAAATCAGCATATGAAGCGGTTCCTAATAAGGAGCCTGTGAATGAAGTAGCACTTAATGAACCTGTTAGTCCATAAGAGCCAGTTAGTTGATTTGAATTAATCCAAACACTACCACTTTTAACAAATAAATCACCATATGATCCTGATGTAGTAGAATCAACTACATCATGTAATTCACCTATTTCATATCCATTATCAACCTTAACAAAGATTGATCCTACAGTTGCACTTACTCTTTCTACATATCCTAATCTTACACTATGGCTTGGAGCTGTAGGTGGTGTTTGAGTGATACCTCCTGGAGTTGAACTAAGGAAAACAAGTTTTCCAGCTGTTAATCCTAAAGTATTTAATTTTCTTAATGGACCTTCTGTAATTATCCATCCAGTTCCTCCTGAGGTTATAGTTTCTGCTACTAGACCTAATGTTCCAGCTGAAGAAGGATCAGCAGCATCACTAGCTAATTTTACAGCTACCCTGTTTCCTTGTGATCCAGAAATATATACTACTTGTCCTTTTGTGAGGGTAGTTGGTTCAGCATTATACGCGTAAGCATAAAGTGTTTCACCAACAGAGTATTGTACATTTCCGCCTGCTAAACCTAACTGTAAGGTACCTTCACCATTATCCCAACCAAGTCTTCCAGCTGTATTTATAAAAGAAGATGCTGTATCAAAATTGATATAATCAACATCTGTTATTGAACCTGATATAGTTATATTTTCAGCATATGAAGCTGTAAGAGCATAAGATGAACTTATAGCTCTTTGAGCATGAGAAGCACTTACAGCATTTAAAATATAAGATGCTGTTTGAGCTAAAGTAACAAAAGATGCTGTTTGAGCAAATCCTGCTATTGCTGCAAATGAAGCTGTTGTAGCAAAGTTCGCATTTACTGCTACAGAAGAGGTAGCGGCATTTAGAGCAAAAGAAGCTGTAGTAGCAAGAGCTGCTAATAAAGCTGTTTGTGCTAACGTTGCTACTGCTGCGCTTGATGCAAATGAAGAACTCACAGCATTCAATACATAGCTAGCTGTTTGAGCATTTTGTACATAAGAAGCTGTTTGCGCTGTTGTTACAAAGGATGCTGTTTGAGCTAGAGTAACAAATGATGCTGTAGCAGCCCAAGATGCACTTTCAAAAGTTGAACCACTTAAACCACAGTTAGCAGCTACTGCTGTACCTGTTCTAGCGGTTGTAAAATATATTGAAGCTGTATTTGCATTATCAGCATGTATTTTTAATGGAACAATAACATCATCATTGTTATCAAAAATAGTAAATACAGGATAAGTTTCATTTAAACCATGGTAAAAAGACCATGTTGTAGCAGGAGTAGATTGTATTAAAGTAGCGTTTGAACCGCTTATATTAATTGATCCTCCTGTTGATATAATAGCATAACCAGAAGTTGAAGTAGCAAAAGTTATTGTTGTAATATCTAAGCTAGTACCTACAATGGTTGCTGGTTGTATTGTATTATATGATGAGTCATATACTTGAACTATAGGAGTATATGTTCCTAAATTATGTGTGAAGCTCCAGCTTACAGCAGGAGTTGTTTGTGTGAATGTTTGAGCACCACCTCCACCGCCACCGCCTCCACCATTCAATGCAAATGATGCTGTTAAAGCATAAGAGGCTGATATAACGTTATTAGCCCAACTGGCTGTACCTGCTAAAGAACCAGTAAATGATCCACTAAAAATAGATGCTGTAACTGAATTTGTTACATTTAATGAACTTAAAGCAGCTTCAGAGCCACTAACAATGACTTTTTTCCAATTCGGCATAGTATATTACAATTTGTACTGCGGTTAGATACATACACTTATGCCGTGTATATGCCCACTCCTTTCGGCCAGCAGTATGTTTGTAATAAATATGAAAAAATTAAGGTAACTTGGAATAGTACGTTTGTAATTTCAAAACAAGTTTATATACTTTTTCAACATGCTCTCCTTTAAAATGAGCTTCTTTAAGCATCATTAGCAATGTTTCAATCTCAGCTTTATCTAAATCTAGAGATGAGGGTAGAGGAGCATTTGATGGCTCCTCTACTTTATTTATATCAACAATATTCTTCGCATTAAAAGCCATAACTATTTTTTTAAAAATTGATTTTAAGCCCATATGAATATATCACTGGTTGAAGTGTTAACCCACATATTACCTTCACCATTTGATCCACCCCATGTTGGAGGCGTTGCATCTAATGGATTTGAAGTTGATAATTTAGTTGTTATTACCCATTCATCAGCTGTTACAGATGTTACATTATATAATACATCCTTTTGAACTGCTAATCTACCATAATTACCAACTGAGGCATCTAAATAAAGAGCACTACCTGAGGCTATACCACCATTAGTGCTAGATTGGAATATGAAACCAACATCAGTTAATGTATTAGAACCACTATTAAAGATTGTAAATTTATCTTTAACTAATAATTCTTCAGTATTAATAAATGAAGCTGTACCGTTTACAGTTAAGTCACCTTGTACAATTACATTATTATTAAATGTTGTATTAGCAGCTACTGTTACTAATGAACCATTATCACTAATATTACTATTAGCAAATGCATTACCAGTCCATTTAGATATATAGTCAGTTGTTAAAGCAGCAGCACCACTCACAGCTACACTAGCAACTCCAGAACCATTATAAGTGAAAGCACTAATACCAGTACTGTTAGTTAAAGCGGGTAAAATAGCTGAACCACTAATTGAACCTGTGATGCCACCTAAAAATGTAGCTGAGCCTGTTACTGTTAAAGCACCAGGAATACTTAAATTCTGAGGTAGAACTAAATTATTAGGTAAACTAAGTGTTACAGTAGTACCAGCTGAACTAGAAGCGGCTGTAGAAACTATTTGGTTTGATGTACCTAAAATTGAAATAGCTTGGTCTAATAAATAAACAGAGCCACTACCAACAGAGCCTGTAACTCTTAATGTTGTAGCTAAACCAGTTAATCCACTACCATCACCTTGAAATGATCCACTGAACGAACCACTTAAAAACGTAAATGCAGCTGAACCAGAAATTTGTTGGTTCGACTGTACTTTTACACTATTTAGCTCGGCGTTACTACCCGATACTATGACTTTTTTCCAAGTTGCCATGCTTTTTTATTGTTTTTATGGTGTTGTTCCGATATACATATCAGTAGAGGTAAAGTAAATACCACCTTGAACTGGAGTAGGTGCGGCACCTGTGAATGTTTTTGCAACAGTAACACCTTGTCCATTAATGGCGAAAGCACTTCCTGTTGCGTCTTGTACTAAAAATATATTTGCTACAGAACCTGTTGATACTACTGTTAATACAGAACTATCAAGATATGATAAATAACCTTTAGATGCGGTAACAAAAAATGGTGTTATACCACTAAAACTACCACTAGTTATATTACCAATAAAACTACCACTAAATGTACCTTCAAAATATCCTGAGCCTGTTTCAAATAAGGCAAATGACGAAGTTAATGTTGTGGAGTTAACATCACCTGTATTGACTGATGTAAATGATACATTAGATCCTTGGGGTGCTATTTTTAAATATGTTCCCATTATCTATTATAATATAAGTACCAATCGTCTGATCCACTGTAGAATAATCCTCCAGTTACAACGGTTGGTGTGTTCATTAATTGTTTATGTTCGACAACTCCTTGTTTGTTTACTTTAAATACTTGCTGTCCATTATCTTTAATAATAAAGAAATCAGTACTTGAAGTTAAAGAATTAAGCTCAACATAGCTACCACTAAATAAAAATGTACCTTTGCTTCCGCTAAGGCTAAATGGTATGGCTACTTGATATCCTTGTATTAAACTCATTCTTAAGCAAATTTACCGATTACTGAAACACTATATAAATCCTCTATATCTAGCAATGAATATAACGATGTTATATCAATAACTATATCAACATTTGATCCATTTTGAGTTACAGATGTAATTAAATTATTAGGTATGTAAGTAGTGTTTATAACAACATTAAACTGGGTTTTATCAGTTGCGGGTAATGGACTTGGAGCTATAGCTATTGAGCTGTTTAATACCCTTATAGTGCTGCTATTCAATATAGCTAATTCACCTGGTCCATTTTTAGTTATTACTGATGCTAAGTAATCAACAACAGCATTTGTTGTATTTACATAAGATATTGTGCTACCTGGTCCAAAAATAGGTCCTTTTTGTTTTATACCTCCAAATCTAATATAATCTGTTTCTCTAACTCCTTCAGTTTCTAATGTAAAGATAACTTGGGCTTTAGATAAAAATTTCTTAGGGTAAGATATATCTCTATTAACTGTATCTGGAATGATGTATCCATTTAAAGTAATTGTAAAGTTAGTTCTTGTAGTTCTGTCATCACCAGCTGAGTATTCAGTTGATGTAGAAAAACTATCTATTCTAGCTCTAAATTGAAATCTACCTGATTCACCCCAGTATGTGTTTTCGGCATATTTAAATGCCTCAATTATTTTATTATTTTGTTCTAAATGATTAGTAAATATAACAGCGCTGTATGTTAAAGTAACATATTCAGGCATTACAACTAATCTATATTCTTTAATAGGATTTCTGTTACCTAAAACATTGAAATTATCATATTGATTTTTTCTAGTATATCCTGTTTCAAAAACATGTAAGTTTTGAGGATTATTAGCATCAATTTTAGTACCTAAATTTCTATTAGCTTCTAAGCTATCACGTTTTAAAACAATAACAGGAGCCATCATTCGGCCTGAGTATTCTCTTAAATATCCTTTTTCTTGTATTGTAGCCCATCTTTCTGGGTAACCATACATTACAGGTACTTGAATTCTATTACCATCTTGTATAGCAGCAGGTTGGATTTTTTCCTCAATATACTTTATAATAGCGGTATCAATATCCATTATACTAATGGATACATCTTTTACTCTATCTCCTTTAGTAGAAACATCATTTCCTCTATTATGTTTTTCTACAGGAGGACGTTCATCAGTAAAATACGCTTTTTCACCGATCATTTCATCGGCTACTTCACGCACTGATTTTGGTCTTGGTTTTGTAGATCTAGGCATTATAATACTTTATAAGGTGATAAATTAAGTCTGCTAACTCTTGTTTGATGACATTCTATATTAAATGTTACAAGTTCAGCTTGTGGACATGATGTTTGTCCAAGTCCTATATTAGCATTAATAGGAACATAATCATGAATTATATTATGAATTTCATAATATCTTTCTGTTGAACGATCATAAATTATATCTCCTATTTCTGGTAGGACATTAGCACCTTGGATTAATCCAGCATTACCTTGTTCCCAAGCTACTCTTGGTATAGTTAATTTAGCTGTTTTATCTATATCAGGACCAAACATTTCATCTTTAATAATGTCAGGATTTCTTTCAATAGTACACTTAATTAAGAAAGGTTGATAATACCATTTTTCTAATGACTCACCATATATATTTCTCTTAGTTTGATCTAAATTATGTTTATAATAAGCAACATCTGTCTTCATAAATTGAAGAGCTGCTTGTTGCATTTGAGAAAATACATTTAACTGGCTACAATCAGCTGTTGGACTTGGTGTAGGAGTTGGTGTAGGTGTTTTTGAAATAGATGGTGTTGCACTAACACTAGGTGTAGCACTAGGTGTTTTACTAACACTAGGTGTAGCACTAGGTGTAGCACTAGGTGTTGTTGTTGGTGTTATTGTTACAGAAGGTGTTAAACTAGGTGTCACAGAAGGAGTTCTAGACACACCTGGAGGTGGACTTGGACTTGGTGTAATGCTTGGAGTAGCAGTAATGCTTGGTGTTTTTGATATAGAAGGCGTCACACTAGGTGTTTTTGAAACACTAGGTGTTTTTGATATAGTAGGCGTCACACTAGGTGTTCTACTTGGTGACTGAGCAGGTTGTGAATAAGCTGGTACTCCTGGCATAAACTAATTTATAAAGCGTATATTAATAAAGGTATTTCATTCATTGTTTGGCGAGTGAAATCAGCTTCTTGTTGTTTTCTTTCTAATTGAGCTCTACGAGTTGTTTGATCTAAATATTCTTTTAATTCAGTCATCAACTCTACTTTTTCAGTTCTAGCGTCAGTTAATAATTC
>Ga0315909_10004403_pt1 | contig 16670 bp, 9 predicted proteins | sample LakEriMetagenome_11_FD_203527 | JGI IMG/M metagenome (GOLD analysis project Ga0315909, IMG submission 203527) | Freshwater fungal communities from buoy surface, Lake Erie, Ohio, United States - Buoy 2 MA125 | ecosystem: Environmental > Aquatic > Freshwater > Lake | place: USA: Lake Erie, Ohio...
TGCCGAAGTGCCCCACCCCAAGCTTCCCGCCGGCGCCGGCAAGCTCGACGCCGACGCTCCGAAGACGTTCTCGACCACGCCCTCCGGCCTGCAGTACCGCGTGCTCCGCAAGGGCACGGGAGCGAATCCCAAGGCCACGAACCAGGTGCAGGTCAACTACCACGGCTGGCTCGACGACGGCACCGTGTTCGACAGCTCCTACAAGCGGGGCGAGGCGATCGACTTCGGCCTCAACCAGGTGATCCCCGGCTGGACCGAGGGGATGCAGCTGGTCGGCAAGGGGGGCATGATCGAGCTGGTGATCCCGAGCAAGCTCGGCTACGGCGCCCGCGGCACGCCCGGCGGTCCGATTCCGCCCAACGCGACGCTTCACTTCCTGGTCGAGCTGCTCGACGTCCGCTGAGCCGTCGCGGCGGGGAGCCCGCGCTCCCGCGACCTCCAGCGGCTCGGCGGCAGGCCGTGGCGGCGGGTGAAGGCCACCGTCATGTATTCCGTGTGGCGGAAGCCGCAGCGGTCGGCGATCGCCGCCAGTGGCAGGTCGGTCTCGCGCAGGAGCTGTTCGACCCTGCGAAACCGCACCCGCAGGATCTCCTCGTGCGGCGTGTGCCCCAGCCGCCGGGTGAACCTGCTTTCGAGCACTCGCCGCGTGATCGCCAGCGCCCGGGCCACCTCGGCGACCTTGACGCCCTCGCAGGCGTGATCGCGAATGTGTCGGATCGCAGCGGAGACGACCGCATCGTCGACCGCGAGCGTGTCGGTGCTCTGCCGCGCGGCGATCCCCAGCGGCGGCAGCAGCCATTCCTCCCGGCCGACGCGGTCGCCGCGCATGAGCGCGTCGAGCAGCGCCGCGGCCAGCCGGCCGGCGCCGACAGCGTCGGGGATCACGCTCGACAGCGGCGGGCTCGCGAGGCCGCAGAGCAGTTCGTCGTCATCGACGCCCAGTACGGCCACGTCGTCGGGCACGGCGGGCAGGAGCCGCGCGGCGCTCACGTCGATCGCGGGAATGCCGAGCGTTTTCCGCAGCGCGCCGACCGCCGTGGCCGTGGCCTCGGTCTCGATCCGGGCGATCACGCCATCCCCCTGCCAGCGGGCCAGCGCCGCCAGCGGCGGCGCGGCCCGACCATGCTCGGGGAGAAACACCGTCCACGGCTCGTGCTCGCGGACGTGCCGATTGATCCCCCGAGCAGTCCCCGCGCATACGCGTTGGACGCCTCGATGACGACCGCCACGCGTCGGTGGTGGCGGGGCCGTCCCGTCGTCGCCCGCCGCGCGAGCGGCCGCGGCTCCGTCACGGCATCTCGGCCGTGACGGCCACGACGACCGGCGCGGTGGCGTCGTCTCCCTTCACCAGTTCGACGGCCGCAAGCGGCTCGGTCCGACCCGGCCACACGCTCACGAACCGCACCTGCCGGCCGTCCAGGTCGAAGGCCCACTCGCTCCGCGGCACGTCGACGCGGCGAATGTAGTCGGCGACGTGCTCGCCGTTGACGAGCCGGTGGTCCTCGCGCCCGCCGTCGGCGTACACCAGCCGCACGATCATCGACGTCGTGCCCGGCGGCGTGGCCGGGAATCCCCAGCCCGCGATGCCGCCGAGAATGTGGATCGCGCGGACGGGGGACGCGATCGGCAGCGCCACGCTCCGGGGCATCCGCGGCGCGAGGTAGCCGGTCGGCCCGTGCAGCATGACCACGTTGGGCACGCTCTGGCCCCGCGGATCGACGAGCTGGAACGGCACCCCGTGGAACGTCTTCGGCCCCCAGTCCGGAAACACCAGCCGCTCGATTGCGGCCTCCTGGTCGTAGAACATGCCCTTCGTGCTCACCGCGGTCGCCACCTGCTCCAGCGGCAGCGGCACGAACCTCCCGCGGGCGGTGAGGAACGCCAGCAGGTCCGCGAACGCGGCGGGCGCGATCTGCTTCTCGAACCCCACCGGCATCAGCGAGTTCGGAGACGGCGCGAAGTCGTCGATCTCCTCCCGCTGGATCGCGTGCCGCTTCCCCTCGGCGTCGACGATCTCGACCGCGGTGCGACTCTCGGCGGCGAGCAGCCCGGTGACGACGCGGCCGTCGGCGGTGGTCACCGTGTAGGCCCGGTAGTTGCCCTCGACCGAGCGGTTGGGGTCGAGGATGTGGATCAGCAGTTCGTGCGGCGGATGCACCGCCATGCCGGTCAGCTCGGGCCCCACCCTGCCCCCCTCGCCGGAGTGCGCGTGGCACTTGCCGCATTGCTCCTTGTAGACCGCCCTGCCGCGGGCCGCATCGCCGCCGGCCAGCACGACCGGCAGGATGCCGTCGATCACCTGCTGCCGATCGGGGCTCGGCAGCCCGCCCCCGGCGGCGAGGATCTTCCGGGCCCGGTCGCGGACGGCCCGGTCGGGATGGTCGGTGAGCTTCGCCCGTTCCGCGATCGGAATGTCGCCGAGGCGGACCGCGCCCCGCTCCAGCCGCTCGACGAGCATCGCCGCCCAGTCGCGGCTGGAGAGCACCGTCCGCACGGCGGCCTCCCGGACCTGCGGCGTGAGCATGGCGAGCCGGTCGAGGATCGCCGCGGGCGCCTCGGGGGCGGTCGACTTCGCCAGCGCCGCGATCAGTCCCGTCGCCAGCTCCGGGCTCACGCGGCCGCCCACGCGCGCGATCACCGTCTCCACCGCCGCGGCGTCCGCCGGCCGCAGCGCGAGGAGCCGCTCGGCGGCCGCCGCGCGGTCGGCGTCGGCCACGGTCGGCGTGTCGATCGCGGCCTCGAGCGCCGCGCTGATCCGGCCCACGTGCGGATCGAGCGCACGGCTGCCGGTGTGCTGGGCGATGGTCACCAGCTGCCCCTGTTCGGCCGGGGGGAGCTTTTCGACGAGCGTGACGAGGGCCGACTCGGCGGCGGTGGACAGCGCCGCCGGCCTGCCTTTGGGCCAGCCCCGCGCCACTCCGCCGAGCGCCGCCGCGATCCGCGGATCGCCCGCGTCACGGTCGACGAGGGCCCCGAGCCGCACCACCACGTCAGCGACGGCGGCCGCGTCGGCGCCGCGGGCCACGTGCTCGGCGACCCGCTCGAGAACCGCCAGCCGGCGCGGCGTCGGCGTCTCCCGGCCCGCCTCGGCCGCGAGCAAGCTCGGCAGCACGACCGCCGACTGCACGGCCGCCGCGCTCGTCGCCGCGTCGGCGAGGACCGGGTCGCGGAGCGTCCGCGGGTCGGCCAGCAGCGCGACGGTGAGCCCGCCGGCCGCGGCCCCCGGCTCGTGTTCGCCCAGGGCCTCGAGCACGGCCAGCCGCACGAGCGGCGTCGGATCGGCGGCCGCGCCGGAGGCGGCGACCACCTCGAGCGACGCCCGATCCCGGGGCAGCGCCCTGACGGCGTTCATCCGCACGCCCGCCGACGGGTGCGCGACCGCGGCCCCGACGGCGGCGACCGCCCGCGGGTCGGCGTGCGGCCCCTCGAGGCAGCCGAGGAGCCGCAGCGTCCAGATCGCGTGGATCGCGGCCGGAGCGAGGCCGACCGCGTCGACCGGGGTGTCGGCCACCAGACGCACGAGCGCGGCGGCGACGTCGCGGCCGCCGTCGCCGCGATCGGCGGCCCGGTCCACGAGCTTCCGCTGGGCCCGCTCCCGCCAGAACATGTTGTCGTCGCGCAGGGCGGCCACGAGCTCGTCCGGGGTCGCGGTCGCGAGCGACCGCCGCGGCGGGCCCGGAGACGCGGCGTGGACGACCCGCCAGATCCGGCCGTGCGTCTTGTCGCGCAGCGGCGTCACGTAGGCCCCGCGGGTCCCGGTCTCGAACCCCGCCGGCGTCGGATTGTGCTGGACGATGAAGTTGTACCAGTCGATCACCCACACCTGCCCGTCCGGTCCCACCTCGGCCTGAATCGGCGCCGTCCACTCGTCGTCGCTGGCGACGAGATCCCAGGCCATGCGGCTGGTGAAGCCGGCGCCCTTTGGCTCGAGCGCAAACGTGGCGACGACGTGTCCGGTCGGCTCGCACACGAAGGCGGTGCGGTTCCAGTACTCCGGCGGATATGCGCGGGCGGTGTAGAGACGATGGCCGGCGGCCGCCGTGAAGCGGCCGTGGTGGTCGACCTGGCGGATCGCCACGTCGCCGTCGCCCGCGGACCGCGGCGCGAGCTCCATCTCGGGGCTGCCGGCGATGCCGCCGAGCGTCGTGGCGCTCCAGCCCCGCACCCGCTCGTAGACGCGGTTGGGAAGCGGCATGTGCTCGCTGGGGTTGCCGTTGGCCGTCGAGCCGAAGACGAGCCCCTCCTCGCTGAAGCCGAAGCCCCACGAGTTGTTGTTGGTGCTCCGCAGGGCCTCGAACCGCGATCCATCGGGGGCGAACCGGAAGAAGCCCATGGCCATCCGGTGCTGTTCGCCGCCGACCGTCCCCGAGAAGCCGGCATAGCCGACCATGCCATAGACCCAGCCGTCGAGCCCCCAGGCGAGGCTGCTCGGGCCGGCGTGCGTGTCGCCGGTGCCCCAGCCGGAGAAGAGGATCCTTCGCAGGTCCGCCCGGCCGTCGGCGTCGGTGTCCGCGAGGAAGAGCGTGTGGGGGGCCTGCGTCACGATCAGCCCGCCGTCGTGGGGCAGCATGCTCGTGGGGATCGAGAGCCCGTCGGCGAAGACCTCGCGGCGGTCGGCCCTGCCGTCGCCGTCGGTGTCGACGAGCTTCACGATCCGGTCGCGGCCCGCGACCGGGGCCGCGGGATCGTCCGCGGCGGGCTCGACCAGGTCGTTGGGATAATCGACGCTCTCGGCGACGAACACCGCCCCGTCGGCGTCGAAGGCGAAGGCCAGCGGCTTGCCGACGAGCAGGGGCTCGCTCGCGAACAGCTCGACGCGAAACCCCGCGGGCGTGAGCGCGTGCTTCCGCGACTCCTCCGGGTCGAGCGGCCGCTGCATCGGCATCTCCTCGCCGCCGCTGGTCATGTTCTTCCAGTCGCCCCCCGGCTTGTAGAAGGGGATCCGCGCGGCGTCGTATGCGAAGGGCTCGAGGCCCGCGGGGGCCTTCGTCATCGTCGGATGGTCGACGTAGGGCCCGTCCGCGGCCGGGTCGCGGCCCGCCGCGAAGCGGATGCCGCGTTCCACGAGGTTGTGGAACCCCGGATGGCTCCAGGTCCGCTCGTCGTGCCCCCAGGCGGTGTAGAAGACCCTCCCCTTCCCCTCCGACCGCACCCAGGTCCAGGGCTCGCGCTTCTCCCCCTCCACCCGCTCCTCGAGCACCGTGCGGCCGCGCGGGTTGTGCCGCGAGTGGACGTAGGTCTCGTCCCAGCTCTTGAAGCCGCCGAATCCCCGCATCACCGGATGGTCGGCCGCGACGTTCGCGGTGCGGAATTCGCCCGTGCCGTGCGACTCAAACTGCGCGCCGACGAGATCGATCCAGGCGGGAGAGTCGCGAAAACAGGAGCTCGCGCAGTGCAGCGGCACGAGCCCCTTTCCGGCGCGGACGAATTCCAGGATCGCCGCCTCGCCCGCTGAGGGCAGCGAATCGACGTTGGCGTAGACGGCCAGCGCATCGAAAGCGGCGAGCACGGCGGGGTCGAGATCCTCGACCCGCTCGGTGTAGACCATCTCGATGCCGCGGGCCGCGAGCACCGGCTCGAGCTGGGCGAACCGCTCCGCGGGCTTGTGGTGCCCGCGGTCGCCGAGGAAGAGCACCTTGATCGGCCGCTCGGCCGGCGGTGCCGCCAGCGCCACTGTCGAGAACAGCCAGACGACCAATCCGCAGGCCAGTGCCCTGCCGAGCCGTCTCACCAAAGCCACATTCCGGCGAACCGGGAATCGGTGCGAGGATTCCGAGCGTTTGGCCGCCGCGGCCACCGCGAGGAAACTCGTACCGTTCCCGGCGGCGCGTCGCAGAAGACGAAGAGCCTTGCCGAAAAACCATTCGATCGCGCCGGTCTGAATGCCGCTTCGCATGGTGTGCATCGATCGCTCCTCGTGTGTGTGCGACGGTCACGGTCGTCCGCGGCGATCCCCGCCGCCACGCAGCGTCACGAACTCAGCGTCCACTCCGGCAGTTCGAGCACCGTGCCCCCCTTCAAGGCCGACTCGTGGGCCAGGAGACCCGTGCAGGTCCAGTTGGCGCTCTGCCGGGCGTTGGGATACGGATCGCGGCCCTCGACGAGCGCCGTGACGAACTCGTGCACCAGGTGCGGGTGGCTGCCGCCATGGCCGCCGCCCTGCGTGAAGGAGAGATGCTGGTGGTCGTCGGCGTCGTAGACGCCGCCGGTCGTGAACCTCCGGATCGGCTCGGGAAGGAGCTGCGCGAAGTCGGGCACCTTCACCCGGCGCGGGATCTCCGGCTCCGGCACCTTTGCGGTGTGGACCACCGGCTCCTCCCCCTCGCAGAGCTGCCACTCGAAGCTCTGTTTCGATCCGTAGACGTCGAAGCTCTCGCGGTACTGCCGGGCGGTGTCGAAGAGCGAGCGGATGATCCTGGCGACGACGTCGCTGCCGCGGAGCTTCACATGCGCGGACTCGATCGCGAAGGGGGAGCCGTACCGGCCGACGAGCTCCTCGCGGATCCGGCCGGAGCCGAAGCAGCTCACCTCGGCCGCGTCCTTCCGCTCCAGCGCCAGGCACGGGCCCACGCAGTGCGTGGCGTAGTGCATCGGCGGCAGGCCCGGCCAGTAGTCGGGCCAGCCGTCCATGTCCTGCTGGTGGCTGGCCTGCACGAACTGGATCTTCCCGAGCTCGCCGCGGTCGGCCATGCCCTTGATGAAGAGGAACTCCCGGGCATAGACGACGGTCTCGGCCATCATGTACTTGAGCCCCGTCTTCGCCGACAGCTCGACGATCCTGCGGCAGTCCTCGATGCTCGTCGCCATCGGCACGGTGCACATCACGTGCTTGCCGGCCTCGAGGGCGGCGAGCGTCATCGCCGCATGATCGGGAATGGGGGAGTTGATGTGGACGGCGTCGACGTCCCCGTCCGCGAGCACGTCGGCGTAGCTCGTGTACCGCCGCTCGACGCCATACTGCTCGCCGACCTGCGCGAGCTTGTCCGCCGACCGCTGGCAGATGGCGACCAGCTCGGCGTGCGGATGCCGCTGGTGGATGGGGATGAACTCGGCGCCGAAGCCGAGGCCGACGATGGCGGTGCGGACCTTGCGGGCACGGGGGGCGGACGTCATGGGCGGAACTCCTCTGGGGCCCGACTCGGGGCCACGCCGAGCCGACACGAGTTATTTCACGCGAAAAACATAAAGTCCATGATGAATTTCACGAGACCCATGAGTTTTTGCACGTGCGGGCGGCGCCGGAAATCCGACCGGGGTGTGCTTATGTCTCCGCAGCATGTCCGCGGGGAAATTCCGCCCGAGTCCCGCAGCCGTCCCGGCGCCGCGGCCGCCGTCGGATTTCATCCGATTCTCACGCGTGGCGGTCATCCGCGGCTCACGCACGTTACCTAGTCTCCTCGACGGAGCCCCGCTCCCGCTCCGCCCCGAGCGCCCTCCTCCCGGATGCCACCGCATGAACGATCTCACGCCGGCCGTCTCCCCTCAGCCCTCTGTCCCGCGGCCCGGTGCCGCGACGCTGGAAATCGTCGTGGCACTCACGGCCACGCTGGCCGTCATCGCCGCCACGGTGCTCGCGCGCCTGCCGGACGCGCGACACTTCACGGCGTCGCTCGACACACCGCGGCCCGCATGCGGCGCAACCGACGTCGTAACATCGCTGCTCGCCCGCGCGCGGGCCGTGCTTTCCGCCGCCCAGGCGGAAGGCTCCCCGGACGCCGGCTTTACCACCCTGGACTGGTGGGACGCCGAACTTTCCCAGCGCGATGCTTTGCAGCTCGCGACATGCTCGTCCGCGATCTTTATCCGCCGTGTCGCCGTCCTCGACGCCGGGGCGGCGAGGGCGTTGGGCAGCAGCGCGGCGACGCTCTCTTTTCCCGCCGTCCGCGCTCTCTCGGCCGAAGCCGCCCAGGGACTGGCGGGCCACGCCGCCGGAATCCGCCTCGACACCCTGGCGACCATCGACGCCGCCGCGGCTGCGGCGCTGGGCACGTGCCGCGGCCCGCTCATGCTCAACGGACTGCCCTCGCTCGATCGCGACGTGGCCCGCGGCCTGGCCTCCCATCGCGGGCTGCTCGCACTCAACGGCATCCACCACCTCGACCCGGAGACGGCGGAGATCCTGGCGACGCACGAAGGCGACCTGTGCCTGAACGGCCTGACGTCGATCTCGGCGGCCACGGCCGCGGCCCTCGCGCGCCATGGCCACGCGCTCAACCTCAACGGCCTCGAAACGCTGCCCGACGACGTCGCGGCCGCCCTGGCACGCTTTCGGGGCGCGACCCTCTCGCTGGCAGGCGCGACGAACGTCTCCGACGAGGCGGCCGCTGGCTTGGTCCGAATCCGGTTCCTGACGCTGCCGTGTATCACCGCCGGCCGCCCGGCGCCGAACCACGCGGATCGTCACTGACGCGGGGCGACGACGGCAACGCGGATGAGGAGGCAGACCCGTCGAATCCTGCCGCGGGCCCCGGCTCAGACGCCCGCCCCGACCCGACGCGGCACCAGCCGGCCGCCGGTGTCGGTCTCCTGCGCGCCGCGGTCGCCGGCCTCGTGGTATTCGGCGTCCTGGTTCACCTGCCAGACGTCGTAGCGCTGCTTGCCCTCGAGGATGTTCTTCGCGGTGAGCATGGCCGTCATCATGGCGTGGTCCTGGTTGTTGTACTTGTGCATCCCGTTGCGGCCCACGAGGTGCAGCCCGGGATAGCGGGCGTCGAGCTCGCGGCGGATCGTCTCGACGTGGCGGGCGTAATCGTCGTCGTAGACGGGATAGGCCTTCGGCTGCCGCACCACGTGGCCGTCGAGCACGTCGCCCGGCTTCACGAGGCCGAGCGACTCGAGCTCGCGCGAGGCGAGCTTCACGAGGTCGGCGTCGCTCGACGACCACAGGCCGTCCCCCTCGAAGCAGAAGTACTCGAGTCCGTAGCAGGCCAGGGCCGGGTCGGGCACCATCTCCGGCGACCAGCTGGCGAAGTTCTGCACCCGGCCCACCCGCACGCCGGGCTCGTGGATGTAGATCCAGTTGTCGTCGAACCGGTGCGTCGGCCGCACGATCAGGGCCACGGTGAGAAAGTCGCGGTAGCGGAGCTTTTCCGCGGCGGCCAGCACCGCGGGCGGCAGCGGGGGCGAGATCGCCGCCGCCAGCTCCCGCATCGGCGCCGAGGAGATCACATCGTCGGCCTCGAGCCATTCGGTCGCCGCTGGATCGCCGCGACCGCCGGCCGTCTCGAAGCCCACCCGCCAGCGGCCCGAAGGGAGCTTTTCGAGCGCCGTCACGCGGGCGGCCATCCGGATCGCGCCCCCCTGGGCCCGCGTGCGGTCGGCGGCCGCCTCCCACATCATGCCCGGACCCTTCCGCGGGTAGCGGAAGGAGTCGATGAGCGTCTTGATCGTCTGCGACCGGTCGCCCGTCTTCTTCCGCTTGGGCAGCAGGGCCGCCAGGATCGCGCTCGACAGGGAAAGGCCCTTGATCCGCTGGGCGGCCCAGTCGGCCGAGATCTCGCGGCAGCTCATGCCCCACACCTTCTCGGTGTAGGTCTTGAAGAAGATGCCGAAGAGCCGCCGGCCGAACTGGTTCGAGACCCAGTCCTCGAACGTCCGCGGGTTCTTCACCGGAAAGAGCCGGGCCCTGGCGTACGACGCGACGCAGCGGGCCGATTCGAGGATGCCGAGGTTGCGGAGGGCCTCGCCGGCCTTGAGCGGGTAGGCATAGAACTTGCCGCCGTAGTAGATCCGCGAGGACCGCGGCCGCTGCAGCAGGTCGTCGCCGAGCAGCTCGGTCCAGAGGTCCTCGACCTCCCGCGACTTCGAGAAGAAGCGATGGCCGCCGATGTCGAACCGGAAGCCGTTGTATTCGACCGTGCGGGAGATGCCGCCGACGTAGGTCGGGTCCCGCTCGAGCACCGTCACCGCGGCGCCGGCCCGCGTGAGCAGGTAGGCCGCCGTCAGGCCGGCGGGACCGGCGCCGATGATCGCGACGTGTTTTTGGGCCATGCCTGACTCGGACTCGTTGGTGACGCCACCGGGACGACCCTCCAGAATAGTCACCCTTCCCGCCGCTGTCCCGGAACCGTGTCGCGGAGCCGCCCGAGCACCGCCGCGAGCCGCTCGACGGCCAGCGTGACGTCGGCGTCGGTCGTCGTGCGGCCGACGCTCAATCGCACCGCCCCGCGGACGACCCCCCCCGGCAGACCCATGGCCGTGAGCGCCGGCGCCGGCTCGCTCGACCCGCTCGCACAGGCCGTGCCCGTGGCCACGCAGACGCCCGACAGGTCGGCCGCCATGGCCAGCGCCTGCCGGTCGAGTCCTTGAAACGCGATCGTCGAAATGTGGGGGCAGCGGGAGCCGTCGGCCCCGATCGGCACCGCCGCGATGCCCGCCCCGCGGGCGGCGGCCAGCAACTCCCGCTCGAGCCGGTCGCGGAGCGACGCCACCCGGCGGGCGGCCGCCTCCCGGTCGGCCGCCGCCACTTCGACCGCGCGGGCGAATCCCACCGCCAGCGAAACCGCTTCGGTGCCTCCGCGCAGGCCGTGCTCCTGCGTGCCGGCGAGCACCGGCTCGAGCGGCACGCCTGCGCGCACCAGCAGCGCCCCGATCCCCCGCGGGCCGCCGAACTTGTGGGGGGCGAGGGCGAGCGTGGCCGCGGACGACGCGGCGAACCCGACCGGCATGAACGCGGCGGACTGCGTGGCATCGACGTGGACGAACGCATCGCCAGCCGGCAGACGCAGCCCGTCGACGTCCTCGATCACGCCGGTCTGGCCGCAGGCCGTGGTCACAGCGAGGATCACGGGCCCGGCGGGGCAGGCCGCGGCCAGCGCGGCGGCCAGCGGCCGCGGATCGATCCTGCCCGTGGCGTCGAGCGGGAGTTCCGCGATCCGCCAGCCGCGGCGGCCGACGGCGGTCGCGGCATGGAGGACGCTCGCGTGATCGCGGCGGGAATGGCACACCGTGCCGACGGCGCCGAGCGCGTGCGCCATTCCGGTGATCGCCAGATGGTTGGCCTCGCTGGCGCCCGAGGTGAAGACGAGCCGGTCGCGGCGGCCGCCGGTGCCGCGGCCGCCGAAAGTCTCCAAGATCCGCTCGCGGGCATCCTCGAGCAGTTTCCTGGCGGCTCGGCCGGCGGCATGCTGGCTGGAGGGGTTGGCAAACGCCTCCCTCCGCGCTGCGATCATGGCCGCCTCGACCTCCGCCGCGAGCGGCGTGGCGGCGGCGTGATCGAGATAGATGGACTGACCCTGCGTCACCCGGCCGTGGCTCATGCGAGCAGTGTACGTCGATCCGCCGACGGCCCCGGGGGCGGCCCCGCCCGCGGCCTACGGCCGCACGAGCGTCTCGACGAGCCGCTCGATCTCGGCGGCCAGGGCCGGGTCGCGGGCCCGCCGCTCCTCCGTGACGCGGATGCCGTGCAGCACGGTCGTGTGGTCCCGGCCGCCGAACGCCGCGCCGATCGCCTGCAGGCTTTTGGCGGTGAGCGTCCTGGCCAGATACATCGCCATGCCACGGGCGTGCGCCACCCGCCGCCGCCGGGATGGGCCGATGAGGTCGGAGGCCGCCAGACCGTGGAGCCGGGCGGCCGCGCCGATCACGCGGCGCAGCGACGGCACCAGCCGGTCGCCGCCGGCTTCGGGGCCCCGCGGCACTCCCGTCGGGGGCATCGGCACCACCAGCCCGCCGGCCAGCCGCGAGGCGAGCGAAGGCTCGACGGAGGGTGCTGCCAGCGGGTGCGACCGCATGGTCACGACGAAGCTCGTGCCCCCCGCGACGGCCAAGTCGAGGAGTTGCGAGAGGATTCGCTGCACGTCCCAGGCCGTGACCTGCTCGACCCCGTCGATGATGACCAGCCGCGGCGCGGCGAACCTCTCGCGCAGCCGGTGCAGGGTGTCGTGCGACATGGCGGCTGCGATCTCCCGACCGAGCGTCCGGCCGTCCCACATGGCGGGAGCCGCCGCGAACCTCTCCCCGGCCCGCGGGCCGCTCGGTCGCGACAGACTCGGCTGCACGACCTTGTGGTGCGTGAGGCTGTGCTGCACGAACACCCGCGACACGAGCGCGGATTTTCCCGATCCCGCGGGTCCGACGATCACCAGCGGCGTATAGCCCGCTCGCGGCTCACCGCGACCCGCCCCGGCATCCACCACCTCGAGGGCGTGATGCACCAGCCGCACGGCGATCGCCTGGCCAGCCGATCTGCGGCCTGTCGGCCGAGAAATCGCTGGAATCGCCGATCCGGACATCGCTATGTTCCCCCTGCGGAACCTCGCGGCATCCGTGCCGAACAGACCGTGCGCCCGCCGCCGGGCGGCCACATCTTGGCGTCCATGGCCCGCGCGTCGCTCGCGGGCCTGGATCCGATGCGGCACCAGCTGAGGCAAGCTACCCGCACGAGATCGCCAAAAAAAGAGACCAGAAAAATCCCGCCGCGCAGATGGACTCGCCGCAGCCATGTGCCGTCCCACCACCGCCTCGGCCGCCGCTCATCTCACCGGCGTGCTGCCGTGACCGCCGCGATCAAGGGCGAGGATGCCGCGAACTGTCGATTGCCTGTCGGTGGCCTTCCGGATTTCCCGCCACCTCGAGAACGACAGTTTCACCCACCGCCAACGGGTGCCGTCACGGCCGTTTTCCGACGGCGATCGACCAGACGACGGGCGCGCAGTCATCGCGGTTCCCACACTGGAAAATCGCCGCTCTCAACGCGCGATCACCGCGATGCCGACGCTCGCCGACCATGTTTTCCACAGTCCTGCATGGCTGCAAATCCACGCTGGGAAACGATTTCGGCCACCATCATCACGCGCGGTCTGGCGATGCCGGTCGGGAGCCCCGACCTTCGCGTGCGTTCGTGCCGCTCGCCGTGCCTCACTCCTGCTGCGACTGTTGTTCTACACATCTCTTCTTGAGCAAAGCAGCAAGACGTCGCAGCGGTCTGAACGGCTGAAATCCCGGGCAAAAAACGCGGCAAAAAGCCGCTACGGGGGCATGCCAGTCGGCCGCCGGTCGGGTACACTGACGGGCTCGAAAAAGAAGGCCATGCGAGGGTCGCGGCGCGTCGCCGGGACGCTCGTCCGCGGAGTGTCGGCGACGCACGCCGCTTCAGGAAAGGAAGACGATGCTCGGATGAAAGTACGCGTCACCCGCGAGCCCCTGCTCGCCGCCCTGCAGAGCGCGTCGGCGGTGGTGCCGGCGCGATCCCCGAAGCCCGTGCTCTCCAACGTGAAACTGGAGGTGCAGGACGCGTCGTGCGTGATCTCGGCGACGGACCTGGAGGTCGGCATCCGCGTCGAGATCGACGGCGTGGAGTCGGCGGCTGCCGGCTCGGTGCTGCTCCCCTGCGGCCGCCTGATGGCGATCGTGCGGGAGAGTCCTCCCGGCACGCTGTTCGACATCCACTCCGACGGCACCGCCGCGGTGGTCAAAGCGCCGAGGAGCGAGTTTCGACTGCCCGCCGAGGATCCGCTGGAGTTCCCGTCGGTCGCCGTCTTTCCTGCCGACGCGTGCTTCGAGATCTCAACGCCGTTGGTTCGGGAGCTCGTCCGCCGGACGGTGTTCTCCACCGACAACGAGTCGAGCCGGTATGCCCTCGGCGGCGTGCTCCTGGAGCTGGCCGCCGACGCCGGGGCCGCGACGCCGGGGGTGATCGCCGTGGGCACCGACGGCAGGCGGCTGGCGAAGATGGAAGGTCCGGCCGCGGCGCACGGCGGCAGTCCGGCCGCCGCACAGCCCATCGTGCCGGCGCGGGCGATGCAACTCATCGAGCGCTGCCTCGGCGATGCGGGTCAGCCGGTCCACATGGCGGTGCGGCCGAGCGAGATCCTCGTGAAGACGGGTGCGACCACGATCTCAGCCCGGCTCGTCGAGGGCCGTTTCCCGCGGTGGCGGGACGTGTTCCCGGACCGGCCGGACGCGGCGCACGTGACGCTCGTGGCGGGGCCGCTGCTGGCCGCCGTGCGGCAGGCGGCGATCGTGACCAGCGAGCAGTCGAAGGGGGTCGATTTTGCGTTCGAGCCCGGGCGACTCGTGCTCTCCGGCAGGTCGGCCGAGAGCGGCGAGAGCCGGATCGAACTGCCCATCGAGCATGCCGGCCAGGCGGTGCGGATCAAGCTCGACCCGCGGTTCATGAGCGAGTTCCTGCGGGTGCTCGACGGGGCGACGAACGTGACGGTGGAACTCACCGACGCGCAGAGCGCGTGCGTCTGTCGCACGGACGACGGGTATGGCTACGTGATCATGCCGCTGGCGGCGGACTGAAAGGCGGCGCGATGACGGGAAGGCAACCGGCGAATCCACACCCGGCGCAACCGATCGGTCCGCGCTCGATCGGGAGCGTGATCAGCAGGCTCATGGCCCGCACGGGCTACGAGCGGGAACAGGCGACGGACGGCCTCGCGGCGGCCTGGAGCCAGGCCGTGCCCGAGAGCCTGCGGTCCGCGTCGGCCGTCGGCCGCGTGCGGCGCGGCGTGCTCGAGGTGTTCGTCAGCCACTCGGCGCTCGTCCAGGAGTTCGGGTTCCACAAGCGCGCCGTGCTCGCCCGGCTCGGCGAACTCGTCCCCGCCGAGGGCATCACCGACATCCGCTGCCGGCTGATGGCCGACGCCGGCCGCTCGGGCACGGGCCCCGTATGACGCCCCTGCCGCACACTCGACCACCTTTTCCGGGAGACCGCCGCCATGGCCGATGAATCGTCCCAGGCCCAGTACACGTCCGCCGACCTCAAGCACCTCTCCGACCGCGAGCACGTGCGGGAGCGGTTCGGCATGTACATCGGCGACAACACGTCGCGCGGCCTGCACCACCTGGTCTACGAGGTGGTCGACAACTCGATCGACGAGTGCATGGCCGGCCACGCGAGGCACGTGAGCGTGACGGTGAACGTGGACGGCAGCGTGACGGTCGAGGACGACGGCCGCGGCATCCCCACCGACCGCCACCCGCAGCTCTCCGAGGAGATGGACCGGGAGGTCTCCACGCTCGAGGGCGTGATGACCGTGCTCAAGTTCGGCGGCAAGTTTGAAAAGGGCGCCTACCAGACCTCCGGCGGCCTCCATGGCGTCGGCGTGACGGTGGTCAACTTCCTCTCCGAATGGTGCGAGGTCGAGGTCTCCCGCGACGGGCACGTCTGGCAGCAGGAGTACCAGCGGGGCGAGCCGACCGGCCCGGTGCGGAAGATGGGCACGACCACCCGCACCGGCACGAAGACGACGTTCAAGCCCGACCCGCAGATCTTCCCGCAGACGAAGTTCTCCTGGGACGTGCTCTCGCGGCGGCTGCAGGAGCTGGCGTTCCTCAACTCGGGCGTGCGGATCACGTTCACCGACGCGGCCAGCGGCCAGAAGGAGGAATACCACTACGAGCGCGGCGTGGTGGAGTTCATCGAGTGGCTCAACCGCTCCAGCGACGCCATCCACTCCGACGTGATCTCGATCCGCGGCGAAGCCGAGGGCGTGTCATGGGACATCGCCCTGCAGTACACGACCGAGTACACGGAGAACGTCCACAGCTACGTCAACAACATCACCACCACCGAGGGGGGCACGCACGTCTCCGGCTTCCGCTCGGCCCTCACCCGCACGCTCAACGCCTACGGCAAGAAGAGCGGGCTCTACAAGGACCTCGTGCCGACCGGCGAGGACGTCCGCGAGGGGCTCACCACGGTGATCAGCGTGCGGGTGCCGCACCCGCAGTTCGAGGGCCAGACGAAGACGAAGCTCGGGAACGGCGAGGTGGAGGGGATCGTCAACTCGGCCGTGGGCGACTTCCTCACGAAGTACCTCGAGGAGAACCCCAAGAGCGCCAAGGCGATCGTGCAGAAAGGCGTGCTCGCGGCCGAGGCCCGGGCCGCCGCGCAGAAGGCCAAGGCGCTGCTGCGCGAGCGGAAGGGCGCGCTCTCCGGCGGCGGCCTGCCCGGCAAGCTCCGCGACTGCACCAGCCGCGACGTGGAGAAGTGCGAGCTCTACCTGGTGGAGGGCGACTCGGCCGGCGGCTCCGCGGAGGGAGGGCGGCGCCGCGAGTACCAGGCGATCCTGCCGCTCCGCGGCAAGATCATCAACGCCTACAAGAGCCGTGACGACAAGGTGCTTGCCAACGAGGAGGTGCGGAGCGTCATCTCGGCGATCGGCGCCGGCATCGGCCAGGAATCGGACCTCGGCAAGCGGCGGTACGACAAGGTCGTGATCATGACCGACGCCGACGTCGACGGCTCGCACATCCGCACGCTGCTGCTGACGTTCTTCTACCGCCAGATGTACCAGCTCGTGGCCGCCGGACACGTCTACGTCGCCCAGCCGCCGCTGTTCCGCGTGCGCACGAAGAAGCAGACCTACTACGTGCAGACCGAGGACGAGATGAAGACGCAGCTGCTCGACCAGGGCCTCGGGGAGGGCGTCTTCCTGCCCGGCGACGGCCGCGAGATCTCGGGCGAGCAGATGCAGAAGCTCTGCCGCACGCTCTCCGGCCTCGAGGACGCGCTGGTGGCGATGGAGAAGCGGGGCATCAGCCTCCGCGACCACGTCGCCCGCCGCGATCCCAAGACCGGCAAGCTGCCGATGTACCACGTCTACTACGGCCTGGAGGAGCACTGGTTCACCAGCCGCGACGAGCTCGAGGCGTTCGTGAAGGGCAAGGAGAAGGCGGCCGGGGGCACGCTCGCCGTGGGCCGCATCGAGGAGTCGGTG
>Ga0315909_10004405_pt1 | contig 16664 bp, 16 predicted proteins | sample LakEriMetagenome_11_FD_203527 | JGI IMG/M metagenome (GOLD analysis project Ga0315909, IMG submission 203527) | Freshwater fungal communities from buoy surface, Lake Erie, Ohio, United States - Buoy 2 MA125 | ecosystem: Environmental > Aquatic > Freshwater > Lake | place: USA: Lake Erie, Ohio...
TATAATTATAGCACCGAAATGACTAAAGGGGAACCCCTTTCAGGGTTCCCCAATAGACTATTTAGTTTTTAAGGGTTGTTAGGCTGAAACTTTTACGTTCTTAACCACAACAAATGCCTCTGGATTCTCAATTGCACACCCTGTTCTGATGAACATTGTGTATTCAATTGTGTCCTTCTTTGGCTTGAACTCACGGTAAACTTGAATTTCACGCTTTACACCAACAACAAAGTTGTTAGCGAAAGACAAGTGAATGTCTCCATGTTGTCCTGTTGCACCTGAGTAATCACCAGTACGAGTTTCATCAATTAGAGGAACCTCAACTACTGGAATACCGAATGCGAATGGGATTACACCGCCTGGTGCACCTGCTGGTCCGTTTGGATTTCCACGAAGAATTGAAGATGCAATGTCTTCTGGAGTTCCACCGTTACCGATAGATGTCAAGCTGTATAGATAATCCTGTACTAGGTTTGAACCTGTAAAGAAACGTAGCTCATTACGACGTTGCTTGTACTTACGTGGCAATGCCTTAATTGCGCTGTTGAATACTGCCTTGCTGATTGTTGCACCACCAGCGTTTACGACGTTAGCACTTGATAGCGCTAATGCACGGAAACCTGCGAATGCTGACATCAAACCAGTTCCAGTTCCAAGACCGTTGATCAAAAGATCTTCGATGTCGTTACCAGCCTGTGTTGCCATCAGACGTGCAATGTGATCCTCAAGATCTGCACCTTCGATATTATCTTCTAGTGCTTCGCTTGATAGTTCCCAGTCAAGACGTAGTTTCTTTGTTGTTAAAGAAATCTTTGTGAATGTAACTGCTGCATTTGAAGCTGTATCTGTTGCTTCAGTTGCTACTGTCATCAATCTTGTTCCAACTCCGACCTTATCAATGTCAGCTGTGTTAGAACGCATACGAATGGTTCTGGCTGCACGGGCAAGGATTGTAGCATCAAACATGTAATCAATGAAACGGTCTGATTGCTCTTTTGTTAACAATCCACCTGATCCTGATCCAACGTTTGTTGTGTCTACTACTTTTTGTAGGATATCGCTCATTATTTTATTTCACCTCCATCATTTTTATAGATTTTATTAGTCAATGTTACGGACGCTGAGGAAATGCCCGCCCCACTTACTTTTTGTTATTTTAACATCTGACCCGTCCAGATCAGAAGACTTTTTTATTGCTGTATCACTTTCGACACCATCAATACGTTTTTCAACGCTAGAAATGTGTGACTTTATATTATTAACGGCTTGTTCTAGCTCATTATATTTGTTTGTAATTTCAGCAATTTTTTCATCAACCTTTGTTGACAAGCTTGAGACAGCTTGTGCGGTTGCTGTTTTTGTTATCTCTGCCGAGAAGAATGCTTTCATATCATCTAACATTTTTGCAAAGTCAGTCTCTTCAACTTCAACTTCGGAAATGTTAGCGGCCTCTTCTACAGCTGCAGGTTCTTCTGCTGCTGGAGCTTCTGTTGTTTCTACTGCTGGTGCTTCCTCTGCATCAGCTGATTTAGCAAGCTCTGCTTCTGTTACTTCTTCAACTTCTGCTACTGCTTCTATTTTTGTTTCTTCTACTATTGTAGTTTCTGCCACAGTAACACCTCCTTCGGTAGTTTCATCATTTTGCCCAGATTGCTTTGCAACAATATTTTCAGGCAAAACTGTTCTTGAAGCTTTATAGCCGTCAAGAATTCTTTGTATCTCTGTAGACTTATTTGTATCGTTTGTCTCTACCCAGCCTATTAATTCTAAATTATTATCTGATGTTGGTGATTTAAATTCTGATTCTGTAGAAAGAAAAATTGAGTCTGTTTCTTTATCATAAAAAACATTTTCTACTTTTACGTCTGTTGCAATTCCTTTATACACTGTTCCATCTGCTGTTTTTTGAATTGATAAAACATTTGATAATTGGTTTGCTGGGTTATCTACAAGTGACAGCTCTGTTAGGTCGTAGTCTTTAATTATGCGAACTGTTTTTTCTAGCTCTGCAACAAATTCATTTTTTGCTTCTTTGACATTTCCGCCGATTGAGAATCCAGATAGTGTTCCGTCTAATACTTTTTCCCAGGTATCTTGTGCGCCCTTTGAAACATAAACATTTACAAATACTCCGTTATGTTCTTTTCCGCTCTCTTTATCAAATAATGTTTCTTTTCTAAATGAGACCATCTTGCCCACGGCAAGTGGTTGATGCATCTCACGAATATTTCCACGGAATCTTTCAAATGCTTTTGTTGACGCCTCTGAAGAAACTATGTCTCCGTGCTGGTCTATATTATCTAGGGTAGCAAAACCTGAAACAATTCTACGTTCTTTGTCTACCTTTGCGATAGGCATGGAGAGTTTTAATGAGTCTCCGTCTGAATACCAGTTAGCCTTTTTTATTTCCATGGTGTACCTATTTTAGCAACGTTTTTATGAAAATACAAAATCAGGGCGTATTACGCCCTTCACCTTGTGGGTTTCTTGCTGCATCGTTTGAGTCAGTTGCATTTGCTGTTCTGTCTTGATCTCTTCTACGATTTGCCGTTGCCCTTGCTGTTTGATCTGCAGCCTGTTGTCCAGTTAGCTGTACTGGCTCATCTCCGCCTGATCTTCCAGCCATACCTAGTCTAGCACGAACTTCGTTGGGAACTATAACCTTCATTCTAAGGTATCTTTCATCAATCTTTGACTGAGTATCTTCATCAGTAAGTGTTAGCTCATTAAACTTTAAAACAAATGCGTCGGTTAACTCGCCAATCAACCTATTAATCTTTTTCTCTAGATTTCTCTGTGCGGGTCTTGCTACCTGCTCCTTGAATGTCTTATCAGCATCTTTTGCTGCTGCAAGGGATACGCCTTCTGGTAGGCCTATTTTAGAAATCGGAACTCTGTGTGATATCAATATTTCATCACGGTTCATTTTTCTATAATTATTAAATGATGAGTCTTGCACTCCAGACTCTACAGCCTCCATCTTAAATTCAACCTTATTACCTTCATCATCTGCTGGTAGTGGTATGTATAGAGACCTATGGTTTTTACCCTTCAGGTTAGTTTGGAAAAATTCTAAAAGTTTTCTTTCTGCATCACGGCTTAGGGTGGCTCCCTTTACTGTAATAATATATCTAGGAACAGCCTTGTTTTCAAAATAGTCTAGATTAAATCGTGAGGCAAACTCGTCCCCAGCCAATGCGGTCTTTGCTGGTATTACGTCTGGAACCCCGTAAAATGAGTTATTTGGTGTGTATTTTTTAATATGTATTACTTCGTTTGGCCTTGCGTCATCGCCGATTGGATTTTCTGTTACAGAGTCTCCAAAGTTTCTGAAGAATACTACTAGGTTAGATACTATTTGAACAAAGCCATCTCTCTGCTTGCGAACACGCATAGTCCTTGCTGGAATGTGTCCAATGTATCCGATCTCTCCATTTACTTTTCTGCCAATTTCTATATAGCCATTTCCAGTAGCCTCATAATCAATATATACCCTAGTTAATATTTCTGTAAATGTATCTTCTTCATTCATTGACTCTAGCTGCTCAGCTAAATCTTCTTTTAGTCTTTCTAGCTTTTTTCTAAACCTTGAAAGACTTTCTTGATTTTCTGAAAGTTCTGAAATTCTATCTTTAGTTGCACGAGTCTCTACAAACTCGTAGCCTAACCCTACTATGTTAGAGGCCTTTGCATTTATTGCTGCAAAGTGTGGTGATGATATTTCGTATATTTGTGCTAGGTAATCTTGATTATATGGTGGTGTTACAACATCTAATACGTCGTACCCCATAAGAAGTTCTGTTTCATTTCTTTTAGATGAAACGCCCTCTTGCCCACGTTGAAACTTTTGAAGCAGTCTTGTATTTTTTCTTTTAAAGTTTGGTGAGAATCCACGATACTTTGATATATCGTCTGCCTTTGCCTCAAATGGATCTGTGGTTGTTTCCGATGGCTTCTCCTGGAAATAGTCTCCAGATATTACGGCACGAACTTCTCTTGAATCATCAACTACATCAGACATTAGTCATTCCTCAAATTCTTTAGGCTTTCTTTATACTCGCCTATATCTAGTGGATCTGGAGTTAATCCCCAGTTTAATCTTTGTACTTGCTCTTGGTATTCTTCATCATTAATTTTTCTTTGGCCAGCTAAAAATCTTGCCTTGCCAGTATGAATTCCATAACCCTTAACAACCTCTGTTATGGCTGCTACTCTAGACCTATCACCTTTAAATGCCTGTACCGACAAATAGTTTCCGTTGTCATCCCCAACCCATCTTCCGTCTGGCATTTCCCAAACATATACGCCTAGGGTGGTTTCTTCTACTACTGAGGTTTTTAAATTCTTCATTATCCTATAATACCATCTTTTTATATTTAGTGCCAGTAAATGGCATAGGAATGTCTAATTTTAGGCTGTTTGCCAGGCTACTTGGTATGGAATAAGCCCAATATCTACCGAATTGAGGGTAACCGTGTCAGTAAATAGTTCTTCCTGTGGATATCCAACAAACATCTCGTATTCATTTTCTATATCTGCTGCATCTAAAACATAAGCTGCCATTGAGAATGCTCCAAGAGTTATATCTAGTTGATTGGCTCCAGCGTCATCAGATCCAACATATATGAACTCGCCAGCATTTATTTTTGAAGTTGAGGTTAACGATATATGGACCCAATCGTCTATTAGTGCTTTATTATCAAACGTTGATTTTCCATTAACATACATTGAAGAAAAACCTGGATATTGCCATGATGTTCCGTCCCAATATAATGATTTAGATCCAGACTCTAGAATATATTTTCCAGCAGTTAAAGGCTCGTTAATCTTTAATATCATTGTTATAGATTTTGTCCCATCAAACCCGTTCAAGTCTGAGTGTTTTGATTGTGATGGTATCTTTAAGTATGATGTTCCATTTAGCCAAATTCCAGCCTGATCTATTCTATCCAATACCTCTACGTCATCATCAAAAATAATGGACTGATCAATATTCATTATCTGAGCAAGATCCTCTCCATTTTCTGGAATGACCCTTTTCATTGAATCTGAATATGCATATAGTCCAATGTTTGTTAAGATTGGTAGATCTGTTTCTGAATTATCAGTAGATAAACTAATAGTGATTTCATAGTCTGTAACAGTATTTATAGCTGTACTTGTAATCTGCGGTAGAATGCCCATTTTAGGCCATGTAAGGCCGTTATTATAGGTTATTGAAAGGTTCTGGGAACTTCCTGTATAGAAGGCTAATGAGCCCTCGTATAAGGCTGCAGGGACGTATATAGACCCATTTACATATCCATGCTGAGACCATGATAAATTGTTTTGTAATTTTAAAATATAGTCTGATGGTTGGTTGTATAAAACATGATTAACTATCCCATTATAGTTAATATCAGACTTTATTGCCACCCATGTTATTGGACATTGTGCGTACAGGGTGTTTGTTCTTCCTATGTGGGCAAGTGTTATGTTATTGAAGCTTGTCACAGATGAGAATATGGATGTTCCATTAAGGTATACCTTAAGATCCCCCGTTTTATTTTCTACCAAAATCTCGTTCCAGCCAGCTATTGGTGCTGTGGCTGATACTGTAGCAGAACCATTATAATTTATACTTAATTGATTAGATGAGTTTATCCACGCAAATAGGGACTGTGAAGATTCTGAATTTTCTAATGAGAGCAAGCCTTTGGCTGGAGAAACTGTAGAGTGGTAAAAGCTCATTGATATGGCTGTCCCACGTTCTATAAGAGCTACAATTTGAGATATATCTAAATATTGATCTGACCCTAAAGATAATCCAACCCTACCAGAATTTGTAGAATATACGGCTGACCCCGTTCCAGATAATGTCTGATCTGATATATACTTCAAGGTTACGTTATTTTTTTCATTTACTATGGCGTTTGTAAAACTAAAGTTTGTCCAGTTATTCATAAAGCTATAGGCCTTCATACACTCAGAATTATTTGGTGAGTAAAAAAGCTGATTGTTAGAATTAAAATAGTTTCTTTTTACAACAGTTTTTCTTGAAAGATCTAGGTGGTCCTGAGCTCTTGTTTGATTAATGTTATATTTGTATAAAGCTACCGCATCCACGGTAAGCTTATAGTCATCATCACCTATTGTTTTGAATACTGAATTTGTTAAAGAAAAGGCAAAGTCGGTGTCAAGGCTGTCTGTGCTATTAGAAATAACATTTTCTCCATTAACTATTAAAGAAATACCACCCTGTGAGTAGTTAGCAACAACATGGTATCTTCTCTTCCAGTCTGGTACTTGATAGGAAACATAATAGTTTACCTCTGGGTCTGGCCTAAAATAAATTTTATTCTTGTATATGTATATCCCATATGGAGCAAATATACTAGCATTTAAAATTTGATCGTATGTTTGAAATGCATTAAGAACATCTGTATAGGTTGCAAAATCCTCTATGATATCTGTATAGGTTTGATACTGAGACATAGAAGATGACTGGACAATTGTTCTATTGCCAAACAATACGACTTCATTTGTTAAATATGAAGCATTCTCATTAAGTTTAAAATATAACTCTACAGAAAATGTTTGTGACTCTTTACCAGCAGACCACATGCTTCCATTAGACCATGATGTTCCAGAGCCCGTAGCCCCAGGACATGGATAATATATTTCTGCAGTAGAATCTAGCAATCTAGTTCCGTATATTCCATTTGATACCAATGGCATAGCTTTATCAAAAAATGAACCTAGGTATGCTCCGTCATTTCCAGAACCAGAAGCTTCTTTAACTATGCCAGATGAGACTTCATCGTCCAATGGCCAAAATGCTAGCGGATCTTGAGCTAGTATAATTTCCCTATATCCCATTTATATTAGTCCGCCAGTACTGATTGAATTTGAGCTTGTTTTTCAGAAATTAATAGTTCTAGTTCAGACAATTTTTCTGCATTTGGAGCAGACTTAGCATTCTCTACTAGAATTTCAACTTCTAAAACATACATCTGATACTCAAGTGAACGGACAGAAGCTTGCTTAATAGCTGTCTTTTCATCATTTGTTAACTGTGTATATGTTGGCATTATTCCTCCTTTTTATAGTATAGCATTTAGCCTTGATTATTCAAAGCTTGTACTTCTGATAACAAAACTTGTTTTTCATTTAAAATATTATCTAAAACAGACTGTCTTGTGGGTTTACCATCAACATCTTCTTCTGGGTATTCCATAATACTAGTAGATAAAATGTCTATATGTACCTGAAGGCTAGATATTCTATTATTTAAAAAATTTATTTTTTCTTCTGTATTTATGCCCATGATGATATCGCCACCCCAGAAAATCCAGCACTATTACCTGCATATAAATAAAATTGTCCCCATAAACCATTTGCGGAGCTCATTGCTATGCGTCCTGTAGTATTTCCAGTTGTTTGGCCAGAGGTACTAGCAGTTGTACTACCACCATTTGATTGTGATTGATATAGTGTCCAGTAATAAGTTATAGTAGGAGTTCCGCTAGAAGAGTTCCAAGTAAGTGTCCATCCAGGTCCGTTAGATGCAGAATAAGTATTTACAAGTCCCGTCGGAGTAGAAGGAGCAACTGCTGGGGCTGTTACCGTTACTGATGTTTGCCTTACTGTTTGAGGATTAGTTCCAGCGGCAGAAGAAGATGCGCTTCCACCAGAAATAGATCCGCTTTTTGTAGTTACTGTAACAGTAATTGTTGAAGTGGTTCCTGGATAAATATCGTAAGAAGTTCCTGTAGTATTTGCACTTCCAGAAGCTCCACCGCTCCAACTGACATCATATGAGGTAGCTCCTGATACAGCAGCCCAACTAGCAGTTATTCTAGGATTAGCATTAGTTGCAAATATGTATATTGTTACTGTGCCAGCTCCCCATGTTTGTAAACTTTGGAATGTTTGTGATGAGCTATACCAGATACCTCCTGGAGTCCATACCTGACCAGATGATGGTTGTGATCCTGTGCTGCCTGCTGCTCCAGCATAATATGTTGCATTTGTTGACGCTGTATGTGTGGCAGACCAGCTACCCACTCCACCGCTACCGTTAACGCTAAAATTTCCAGGAGCTGGTGTATTATCATAAACAGATAAAGATGAAGGTGCTGGTAAAGCAACAGTAATTCCATTACTACTTGTAACTGGAGTTGAACCCCTTTGATTTATTGCTGTTACCTCACAAGTTATTGTGCTTCCAGAATCACCACTTACTGTAACATAAGTATTTTGATTGGACCCAACATTTGTTGTACCACTTTTCCATTGATAAGAATAAGATGTTGGTGCATATGCATCATCAGAGTTCCAGGTACCATTTGTTACTGTTAAAGTACTTCCAATTGAAGTATTTCCACTAACCGTTGGCGCAGTAACTATTGTTGGGAATTCTGGATAGGCTATTTGCCAAGATGTTCCGTTGTATACCCATCCCTTAACTGCATTAGACCATGATGTACCATCATATAATTTTAATGATTTTTGAGTATTCCATGTTGTTCCATCATATATTTTAAATGTCATATTTCACCTAGTATTGTATATATATATCTCCAGCAGCTGTTCCAGTTGGAAGCGTACCAGTGTTGTTATAAAATACTTTATTAGCATTTCCAGAATTAGTTCCATTTGAATAAGTTGCTGTAGATATTGTAGACCATGATGGTGATGTGCCATCTGTAGTTAAATATTTACCAGATTGTCCAGATTGGGAAGGATAGACGGCAGATTTAATCCAAGATCCAGCATGGGCAAAATACATTGCGCCTTCTGAGTGAACATGTGCCCATCTACCATGATTTGAAGACGCAGACGGAAGATCTACAATTGCATCATAGACTGGAATTGAAATTGTAGAATAAGTAAAATCAGATGTATTTAATTTAGTAGATAAATCTATTGTAGACCATGAAGCAGAGCTTCCATCTGTAGTTAGGTATTTACCGCTATTACCAGATTGTGTTGGTAGGCTATCCCCAGCAGTTATTGTTGTGCTTCCACCAAGAGAAACTGGTGTTCCGTTTATTGTAATGCTTGAGTTTGTTAAACCAGAATTTGGTATAGTTGCTACCGATGAAATTACACCAGATGAATTTGTTGTTACATAGCCAGCAGTTGTAAGCGGTGTAGTAATAGTACCAGTAAATGTTGGTGAAGCCGAAGGTGCTTTTGCAGCAATAGAGTTGGTTACTGTTGTAGCAAAGGCTGCATCCCCGCCTAGTGCATCTGATAATTCTTTTAATGTATTTAGTGTAGATGGTGCTGAGTTAACTAAATTTGATATTGCTGTATCTGTGTAAGCTGCGGCTGCAGTTTGTGCTAATGATGCTGCACCTATCTGTTCATAAACTGAGTTTGCTTCTGTTGCTGTTAAATATTGAGGGTGTGGATCTGATGCTGCTTCATGTGTAGTAATCCCAGCATTACTTCCAGATATAGTAACAGTATTTGTTGTATTATTAGTTGCTATTGTTATATTTGAGCCAGCAGACAAAGTTAGGGTGTCTGACTGTTGATCTGCAGACACTGTAGTTTGTCCAGATACTGCTATATTTGAAAACGTATTTGGTATAACAGTTCCTACTGCTGCTAAAGATGCCCACTTTAATCCAGTTGCTGTGCTTGAGTCTGAGAGAAGAGCATAATCATTAGCTCCAGGTGTAATTGTTGATACGCCTGTACCAGTTCCTACTGGGACCGCACCTTTAGTAGAACTTATTAATGATGTTGCTATGTAATTTGAATGAGTATGTCCAGTTGTTGCATATGAAGAGTCGTGATTATGTGTTGTTGGTGAATATCCTACAAGATCTGATGATGTTAAATAGTTGTTGTGAGTATGAGCTGAAATCGAATAAACACCATCATGATTATGCGCTGATGCAGCATATACCCCAGTATGGGTATGTGTAGTCTGTGAATAGTTATTTAAGTGTGTATCTATTGCCTGTGCAAGGGCCTGTATATCCGCTGGGATATTTGGGTCATCCGTTGATACAGGGTATGGAAACCCTTTACTTGTATTTGGCATTTATTCTCCTGAACCTTTATTATACCAAAAATATAGACTTAACGCTATATATTGACATAATAAAAAAGCCAAGCTTTCGCTTGGCTAATTTATTTAAATGTTATTACTCTTCTGTTGGTAATTCTACAATTGGATCTGAAGGTATTTCAGGATCTTCTTGACATAATTCTAGAAGCTCTGGAGTCTCTTCTAAAAGTTCATCTCCAGTTTGAGCAAAAACTTCAAAATTATCAATTTCAAAATCGTTTGCTACTTTGTATACTGCTTCGCCATTTATAGTTGTTTTTAGTATCATATCTCTCCTTAGTACCAGACCATGACGACTCCGTCGCCACCCCATCCAGCATATCTGCTTTCACCGCAGGCTCCACCGCCTCCGCCTCCACCTAATCCACCGTTTCCACCGTTAGACCATTGTTGACCCCAAGGCTCTTGGCCTAGGCCTAGAATTCCTACTCCGCCAACTCCTCCGCCGTATGTTCTTCCGTTAGAGTCTGCTGGTAGTAATGATCCAGCTCCTCCACCAGTAATTCCAGCGCCACCCTTGTTTGTACGTCCTGGCTCTGATAATCTTGTTCCTGCTCCACCACCGCCAGAGTATGATCCTGGGGCTCCTGGTGCACCGTTATAATAAATACCTGGGCGTGGGTTTGTGTTGTTAGAATCTGATATAGCTGTTGTTGATGCTGCAATAGATCCTGTCTGCATAAACTGTCCCACTGTTCCCTGTGGTAATATAATTTCTGGTGTTAAAAATACAAATCCTTGTGCGTATCCACCGTTTCCACCTGATCCAGCATCGGTTGTAGAGAATCCACGACCTCCACCGACTCCGCCGTATGCAATTAGATTGCCAAATACTGTTGTTTGTCCATCGTGTCCGTAGTTATTGGTTGTTGTAGTGTTAGCTCCTCTTCCACCTAGACCGACTCTTGTGTGATAAGTTTCTCCTGGAGTTACTTTATAGTAACCAGCTAATACTCCACCACCGCCACCTCCACCAGATGCCCAAGTTGTGGAACCTCCACCACCTGCGCCACCTCCACCTGTCATGACTATGAATATTTGTTTTATTCCAATTGGTGCTGTCCATTGACCAGCAGCAGTAAATACTGCGTGTGGCTCTTCTCCTAGTAAGTCAACTAGTGGACTCTTGCTTATGTGATTTTGTGTTATCATTTTTTGTTATACTCCTTCTGTACCTGTGATGTAGACTGTTCCGCCTACTGATCCAGTTACGAATACTTTATCTCCAGCATCTGCAAGGATAGATGTATCCACTTGTAAGCTTGATCCATTTGGAACGTAAACTGGTGCCATTACAGAGAAGTTATTTACTTTAACTGCAAACTTTCCTGACTGTCCAGTTGGGTTAGAGATATTAATTTTATTGATTAATACTCTGTTATCAATATTTGCTGCGTGAGCATCCTCAATTCCTTGAGTATTTACTCTGCAAATTCTCTTTGCTGTTGGCGTTGTTGGAGCAGATGGTGCTGCTGCAAATGTTATCGTCTTGAATGTTGGTGAGTATGCACTCACGGTTCCATCTTGCGTAACAAACGCTACTTTGAAATCATATGTTGCACCAGGAGTAAATGCTGATCCTGGAGCATTTACAGTAACAACTTCATTATCTTTTGCTGTCATTCCAGTTGAGTAGAATGGTATTGTTGTTTCTGTAGCTTGGAATGTTGTTCCATTCCAATATGTAGTTGTCGCACCTGTTGTAGCAGACAATCTAAATCCTCGGATATTTGTTGCATACCCCCAGTATGTTGATCCTGCGCCAGTTGTTGTAGTTCTAATTGATGGCTTGAACTTAAGTGCAACTCCACCTGGCTGACCAAGTGTGTTATCAATTGGTGCAAGGGCTGTTGCTGATCCAGCTGTAGGAGCTTGTCTTGTAATTCCATCATTAGTCATTGTCCAGACACCAATTCTGTTATAGGATTGGTTCCAGTATCCTTGGCCTACATAGCCAGATCTGTCTTGGAAGTTTTCAAATCCAAGGTTGGTTCTAATAGTACCGTTATAAATATACCAGTAGAAGTTTGTTTCTGCTTTTGTTGGATATTTTGGAATAGCCTGCAGAACTCCTTGACGTGAATAGCAATAATTCATATCTGTGAATTTTGTTGCTTGTGCAGGGAATGTTAATGTTGTTGTTTCCCCAAAAGTATAATCTATATCGAAGTAGAATATTCCTGTAGATGCTGTTGTTCCATCCCAGTTATCTGCTCCATGTTGCCATAGACGCATCTTTCTTTCCTCTTGGAATACTTGAAGTTGTCTATTGTATCTTCTTCCACCATCAGTTCCTGTGGCTGATGCGTTGTTGTTAGTACCACGCCATCTTGTATGCCATCCTGCTGAGTTATCTGCCCATCCAGTATGAACTGTAGGTGTTGCAGCTGGTGATGCGAAGTTAGATCCGTTGGTAAACATAATATAAGCACGGATATTTGTATCGACTGACGTATCTGAATCTGGTCCTAGAACTGAGAAGTAATAGTTTCCAGAATATCTTCCTAGATATCCAATTACGTGTCCGTATCCTCTTCCAAATCTATTTCCAAATCCCATCTGAGATTGGCTTGATGAGTTTCCTACGGCTGAAGAAGCAAATGTTTCTACTCTTAGTGTTAGATAATTAAATCTCCATAGGTTAACAAAGTGTCCTGCGTATCCAGCTGTTCCTATTGATTGAGAGTTATTTCCCCAAACATAGGCTCCTACTGGCTCACCAAATCCAAATTGCGTGTTGTCATCTAAAGTACTTGAAGAGTCATCTCCTCTATAGTTGTGTATGTTTGTATAGCCTATGTACTCACCTTGGCTATAATATCTATCCTGTGCAATATTTACTTGTGTCTTTAATTGGAATGTAAGAGCCATCCAATATTCGTCTCCGACAGATGTTGTTTCGCTGTAAATCCAAACAAGTAGGTACTGTCCCTTAATCCACATAATATCAGAAATATATCTTCTGTTATTTCCAATATCTGGTGATACTGAAATTCTAGATACCTGTATATCTACTGGTTGTGGTGATGTTGATCCAGAGATTCCTGCTGTAATTGTGTAAGGTGATGTTGATAGGTTTACAGAGGTATTTGCTGCCACGTTAATAAGCTCTGAGTTTCCAGATGTTACACCTTCGTTTGTATTAATTCCTGTTTCTGTATCATAAGATTGTGTCATGTCTGACCATCTCATCCAACCTTGTGGTGGGCATGCAATCTTGTAAATCTGTATAAATCTTTGTGTTGTTTGTGTGGGATCAACTTGAAACACTGCAAAGTAGATGTTGTCTTGGTCATCTTTTGCCAATGGTTGAAATTCTGGTCTTTGTGAATTGTAGTTATACTGTCCCTGTACTGAAAATTGTGTTGTAGCTACTGGTGCGTTCTCTTTACCATTTACGATAAGATCGCATCGGATGATATGTCTTTCAGTATCAATCTCCTGTCCCATGAATAGCATTAATTCGGCTCCGTCGTTTGTTTGAATGACAGATCCGTGTCCTGAGTAGTTTATGTAGTCTGTGGTTCTTGGTCCAGTTACTACAAATTGTTTTGTTAGTGGCATTTCTCTCCTTTTAAATTGCTCCCATTAGTGATAGGATTTGTGTTCCTGAGTCAGATAGTTTTCCCCATCTAACGCCTGAAGTTTCTGTGGAATCTGCAAGTAATGCAGTTCCGTCGCTACCTACGGCAACCCTTACAGGGTTGGAATTTGCCGTTGCAGCAATTATATCACCTTTCGTTGTAAAGGTCGATTTCTGAACCCTTGCATTTAAGGCTGTTGTTACTGTAGAGGCGAAGTTTGAATCGTCTCCAAGTGCTGCTGCTAATTCATCTAGTGTATCTAGAGCTGCTGGAGCACCTAAAACTACTGAGTTGTAGTAATTCTGAAGGTCTGTTAACTTTGCTGTACCTGCAGCATTTACTGCTGAAATTTGAGAGGTACCAGCGGCTTGTACTAAGCCAATCTGTGTTGTTCCTGTTGACTGAATATCTGTTACAACAAGATTTCCTACTGTGGATTGTACAGACTTTGATATAAGCAACAAGTCCTGTGGAGTTGTGCTTGATGTTACTGCATTGAGTTTTGCTTGCAGTACTGATTCATAATTAGTAAAGCTTAGTGCCATATTTAAATTTTACCATCCCTTTTCTGCTCTGTCAAACCCTTGTTTGAAAGGCTTTTGGAGACTGTTTTTGTGTTTTCTTGCTTCATAATACTAGTCTGTTAGGGCGTAGATAAGTGCCTGTGGGCTGTTTGCTTCTAGAATGTCTAAACGACCATCTAGATCATTTAGCGAGGCTGATATCGTCTCTAATCCAGTTCCTGTAAGAGTTGTATTAATTTCAGTTATAGCCGCATTTTTAGCGTTTGTAATTGCTGTAGTGGCATTTGTAGTTGCGGTAGTTGCTGCTGATTGTACGGCAGTTATAGATGTTGACTGCTGGCTAACAACCGCATTAACAGATGTTGTCTGTTGTGCTGTAACAGCATTCACGGCATTTGTTTGAGCAGTGCTTGCTGCTGTATTAATATTATTAATTGCTGTAGTTGTGGCAGAGTTAATTTCTGCAAGCTTTTGGGTAACAAGGTCAATGATTGCTTGTGTATTAATTCCACCAAGCTGGGCAAGAAGAGCGTTTAACTGTGCGGTAGCAGTTGTTACAGTTGAATTATATGTTGATAGTGCTGAGTTGGCAGTTGTTTGAATAAGGCCCTGTTGATATAGACCTTCTGCAATAACTTTGCCTAATGATAAATTTTGTGTGGCTGCTTCTAAAGCCTTCATCTGAATTAATAGTTCTTTTGAGTCAACAATAATTGTTGCTGATCCAGATGCTCCTGTTACTGCCGTTCCAGTAGCTGCATTATTAACGGTAAATTGTGTTGGAGATGCTGTTGCAATTGCAACACCCTGTAGATTAAATGCCGCTGTAGATAAACCAGTAATTGTTACTGTTTGTCCCACTGCAAATGCATTGTTGGCTGTATATGTTACTACACCGCCAGTTGCTGAAGCAGCAGTTACTGTTGCGGTAAGCGAATTAAGCTTAGCATTGATGGTTGCTTCTAAATTTGTGAAATTAAGTGACATGTTTACCTCTATAGAAGTATAGCATTACTGGCGTTATAAGCCAGCTAGTACTAAAGCCTCTAAATCCTCCAGTTCTGCCTTGGTGGCAAATTGACTTGTATCGGCTGAGCTGGTTTGTACCGTATTATCGGCAAACCTGATTCCGCCTGTTCCTACTTGTACCGTCCCAGTAAAGGTAGGGTTATTCTTTGGTGCATAAATTGTTGAAATGTCGACATCTTCCCAAAGTCCAGTTGTAGAGTTAAATAGTATTGCTGCTCCGTTGACTGGGCTGGTTATTGCAACATCATGAAGCTCACCTATTTCAAATCCGTTTTGTGTTTTAACAAATATTGATCCAGTGCTTTGTTGAGCCCTTACAACTATTCCAACAAATACTAGGTGTGCTGGTGCGGATGGCTTATTTGCCAATCCATAAATAACAGATCCTGGTGTAGCACCTAGCCATACAGGATCCCCTGGTTGAGCTGATGACGTGTCAAGACCTTCTAGCAATCCTTCTGTTACAACGGTACCAACACCACCGTTTGGTATTGTATCTTCAAGTATTCCAAATGTTTTTGATGACTCTGAGTCTGCAACGTTAGAAGATAGTGAGACTCTTAGTTGTCCAGAAGCTCCAACTGCGCCAGATGCATAGACAACTTGACCCTTATTAAGAGTTGCGCCAGTATTATTTATAACTTCCTGTGATATTTTAGAGGCTGCTGTTACTGTTGCTGCAGCAGCAGAAAGAATAATTCTATTATTGGCATCATCATAGGTAGCGCTTACGTTTGTGTGTAGGTTATGAGTAAATAACCCAGCTACATCATCTTGAGCTTTTTCAACACTATTGTCTATTACTTTCCATGCTTCACCGTTCCAGATATACCCTTGGTATACCTGGTTTAGTGTGGGGTTAGAAGGGAAGATTGTAGCCATATTCTAATTATACCTCATCCTATATATATTTCAATCCTAGATAACCAAAACATCTGCTTCTTCAGCAGTTAATGGTTGTCCAGCAATTAATTTAGCTTTTGCAGATGCTTTAAGTTCTGCTAATGCTTGTTCAGATGCAGCTTTGGCTGCTTCTGCTGCCTGATATTCTGCCTGCATAGATTCACGCTCTGCAATTTCTTCAGGGGTAAGAGTAAGAACCTGTTGTTCTCCAGTCTCACAATTTACCACAATTTTAGTTAAGTCTGACATTATTTCTCCTTTCTTTACGCATTAGATATTCCATATAGATAAGCGGTGCTGTATTGGTTAAATAATGTACCGACATTAGGCGTAAGTGTTACGCTTGTTATGGCTGAACTGTTAGACCATAAACCAGCATTAAGATAAGTGTAAGCCTCTGTTGCATTGTTTTCTGATACTGAATCAACGCTTATAGATTTATTGTTTGAAGAAGTATAATTTGGAATATAAATCTCAGCATTACCAAATGTTGATGCAGTTGAATCACCACTATTTGCTAATGCACCATACATAGTTGAATATGATCCAGAAAAAGTT
>Ga0315909_10004407_pt1 | contig 16661 bp, 13 predicted proteins | sample LakEriMetagenome_11_FD_203527 | JGI IMG/M metagenome (GOLD analysis project Ga0315909, IMG submission 203527) | Freshwater fungal communities from buoy surface, Lake Erie, Ohio, United States - Buoy 2 MA125 | ecosystem: Environmental > Aquatic > Freshwater > Lake | place: USA: Lake Erie, Ohio...
TGAGTTGATATAAATACATTACTCTCTCTCGGACCACCTGGGAGAACTGGGCCAATAGGGTTGTCGGTAAAAATATTGATGTCCCTATACTTGCTAATTAAGTTAACATTACCAAACATTAGTAATGGGTTAACTATCCCAACTTGCGTTGGGTCTGGGACGTAGTGTCTATAGAGACCTTGAGACTTATTCTCTAGAGTAATATCTCGACCGTCAGTGATAGTTACTTTAAACTCACCATTAGTTACAATGCACTGCTGACTATTAAGACTGTTTAATTCAATCCCTCTGGAGATATAGCCAGCAGGGGACGGAGCATAAGGAACTGGAAGATCTCCTCCAATAGCGATGAAATCTCCATCTGAGTTCTTTAGAATAACTCCACCAGCTTGAGGACTATCACTTAATATTAGCTGGTGGTTCTTGCTGCTTTTTAGTTCTACTTGGTTAACAATGGACTCCCCTGGCGTGTAGTAATTCTGAATCTTAAGGCCCGCATCCTTCTCGTTCTTCATGAACATAGCGGTAGGATTGCCAGAAGGGTCAACCATCTTAGTATCCGAGAATAGAGGAGCAGGATTTCCCGCAGCATCTTTAGATACCAGTCCTAGCTCAGTCGAGTGCTTTACTATGGTTGAGATGTAGTAATACTCATTTATCTGATCATCGAATGCAATTAAAATTTCAGAATAAACAGCAGGAGGAGCATACAGACCATAATAATATCTTTGATGATTCGGGGTTGTGTACCTAACTGTTATTGGTCTTGGCCCCGGAATTAGATCAGCATTTATTATTCCTTTGTTTTCAACATCAGAATACGGTTGCACTATAGCTCTGTATATTTCCATAATTATAAGATTGGAGAATTGCCTGTTTCTTTAATAAGCATGAATTGTGAATAGCACTCTTTTGTATTTATAACGTGCTTTATCGCTGCTATATTATACACACCAGAGAAAAAATCTAAATTATTAGATGTTGATTTTGAATTTGGGTTAATTGGAGTTATTTGTTTTGAAAACAAAAAACAAGGTTTATAGTTCACAAGTCTTATATTAGATAAATGAAAAAATGGAAGAGTTTTAATACTTAACTTTATCGCTTGTTTATTTAAATGTTTCCATAATTCAGAAGCTATATTCTCTTGATAAAGTCCAAATTGCTTTGGCTTAAATACAACTCCATCAGGAAAGCCCTTAGAATTTACTGTTCTAATATCAAAAATGTTAAATAGAACATTTATAAAAGACAAAGAGGATTCAATTTGAAAATCTTCATTTAGAGAAGCTTCGACTGCAAAATTATCTCTAAAAGTTCCTCCTGTTAGAGGTGTTTTAGTAAATCCTTGCCTTAGATTAACATTATATCCAGAATTTAATTTAGCTTCAATTTTTAAATCTGAAATTGCTTTACCTAATAACAAAACATCTATATTTATATCCCCTCCACTTTTTATTACTAATGTTTTTGAAAGTCCAACTAAACTTGAAAATTTTCTTAATATTTCTTTAATTTTGGCTTGAGGTATAATTTTCCCAAACTTCTTCTTTAATCTACTTTCAAGTTCTTCTTGTGTCTCTAGTCTGGTATCACTTCTTAAAGGATTATCAATTTGCCTAGCAAGAGAATTTTCTTTCTCTACTTCAATTGGCTGTGGTTCAATACTTGTTAAGAATCTTATAAAATTAACTTGATTATCAAATTTAGTTCTTACTTGCTCTTCATAACCTTCTTTAGGATTTACTGGGGAATCTACAAATGTTTTATTTTGTTCTTTTGCTAAATATAATTGATACATTAGTATTTCTCTCAGTTCCTTTATTTGATTTATATCTATCTCATCTAAGATCTCAGCATATTTATCAAAAATAGACTTTAAATTTAATCCATCTACATTCACTAAATCAACATTTTTATTTATAGAAGCAATATAAGCTTTTGCAAAATTAGAATCTATTGCTAATTTAATACCATTCAAATAAATTTCACTGTTGGTAAATTGGATGTCTAGGACGTTTGAATTTTTTAAATTGTTTAAAAAAATTGGGATATCAAACAACTTTAAATAATCAGAATTTTTAAAGAAATTTAACAATGCGGAATCAGTATCATTACCAAGTGATAGCTCATCCAAATTTGTTTGTTCAAAAAAGTTTGAAGATATCTTCCCCCTAGTTACAGTTTTTATAAAATCAATACCGTAGTTTGGATTTAGTAATATATTTGAAACATTTTTTTTAAGGTCATTGTCTTGTCCATACAGAGAATCATTTCCAAAATTATCATAAATTGGTAAAGATGGTTTAAAATTATTAGTTATATTAGTTGTATATTCATTAAAGGTTTTGTTTACTTCTTTACTTCCTATAGGAATGTAATTTCTGTATAAATACTGACTAATCATTTCTTCCAATCCAAAAATAATACATTTATTTTTTGCAGACTTTATCAACCCTTTGCTTTCCCAGTATTTTAATATTCTTACATTATTTTCTTGAACAACTACAAAATTATCAGCAGTTCTTAATTGGCTTTTTATAGCAATATTTAGTTTATTTAAAGGTTCATAAAAATTTGGAAATGCTGGATGCAAGTCTGAAGTTCTATTGTTTTTGCATCTCATTATGTAAGCGTCAACAAATTTATTACCTTGATTATTTTCTTTATCTGCTTCCGGTGCATTAGGTCTTACACTCGTCCCTGGGGCGGTAATTTGTCTTTGTGCTCGTGCCGATAATGAATTGTAATATGATGCTGTATCTATACCATAATTTTTTGTTAACAATATCTGGGGAACAATTAATGAAACTTTTGGTGAATTAAAAACTGGTTCAGATGGCGTAGATGTAGCGGGTGGTTTAAATTCAGTAGTTCCTGGTATTTCAGAATTATTAAACAATTTTGGTAATATACCAATTATATTCCCCTCTTCAGTTGCTGTTAAAATGCTTACATATTTTTTCACTAATCTGTAAATAACATTTTCAATAGTATCAACCGATTGATCAATTTTTAAATCTGCTAAAAACTCATCTATATTTTCAGTAAAAACAAATTCTCTAGAAGGATTTGGATCGTTTAAATTAAAAACAAGTTTTGGTCTAAGAACAGAATCATTTGATGCAAAAAATTTAAATATGTATTTTCTTAAACCATTTGAAATATCTATATTAGTTTTATTTAAATATACTGTTAACAAATCGCTCCAATTAGATAACAAACTATCAGTTCCAAAAGCAAAGTATATTTTGTTGAATTGATTAGCATATTCAAATTCATCTATTAATTTAGGCTCCGATTGGGACGTATCTATCCCGGTGCCTCCAGTATTTAAAGTTGAGCTTACCGTTAAGCGTGATTGTCTGGCTCTCTCGTCCTGTAGTCTTCGCTGCATGGCTTTGAACACAGTGTTAGACCTATGCATAAAAAATTCTTGTTCAAAATTACCATCGGTATCTAAAAACTCTAAAGTTAAGCTTGGATTATTTTCATTATCAAAATTTATAGAATACTCTAATGACTGCAAATATTTATTTCTTTTGCTTGTAATTACTAAAGCACCTTCAACCTCTGGAAGTTGTTCTACATTGGTGTAGACGCCATCCAAGAAGAATGATTTTGCTATCTCATAATTATTGGTTATGAATACATTAGGTGTAAGGATCTTAGACATATTATATAATAGGTAATAATATCTTATCCCCTACGTTAAGTTGTTGAAACGGATCTTTGATGTTATTGAACATTACAATCATCCAATCCTTAGTGACTGTTCCGTAAAATAAATCAGATATTAAATCTGGCCTATGTGCATACCCTGGTGGTATTATTCCGACTTCTACAGAAGCTTGCAATGAGTTTAGATAGTTAGCTAACGCTATGCTGTCAGCAATGTAAATATTTTTACCTTTGTGATTTACAATCCCCCCTCCGAGTCTGTAGTGATTAATGTATTTCATATTTAATTACCTCTAGGAACAGTTGATTCTTCCAGTATTGTTATGGAAGGATTTGTAAGTGGTGAGCCAGTTGGTACTTCTTGCAAATTAAAAGGCAGAGGTATATTAGAATTTATAACTGGTTCTATTAGAGGGGGGCTACTTTGAGTAGGTAAATTTATAGATTCATTAGGGAATGCAAAACTATTTAATTGACTTGGAGAGTACAATGGCTTTAAAACTGTATCGGCTGGTAGTGGTGGTAATGGATTATATAATAAAGGAGCAGGTTCATTATCATTATAGTAAATAGAAGCATCGTATTGGGGTGCCGTTGTTCTTTCTAATCCCACTTGCCCTAAGGAAGCATTTTGATTTTTAATGTTATAGTCTTCATTTCTTTCTTTAGCATAAGGATTATTTAAATCAGTGAAGCCCTCTCTCTTTAAAAGTCCAGAGTCTAGAGGATCATCCAATTGAACAGGATCGTCATTTACTGGACTTATCGGTACAAGATTGTTTTCTAAGTATTGATTAAAATCAGTAGTATCAATTGCTGGTACTAGCCCCTCCTCTTGTCTTAATCTAGCTTGTCTGACCTGTTCCTCTAGCCTTGCATTTTCAGCTTCCCAAGCAGTTAGATTTACTAAATCAGAATCATACTCTCCGAAAGTAGAGTTCCAAGGATCCATAGTTCTGTGATTTAGAATGCTTTCCCAGCCAGTAATATTTTCTGCATTTTCAATAGTATAAATAACTTTAGACCAAGGAATAAAATCTCCAAAGTTACCTGTTCTGTTTTCAGATAAATTCATAGTAACTTCAACTCTTCTTGGATTCATATTTTTTAGTTCGTATCCATTTTCAGATACTATCCTAAGGTTATAGTTTGTACAAACACATGGAATATTGTTATACATGGTTCCATGATTTATATAAATTGTAGGTGGACTTAGGCTAGTATTTGAAGAGTTGTTAATGGTTGACGTTCTTACAACATTTATCAAAAGCATGAAATAGCTTATTGCATTTTTTAAAACTCTTGGTCTCTCTTTTTTAAACAGATTTAAAATTTGAGCAGGATTTTCAAATACGGGTATTTTTAATGCATTTGTGAATTGAGATAATTGCTCTAACAAAGAATCTAATTCATTCTTAGGTGGTAAAAAACTATCATATTTTGAAATAGAATTTTTGTAATAGATGTCATTATAACTTGCTCCAGGATCCATGCCTAAAGTTTCCCAATTAACTCTTTCTTGTTGTTTTAAAAACATTCTCCTATTCAACTCTCTTTCACTATAGAAATATCTAAATGAATCTGAGAATTGAGCGTTTAGTCCTACATTGTTAATGTGATCTATAAGATTAGGCAGGGTTATAAAAAATTTAATAGAAAATTCTCTAGACTTAGATCCGTGATAAGAAAATAAATTTCCTGGTCTACCTAAGATATCGTATACTCCAAGATTAGGTCTTTGAGTTTCAGCTATTTCAAGATTTTCAAGTATAGGAAAATAAAACTCGATAGATCTTTCAGTAGATCTTTGAGGATATTTATAATACAAGTAAGATCTTTCTGGAAGAAGTCTTGGATTGAATGTAACTTCTTTATTTCCGTATAACATATATCACCTTGAAAGAATGAATCCTGTTGGCTGGGAGAGAGATTTTGTAGCTATGTTAGTATTAACAGCCTGTAATTGAAGCACCATTTCTTTTTGAACAGCTAATGATTCTTTGGATGTTGTATCGGCTTGAGGATTTAATGTCTGTACCATTGTGCTGAGTATATCTAACAAAGTATTAGTTCTTCTTACTTGTGGTGTTTCTTTGTTAGGATCTAGTAGCTCATTTGTTTTTGCAGATTGATTAGCAGTATCTTGCGATGCATCTTTTACTGCATCCATAACATCAGAAATCGTCCATAGGGCTGTTCCAACTCCAACAACTGCCCCTATAAGGTTTCCTATTCCAGGAGCGACGGACCCCGCAACTGCTCCTGTCGCTGCTCCAATAGCTAATTTTTTAGCTACTTGCTTCAGTAAGAATTTAGCTCCAAGTCCAGCACCTACAGCAGCTAACCCACCAGTTACTGCTCCGGCGGTTCCAACAGTTTGAGAAGAAAACTTTTGGACAATAGATTCAAGAGACGCGGCTGCTCTCTCCATAGAGTTAGCATAACGCTCTTCAAATGTTTTAAGTGTGGCTAAATTTTGAGTGTTTTCAGTGGTTCTCTTTGAAGCGTCTTGTAAAGCAGCTTCTACAGCTTGGAAAGCTCTAACAGTCTGCATTCCTCCAAACTGCTCTGCTACCGCTGCTGCTGCTCTTCTACCACTGGCACCAGTCCCATACCCAGCAGTCATAGAACGGAATGTGTTATTGAATGTTCTTACTGCTTGTAACGTCAGTTGAGTTTGCTCTTCTTTTGTAGCATTTAAGAACTGATCGTAGTTTGTGAATATTCCAGCGATCATTGATTGCGATTCGTTACCAACACCAGTAAGGAAGTCGGCGACTACTCCCAGTTCTCTGCTAGCTCTGTCACCAATCATCGCAGCTACTTCACCAAGAGCTTCAGCAGTTTGTCCGCCCTTTCCAAGTAATGATGCTGTCTGCACAGATTCAGATAATGAATTTACAACTTGGAACATTTTCTCTTGGCTCATGCCATACGCAATCGCAGTATCAGAAAGTCTTCTAGACATATCCTGAACCTGGGTTGAGTTTAATCTAAGGCTTAAGGAAGTGTTCGCTAAAAATCCTTGCAGTGTCTGCGTCCCTTGATTAGTCAGTTTCATTGTACTGATTAATTTCAAGGTGTTAGTGTCTAAACTTTTAAATCCAACTTCTCGTAAATCTAATATCTCTCCAGCGAGCTTAGACATTCTAATTCCAAGATTTGGAATGTCCATCTTCTGAAGCGTGGTGTTTGTAGCCATTGCCCTAGCTTGCACTTCATCCATCTGCTTAACAAGCTGAAGCATTTTTGCTGCATTACTAGCAAGGAAGGCTTGTAGGAATCCACTTGCTCCTCTGCCATTTGAAGGTTGCCCCTCTGAATCGGGTGGACCGCCTGGGGGTTGTCCCGGTGGCTGACCGGGCGGTTGTCCTGGTGGATTTACTGGAGGATTCTGAACTATCTGTCTCCAGTCCCTAAAGAAATCCCTGCTGTTTCTTGCAAAATTATTAAAGTTAGTTTGAAAAGCTCTGGTCGCAGTCCTTTGATCAAGTAAAATTCTATTTAATTGATGGACTTTATTTATTAGCGAACCCACCATTCGCATCATTGGATCTCTATTTGGAGGTATGTTGGAGCTTGTCATTTTATTCTACCGTATATACTTATTATTGCTTCTTAATTAGAAGATATACAGAACTTATCTTAGATATATCTAGCGTTTTAAATGCACTTAGCCCAAATACATACTTTAAAAAGCTGGGCATTAACTTATATTCACATCTATTCTGTTTTTTATGAAATAACTTCAAAACCAACTTAAACATGAAAGACTCTTCGTTTAGTTCAAAACAACAGAGTAAATTGTTATTTCTGGTGGATATAAAGTTTCCTAATGGACCTCTCTCTGTAGCGGTTATTAAAACTGTCTTATTCCCGCTGCCCATATAAGTTAATTGTATAATTTCTCCAGGCTTTAAATCATTTACTGCCCTGGTAAAAGGCTTATAGCGATACTTAATATTTGGATCTTCAGGATCGTCATTCTCCTCTTCATACCGTTTTATCTCTGCGGTCTTTTTATTTAAGAATGGAATCCTGATCATTGTAACATCTTTGAAATATTTAAAATAGCCTCGTAAAATTTAAAATCGGCTACTCTAATATGTATTATATGAGCAATTTAGATGTTGATATTGTAGACTTTATTGATTTAATTAACTTTACTTTAAGTGATGAATTTATAGATAAATGGAGATATAGATTTAGTAATAAATTTATAAAAGAGTTTCAAAGTAAGATTATAAAATCATTAAAAGACAGAAAGCCAATAAAGATCGACTCTCTGATCAAGCACTTGTCTAAGAAGTGCGGCTACTCGATTGAGCAAGTAGCGAATTTCTTTGAAGCTATCGACGTAAGGATCTATCACCCATTAATCTTGGGGAGATCTTCAGCTTCTTTCTGAGCCTTAAGTTTAGCCTGCTCTTCCAGTTTCGCCTGTACGGTGCAATTGTCGTTGAAAGCAGGGCACATAGGCTTATACTCGCACCACTCGCAGAACTGATTCTGCATGGCTGGGAATTCGTCCTTCTTCTTCTTACGGATCTTCCAGACCTTGCTTATTTCCCGCTCGCGCCACATATTGATTGACGATTGAGGGAACTTTACGGACACAAGGTTGTCCGTTAGTGGGTAGTAGTGCGCGCACCAGATCTCGCTCAGTGGCACCTTGAACTCCTGAGACACAGCGAAGGCATAACCCATTAGCTGCTTATCCCGAGACAGGTCGATGCGCGTCTTCTCTTTCTTGGAAGTCTTGTAGTCGATAATTAAGATGCCGCCCTGCTGACCCTTAACAATGCGGTCAATAAAGCCATTATACTTAATACCTTCTGCTAAGTCTACGGAGAACTCATGCTCCACTGCCATGGTCTCTCCCAGCCCACCATTGAACCTTAAAAAGTGACGAAGGCATTGGGTGATTCTGTCCTTGTAGATCAGAGGCACCTTGTAATCTTTTTTAATGTTTTCTGCTATTTTTTCTAGCTCAGAGATATGATTCTCAGTATGCCCAAGCTCGAAAATTCGATGTATGTAAGTTCCGAAGTCCAAAGCGTCCTCATTCTTTGATGGGTAGCCAGGAAACTTCCTTATATATCTATAGTCGTACTTGAGCAAACATTGATCAATTACGTCACTTTTTGAACTACTTAGTCGGTCTATAAACATGATATCCTCAACTTATATTAGAGACTACTTACTTAAAAAGTTTCAGGGAAAATATAAATTAATAAGTGGCGAACGAGAACTTACGATACCTTCCCTATTCTTAGACCACGATCCAAAGCGGCATATGTCCGTTAATCTAGATAGCGGACTTTGGCAGTGTTTTAAGTCTGGTGAGAGGGGTAACTTCCTGCACCTCTTTGCCCGTCTTGAGAACATCTCCTATAAGGACGCTTATAAGCGATTCCTGGTCGAGGAATTCTTCTCTGAGCCGGTAGAGGCCCCCGCCCCCGAAACCCCGCCAGAACGGCTCCCAGAGGACTTCTCGCAGGCATTTAGCAAGGTAGACATCTCCTCCTTTGACGAGGTTAACAGCGCAGCCTCTCTGTTTTTAATTGACCGGCGCATCACCCACTTCGGAGACTTTTATTACACGACCGAGGGTCCATATCGTAATCGACTGATCATTCCTTACGATAACGGGCGAAACATCTACTACTTTCAGGCTAGATCCCTGTTCGGTCAGGAGCCTAAGTATCTTAACTTCAGAGGTATTAAGTCTTCTGCCATCCTGTTCCCATTTAAGTATGACAGCAAAGACCCGCTGTATATTTGTGAGGGTGCAATCGACGCTATCTCTTTGCAGCTAGCTGGGTTTAATGCCACAACCACAATCTCGTGCCATGTATCCAAGGCTCAGTTAGAGCAACTAAAGTACTATCAGGGCAAGATCGTAGTTGCTTATGACAATGATAAGGCCGGTACTGACGGGCTTCGTAGCTTTGAACTTCTACGCAGGCACATGAGGATGCCTCAGATCTACTATTGCTTTCCGCCCAAGAAGTACAAGGATTGGAACGAAGCTTGGGCAGTTGATCCAACCGCACTCCTCACCGCAGTAAAGACCACTCGTCTGTTTGAGATGAACGAGTGGGATATTATGTCAGGGTTAAGTACATTGGATCTGTAATCAACACTTCGTTGAACAGACTGTACTTAGCTCTGATAGCATATACACCGCGCGTAGAATCAAAGTTTCCAGCAGTTACTTGGGGATGTGATGATAACGTCTCCGTGTTCCAGGTGAATATCATCACATTGTCTGCGCTCATGGTAGTGTAAGCAGACGTATCGGCAAAGCTGGATACGGTCACCTTAGCTGGTAGATTAGCAGCCTCGTTGATCTTCACGATCTCTAAAGATCCGGCTGTAATCACATTGTCCCGTAGAAGATTCTTCGTTGACTCCTCTACGCCCGTATTCTCGACTACAATGTTTGTAGCTAGCTTAAGATCTACTTTTGATCCTAAGGTTACCTTACTATTCATCAACCGAGTCTTAGCCTTCAGCATCAAAGGCTCTGTCAAGACTGTAAATCCACCCTTCCTAAGGGTGAACTCATTGATTACAACTTGAAGCTCAGAACCCTGAGCCATCTTTACAGTCCAAATGTCGTTGTAAGATTTAGTTACATCAGCGTCGTTTGCAATCAGTTTATTGAGACCGTCAAGATTGATAACTCCTGACAGGTTTATTGTTCCATCAAGAACAACGATATAGCGACCAACGCCAGTTCTGAATATTCCACTGGCTGACTGGCCCCCGGTGTAGTTTGATACGTTGAAGCATACGTTGCTTGTGTCGGCTGATGAATTGCAGAAGTTCATCAATATCTGCCCGCTTACGTCTGGGATATCTATTAGCTGAGTAGCGTTATCTAAGATTGAGCTTGGATAGAGGTTATCGGCTCTGGCAAAGATAGTGACGGCACTGATTTGATATGGGTCAGCGTATTGACCGTCTAATAAAAAGAAAGCCTGTAACCCAACCTTCTCCAGTACGGCTGGCCGGTTATTTCTCTCACTAATTGATATGTTGTTCAAAAGCATTTTTCTGAGCTTCCAGATCTTTTGTATATAACTTCAAAAACACAGCCCTTTCGAGCTTTGTCATAGACTTTACATCTTGATAAGTAAAACTACATTTACTTACCAGTATGTAGGCTTCTAGAAGCAAGTCCTCTATGTTTATTTTGGCTGTTAGGTCACTGAAAAAAAATTTTCGTTGATTGGAACCGTAAGTAACGATTCCCCCCCACACTCAGCACAATGCAAAATAAACTTAGGATCTAGGCCAAGATCTGATCTTAAGATATTATTTAAAATAAACTTAATATCTCTAATGTGCATCTTAGGGATAGCGCGACTAATAAAAACTGGGTCTGAAGTGCCATCTAATTCAACAACAAATCGCCACATATTATTATAAATCTGCTCTTGATTATTTAAAAATTGCTCGTCTGATACCCTAGGAAATCTAACTTTAGCCTTCTTCTTAAGTTTTGGCAAAGTTATTTCTCTTGGATCCCCAACATCTTGTGGGAGATAGTTAACCACTAGCTTGCTTAGGTCAATATTAATATCTGCTTCAGCCGCGCATTTAGGGCATACTACATGGGCAGGATAATTCTCTCCGTAAGAAATCTCTCTTATTTTTAATAAAACTAGGATTTTATCTATTAAAAGTAACGAATTTGTATCAAGACCTTTAACACACTTTGAGAGCATTAAGTTTATTGGATTGATACCATTCTTAACGCTGGTTGATAGCTGCTTTTCGTCCTCAAACTTTATTGGGCTAATCGTTATCTCTGAGTGCCCGCCAACATAAAATCTACCTTCCGTTGGGAGCTTGATTACCACCTCAGTCTCTACAGGGGCGTCGCTAAACAGACGCTCCATCCTCGCATCTCTATCGGGCTGAAATTTATCTAAGTTTGACATATAATTCCTATATCTACTATAATAGTAGGTATGAAAATTAGGGTAGGTATTATAGACTCCTTAATCGAAACTGATAACCCACAAATAATAAAAGTATTATCAGACAAGTGGGCATTCCCTGTGCAGGGGTATCAGTTTACGCCCGCGTATCGCCGCAGAGGATGGGATGGTAAAAAGAGGTTTGTTACTCCTACTGGCCGATTTAAGACTGGATTGCTGCACGCCATTCTAGAAGATCTTGCAAAGATTAACTGCACGCCAGAGGTAGAAAGAGAATATCCCGCTGTATCGGCTAAAACTTTTTTGACCAACATAAAAGAGTTTAAGCTATTCGACTACCAAGAGAAGGCAGTTGGGGATGCTATAAAGTCTGAGCGAGCCTTGATCCTTTCGCCAACTGGATCCGGCAAGACGTTAATCCTAGCGTCTCTGCTTACTGCCTTTCCAGATAAGAAAGTGGTCGTACTATTTGACGAGAGAAGTATTCTCACTCAAACTTTCGACTACCTAACTAAGAAGTGCGGATTTAAGGACGTTGGAATTAATTTGGGGGGAGACTACAAGAACGGAAGAATAATGCTGTCAACCGTTCAGAGTATTGAAAAGATATTTGACAGTCATCTAAACGAATCAGAGGTGTTGATTGTTGACGAAGTTCATAAATTCTGTCGTGGTGAGGTTGCCGTTGCTGCAATACAGAGCTTTCCATATGCTAACTACCGTTTCGGATTTACCGCTACTCTTCCAGACGATCCCATTGGTCAGCTAACGCTGCGTGGAGCTTTTGGAAGCATCATCACGACCAAGACCACTCAGGACTTGATCAGCGAGCAGAAGCTGGCAAAGCCTGTTATACAGATCATAGAGTATAAGGATGATCTTTCTGAGCAGGACATGACTGACTCCTACGCTAACCTGTACGAGAAGTTTATTGTAAACTCAGACAAACGTAATCGTCTTATTATTGATTTGGCGTCTAAGATAGCTGCCAATAATCCTAAGGCTAAAGTTTGTATTCTTGTTAAGAACTTAGCTCACCTTGAAATACTAAGACGGGCCATACCTAACTCATACACCTTAGAGGGTGTCAACTCAATCTCTGAACGCAAGGAAGCAATCAAAGGGTTTATCAAGTCCAAGAACGCTGCATTCCTTATCGGCACCAAAGTATTGCAGACTGGCATCAACATTGAAGAGATAACTCACCTCATTAATGCCAGAGGGCTAAAGGATAAGATCCCTACGATTCAAGGGCTTGGGCGTGGTATGCGTAAGATGGATGGCAAGTCATCCGTCATGGTGTACGATTTCATGGATGAAATACCATACATGAACGATCACTCCAAGCAGAGAATCAAGCATTACAGAAAAGAGGGCCATGATATTAATTGGATAAAATTATGAAACCAGCACACATAGTACTAGACTCATTATACAAGTTTACGCAGACTCAGAAGAATAGCATGGATACAGTTTGTGCAGAAATTGTATCATTAAAGGAAAAGCAGATTGGGCTAGATACGTTTAATACCCTCAATAACGCTATTAAAGAGTTAGAGGGTATTAGAGACAATATCGTTTCAAGATTGCTGTCATCTATGAAACGTGGTGATATTGTTAATTAAAAAGTTCTATATTCTAAATAAGAATTTTTAAGAATTTTTACATCCCCAGTAGATTGAGTATCTACTAATAATATTGGATCTGTGCTACCTACTCCACTTATTGTTAGATCAATTAAGAAATTTCCATATCCGGTTTCTTTAATGTGCCCATTTATGTAATCAGAATCATTATCAATTTTTATCGTAGACGATGGAGCATAGATTCCTGGAGAATTAAATGTGGTTACCAAGGAATAACTAGAAAAATCATTGGAAAGACCGACTCTATATTTTATTCCGGTGGAAGGACTCCCACTAAAGAATACATTGTATTTTAATACGCAATTTAATCCAGTTACTTGAGGAACTAAATTACTTATAGGAGTTTCTGAATCTCCTGATGCTATGTCTGTATTGATTGATTCGTGTAAAAAATTCCAAACATTAATATTGTTACTGGCAGGAGTTGCTGGTTTCCATTTATTTATACCAGTATCGTAGGTTAATACTTGCCCATTAGTAGGCACTGTAGCCGTAACATCTTTTAATGATGTTAATGTTAAATCCTCCCATCTAGGGCCAACAAAATTTATACCAGCAATAGATGTGACTAAGTAATTTCCTAAATATTTTCCTATAGTGGCAGTCGTACAAAGAGTTTTTATATACCTACCATCTGTTCCAACTGTAGGAATTGCTCCGTAATTTGTATAGCTGTTAAAGAAATTAGAATCATCTGCAAAAATTTCTAAATCTGTAAGACCTTGAGCTACATCTATGGAAGTAGTAGAGTTAGCATACAAAGCCCCAGTAACCAGCGTAGTTCTTCCAGTTCCACCATTTGCAACGCTAAGTGCTGTATTTAAACTAAGCTCGTTTGCTGTTAAAGTAGTTCCATTAAATGTAAGATTACTATTACTCTTGAAAGAAGTTAGAGACTGGTCGAAGTATAGAACTCCGTTACTTAGGAATGGTCCTGTAGCGTTAGTTCCACCTCTTGTTATTGGAAGAGTATCTGTGTTCTTGTTAAAGTAATTTGTAGCGTTTGCAGTTGTATCAAAAACTCCAGTACCGTTGAGTGAAGTTACGTTTGTTGAATTTAGTAAAAAGTTATTTCTAGAGTAAGCAGTTGTTTCAAAAACTCCAGTACCGTTGAGTGAGGTTACGTTTGCTGATTTCCCTAAATAAGTGTTTGCAGCGTTTGAAGTTGTCTCAAATGTTCCAGTTGCAATCGTTGTTACTGGGTTAGTTCCATCTCCAACAAGAAATCTTCCTGCCGGTATTGTTTTAAGGCCAGTTCCCCCGTTTGCAACAGTAAGTGCATTACCTAGTGATAAGGTATCAGTACTTAATGTGTTAGTTCCTTCTGTGTAGGTAAACGCTGACTCAGTGGCAACTCTCGTCCCGTTAAAATATATTATTCCATTTGAAGTAAATGGGCCTGTAGTGTTTGTTCCACCGTTCGCCACAGACAACGGAGTATTTAAGCTAATTTGATTAGCTGTTAAAGTGGTCCCATTAAACGTGAGATTACTACTGCTTTTAAAAGATGTTAATGTTTGATCAAAATAAACAACACCGTTGCTTAAGAATGGTCCAGTCGTATTTGTTCCACCATTAGATATACTTATTGGAGTAGCCAGCCCAGCAGGAAGATCGGCGGGACCCCAAGTATTAGTTCCTGTAGAGTAAGTAAGAACTTGGCCGTTCCCAGCAGTGGTGGTTGTTACGTCGTATATGTCTTTTAGTTTAAATTCTGTAGTAGGATTATCATTTCCATCCTCTATAAAAAGTTTCTTTGAAGGTACGGCTACTCCACAGGCAGCTAACAATTTATAGGTCGCTCCAAGTTTTAATGTGGTGTTTGCATCATACTTTGTAGAATCATAAAAAATAACACCTCTATTTGTAGGAGCAGTAGTGTTATTTGTTCCACCTCTATTTACAGCAAGCGTATCGGTGTTTTTATTAAAATAAGTATTTGCAGCATTTGAAGTTGTTTCAAATGTTCCTGTTGCAACAGAATTTATTGCCCCTGCTCCGTTTCCAACTAAAAAATGTCCAACGGTAACTGACCTAACTCCTATTCCACCGTTAGGTACAGTCAATGCCGTACCAGTTAATGTTAAATTTCCTATAGTGGCGGTATCTGTTCCTGATTTATAAGTTAATCCAGAATCCGTTTGTAATCTTGTTCCATCAAAATAAAGAACTCCCTCGTTAAGGAAAGGTCCTGTAAAATTAGTTCCACCGTTTGCTACTGGAAGTGGTGAGGCTAGAATAGCAAGAGGTCCTAGCCCTAAATTTACTCTAGCATTCTCTATGGATGTAGCGTTTGTTCCTCCGTACTGAACATTTAATGGGTTTACAGGGGCGAGAGTATTTACACTTAAAGTATTTGCTCCTGGACTATACTCAAAGCCCGTCTCGGAGGTTATTCCAGTCCCATCAAAATACATTATTCCACCGGGTTGCTGAGTTGTATTGCCTGTTCCTCCGTTGTTTACAGAAATTGGAAGGGATACAGTTCCACAAGGACTATCCCAAATTGGTCCATTGTCCCAGGTGAGAACTTGCCCATTGACTCCACCGGGAATCTCTGCCCAATCGGATCCATTGTAATATGGTATGTCCCCATCCCCCAAAGTTGCTGTCAGTGGACCTAAGTAGAGATATTCATTTAAATCTGAGTTTTGAACTAAGTTAGCATTAGCATAAGTCTGGGTAACATAAGTCGCTGTTGCAGTGTTAATAGTTAAATAAGTTGCTACTGCATTAGCCGTTGTTTCAAATATTCCAGTTCCAGCTAGCTGCTCTATTGAAGTTACTCCACCTATCGCAGTTAAAGTTAAGTTTTGATAGTTTGTTGCGGATATAGTTCCAACAACTAAAATATCACTTTCAGCGAGTCTGTAAGGTATTCCTGTATCGCTATCAACGTGCAGGATAAGTGGTTTTGGATTTTCCTTAGGTCCTATAGTTCCCATAAATATAATCTCTTAGCTTATTATATAGTTTTTTAAATTATCCTATTTTTAAAGCAGTTATAATTGTAGCATTATTTCCATCGGCATTTGTTGGTGATGAGGCTTTTAAGAGTTCTGTGGTTGCTCCTGCACTTGTAGCTGCCCTTATACCTATGGTGGTGCTCGCGCCAGTAGAAACTATACAAGTTAGGGATACATTAGTTGCAATTCCCGCTACAGAAGCATGGTACTGGCTAGTGCTAGCAACGGTAGTTGAGCCTAGAGCAATTCTCACTGTGTAAGTAGCCGCTGTAGTAGCAGATCTATTTAATGTGGCGTGTGCATTCACAAGCCAAGTCCCCGGTCCTATCGTTGCAGAGGGTCCAATTACGAAAGAGTTGCTGGTTGGCATCTGAATATCCGCAGCTAGAGCCGCAGATACATATGTCATAGCAAAC
>Ga0315909_10004409_pt1 | contig 16656 bp, 26 predicted proteins | sample LakEriMetagenome_11_FD_203527 | JGI IMG/M metagenome (GOLD analysis project Ga0315909, IMG submission 203527) | Freshwater fungal communities from buoy surface, Lake Erie, Ohio, United States - Buoy 2 MA125 | ecosystem: Environmental > Aquatic > Freshwater > Lake | place: USA: Lake Erie, Ohio...
TGGATGCTACGGTGGGTTACACCGATACGCTGCAGTCATTCATTGCACAAGCTGCGTACCCTGATGATCCAGCACTAGCACGCAAGCACATGCGACTGAAGAACATATCGCGTGATGAGTTGGACTACGCGCTTGAGTCTGTGCAAGCTGGGTTCGATGTCGAGTCTGTGCTGCTCGACTTGTTTGATATGTGCCACGTGCACTAACACTCGGGGACATGGTGTCCCTGAGATTTACTAAGGAGAAGTAAGATGAATCTTGAACCTGAAGAGTGGATACTCATCCTCGTCGCATTGATGGGTGCGGTGCTGGGTGCGTGTATCGCTGTACTGTTAATCGTTTTCTTTGGAGGTGACTTATGGATACGTACGACTGGGTTGGGGTGATCTGTGCGTTGGTGTTGTTCGGTGTTCTGTTGATGACGTATGAGGGGGTGATATGAAGGACGCATACGCAGACCAACCACCAATACCTGACTACGAGACAGCAGCAGAGGTATTCAATTCAATCAAACCTTACGATGGTCAACCGCACATCGTGCCGCTGCGAGGCAACCGTGGGCGAGACTATGGGCTGGTGCACAAGGAGGGTATGTACATCCTGCTGCGCAACGACCAACCCATCATCAAGTACCTGCGACCCAAGCCGGAGGAGGTGACGAAGGTAGCGTCTGGGCATCATCTCGTCTCCCCATACCTGCGCCAAGTGGAGGTGACGAACAACGGCACGCGGGGTATGTCTAGGTTCTTTGCCCACCATCGATGGCAGTCGTGGGTGCCGAGGTTGGAGACAGACAAAGGCACGATGGTCTGCGCACCGTTCATCCCCAACCACCGCACACTTCTGACCTTCGACGCGAACGACAAACTCGTACTGAAAATGTCACACCACGAGCCGATCTTCACCCGACACACATCCTTGGAGCAAAAGGCCTTAGCACAACAAGTTTTGGAGAAGATGTTGCCTGTTGCCAACCTTGCGCTTATGCGGTCGGAGGACTTGCTGGCTGGTGTACACCTGCATGATCGGTACTGGGGTGGGAACTTCGACCCAATCAAGGTCGATGCGCGGGGTGTGGGTGAGTGCAGTGATCTCTCTGTAGTACGTGTTGTACAGAAGTACGCCTTGAGTGACCCGATCAACCCCATCCCGCTCGACCACGCGCTGCCCACCCTCATGCTGCTGGCCGGTGAGGTGCTGACCTTTATTGCTTCAAAGAAATGGAAGGCGTTGGAGGCGGAGATGAACCACGTGTCTGCGCGTGACCGTGGGGTGATGTGGGAGAGGGTCAAGGCACAGATACAGCCTGATGAGTTCATGCGGACATTCAAGTACGCCGTGCTGAAGTGCTGCGCCCTGCACACACCCAACGCCAAGGTGCAGTTGCCTATGTTCCCCGAGCGGCTACCCCGCCGAGTATTCCTATGAATCAACTACATGGAGGTAAAATCACTAGACATAGTTGCACGCCGTAATCTTTCATGGTTATAATCTAGCCATAACATCTTTCACAAAAGTATTTACAAAGGAGAAACACAATGAGTGCAGCAAAATTCTTATCCTTTTCTCAGGCAACCAGTGTCATCTCTTCTGTCGGCCACCTACGCACGGTGCTGATCGAGGGCGAAAACGGCATCGGCAAAACGTCGATCTACCACGCACTGAAGGCCATGCCGCAGTTCGCAAACCACATCTTCCCCGGCATCATCGACTGCCAACAACTGGCTGACGGTTCCATCTGGATGCCAACCATCGACAACGAAATGGGTGTGTCGAGGGAGATTCCCAACGACCGCTTCGGGGTCAGCAAACAGAACTGCAAGGGTCTGGATGGCTCCCGGCCTGTGGTGATCTGTCTGGACGAGATTGGCAAGGCACCGTCCTACATCAAGCCGCAGTTGGCTCCGCTGATCTACGAGCGCAGGCTAGGCAACCTGTACATGCCCGAGGGTAGCGTGGTGTTTGCCACCACCAACCTAGCGTTGGAGGGGCTGGGCGACATGCTGCAGGCACACCAGCGCAACCGTCTGATCAGAATCAAGATGCGCAAGTCCAACATGCCGGAGTGGGTGCAGTACGCCACCAACCGTGGGCTGGCACCTGAGTTGATCACGACCGTGCACCAGTACCCCACCGTGTTCGACTCGTTCACCGACTACTTGCCGGGTGGTAAGTTTGCCGACAAGAAGCTGGAGCAGCACAACCCTGACATCTTCAACCCACGCGATGCCGCACAGGATGCGTACGCCTCACCACGCTCAATGGAAGCTGCGTCCGATGTCATCAAGTGTCGCGCTGGTATGGACGACGAGTCGCTGCAGCAGGCGTTAGAGGGTACGGTCGGTGCGCCGTTCGCTGCCAAGATCATGTCGATCATTCGCTTCGGTGATCAGATGCCGCTGTACGAATCTGTAGTGGCTGACCCCACGGGCACACCTGTGCCGGACAACGCGATTGTTCAGACTGTTCAAGTGTTCAAGTTCGTCAACCGTGTGTCAGACCGCAACGAGGCCGAGGCGTTGACCACCTACGTCGAGCGCATGCGTGGCGAGATGCGTGGCCTGTTCACCACCGTCACGTCAAAGAACCTACAGAAAGCCGCGCTGTTCATGTCGGTGCCTGCGTTCACGTCGATGCTGGCTAAGAACGCTGAACTACTTTCTATCCGGTAAGGAGGAGTTATGGCTTGGAGTAATTTACCGCTGCCCGAGCGTATCGAGGCAACCCACGTGGACATCATGCGCCACAAGGACTTCACCCGCATGGCTGGCGTGGCAATGATCGGTGCGGTCAAGTTCAGCGACACGATGCCAACCGCTGCCACCAACGGGCGGGACGTTATTTACGGCAATAAGTTCTGCGAAGGCTTGAACCGCAAGCAGTTGCGCTACCTCGTGCTGCATGAGAACGGCCACAAGATGCTGCACCACTGCACCGAGTACAAGCCGCTAGCCAAGAAGTATCCAGAGCACTTGGCGAGGGCGGCTGACTACGTGGTCAACGGCATGATCGAGGAGATCGACCCCACGTTCACGTTCGTTGAGCGGCCTACCGATGACTTGCTGATCGACAAGGCACGCTTCGCCAATAAGTCCATCCTTGAGGTCTTGAAGGAGTTGATCAAGGACAGCGAGGAGCAGGAGGACGAAGGCGGTGGGCAGTCGTTGGACGAGCACATGGAGGGTGACTTCGAGGAGGCCGAGGCTGGCGAACTGAAGGAGATGGTTGAGGAAGCGGTGCGCCAAGGCGTGATCACTGCCAACAACCTAGCAGGCCAAGGCTCACGCAGTACAGTCATCGATGGTGCGTTGGCACCCCGGCATACCGATTGGCGCTCGGCTATTCGTGAGTTCGCTACATCAGTCTGCATGGGGCACGACCTGTCTCGGCTATCGCCACCCAACAAACGCATGCTGCCGCTGGGCATCCTGCTGTGGTCACACTTCGCTGAGACTACGGGTGAGTTAGTGATTGCCGGTGATACGTCTGGCTCGATGGGCGGCATCTATCCTGTGCTGTTCGGTGAGATCGCTCGTATCTGTGAGATCGCCAACCCTGAGAAGGTACGCATCGTCTGGTGGGACAGCGCCGTCTGTGGTGAGCAGGTGTTCGAGAAGCAGGACTTCGCTTCTATTGCACGGGCATTGAAACCGCGTGGCGGTGGCGGCACTGAACCGCAGTGTGTGCTTGACCACATCCGACAGAACGACATCAAGGCCAAGGGCATCATCTGGCTGACCGATGGCTACTTCTACGGCAACAACAACCTGCAGACCGACATCCCGCAGTTGTGGGGTGTCATTGACAACGACCGCTTCACGCCACCGCAAGGCAAGCTGGTCAACATCTCGTCGCTAGTAGAGGGCGTTTAATTAAACCGAAAGGAGCATGATATGAAAACTACTCGATACAACCTCGACACCTGCGCCATGCTGGTGGAATTCAACGCATCCGTATGGACTGCGCGTAAGCTGGACAAGGGCACGACCGATGAGGTCATCAGCACCAAGTCCGCCAAGGCCAAGGACGCAGCACGCGTCAACAAGAACCTGCTGGCTGGTCGCCCTGAACTGGACGTGATCAATCAACAGGTGGGCAAGGTACGTACCTTTGTTTATGACAACACGTTGCCGTGGTCTGACTCTGGCCTACGCTTGCTGCCGACCGTCAACTTCATGGCGTTCACGGCTCGTATGAATGAGTACGAGGAGGAGTTCAACACGCTGGTGGACAAGTTCGTGGATGTGTACCCGACGCTGATCACGGCGCAAGCTATGGCACTCGGTGACATGTTCAAGCGTGACGAATACCCCACCGCCAAGGCTATCGCTGACAAGTTCCGCTTCCGGGTGGGCTACATGCCGGTGCCGACTGCGGGTGACTTCCGTGTGGACGTGGGTAATGCAGCGCAACAAGAACTGCGTCAACAACTTGAGCGTCTGCAGAGTGAGCGTGTCGAGACTGCGATGGCTGACGTACGTGCCCGACTGGGTGACCACTTAAAGCGTATGTCTGACCGGCTGGCAGTCGATGTCATCAACGGTGAGGTCAAGACCCGGCGCTTCCACGACTCGCTGGTCACGGGTGCACTGGAGTTGTGCGAGATCGTCAAGTCGTTGAATGTAGTGGGTGATGAGAACCTTGAGGATACTCGCCGCTCTCTTGCCAACCTGTTGTCGGGAGTAGATGCCGATGAACTGCGTAAGAACATGGAAGTACGTACTGACGTGCGTGCCCAAGTGGAGCAACTGCTGGACAAATTTTCTTTCTGATGGAGCTTGTTGGAGTTGTCTAACTATTGACACGGTAAACGTGTCGCGTAAACTGGGCGATGCCCATTAATCAAGGAGATGAAACTATGAGCAAGAAACAAAAAGCACTGCCGATTACTGCTGCCAAGATTCTTGAGCAGGTGCAAGTGCGTATGAAGATGTTGGAGTCGAAGTTCGGTTTCAAGTACGCGCTGGTGCAGGATGACTACGGTATTCGTGAGGGTGCGTTGAAAGATCGCGTACCCAAGATGATACGTACACCACGCAATCCTGATGCCAAGTTCGGGGAGATCGCAGCGTACGTCAGGCCGTTGCTGGAGAGCGTAGCGGAAGATGAGTTAGTGCAGATTCCCTACAAGAAGTACCACCCGAAATCGGTGTACTCAACAACACATTCCACAGCGACCCGCATGTGGGGGCAGAAGTCGTTCGTGCTGGAGAAGACCGACAAGTACATCGAGATATGGCGCACTTCTGCGGCGGCGCAGCTAACAGGGCTGGCGAATGACATGGCTCTCCCACAGGAAGTTGATGATGCTATGTGATTGTGGCGGACGTACCGAGGTGGTCAATACCCGTCAGATAGATCAGGGCGTGCGCAGGCAGCGTAAGTGTGTGGCCTGCCGCGCTTCATTCTTGACGACAGAATATCGGGATGCACCTAAACCAGCACCGCCGCCTGTTGTAGAGAAACCAATGGCGAAGATGGCAGCGGAGATACATCGTAAGAAAGTAGAAGCACGGCGCAAGAATGAAGATCGTCGAAGCTACGTGCCGAACTACTTCATCGAAGAGGAGGATTACTAATGCTACGTGATGGCAAATTCATCAAAGAAGACCCGCCGAAGATCGGCAAGTTCTACGTACCCAAGTTCAAAGAGGACACGCCAACACCAGAGGAGAGGCTGGCGCAGAGCATCCTGCTCAACCATCAAGAGACCAAGTATTCGTTTCTGTCTAAGGTTCTCAGCATTGTGTTGCGGGTATGAGGTACTGGGTCTTTGATGAATACGAAAACTTATTAAGCAAATGCTAACCACCAAAAAATAAGGAGAAGTAAGATGGTAAAGAAAAGAGATTTGCCAGAGAACAAATTGCTGGATAATATCAAACGAGAGCTAGATATACATAACGATGCGCACTTAGCGCGGCTGTTGAAGGCACCACCTTCTGCTATATCAAAGATCAGATACGGCACCAGCGCCATTACAGCAGAGTTCATCTTGAAAGTGTACGACGCTACCGGATGGTCAATCGAAAAGATCAGGAGTCTACTGCCTTATGCAAACACCAGAAAGCAAAGTGAAGTCTTCAGTTACGAAGATACTTAAACAGCTTGGTATCTATTACTTCTTCCCTGTAACTGGCGGCTATGGTTCGTCTGGTGTACCAGACATCATCTGCTGTTATAACGGCGTGTTCATAGGTATTGAGTGCAAGGCTAAAGGCAACAAGCCAACACCTTTGCAAGAAGCACAGATGCAGAAGATACGGCAGGCCGGAGGCTACACTATCGTTATCAACGAGGAGAACGTATCGATACTGGAGAACTGGCTGACTACTTTACTGGAGCGTTGATGGAACTTGCAAGTGACGAACCAATGTCGGATGAGGAGAAGGCGGAGTATATCGACAATACGCTGGCAGCACTACGTCAGTTCTTGATCGAGGCTTCGCCAAACAAACACGCTGTGCTGCTGATGCTCGACGAGGATGATCATCTGTTGCAGACATTCAACTTCAACACCACGCCGTCATTGGCTGTGATGATGTTGGGTTCTACGATGGAGATGATTCGAGAAGAACTAAGCGGTGTTGCAGCACAACGATTACTTAACTAAACATATGACAAAACCTTTCGACAAAATACTCGTCGTCGATTTCGAAACGCGATGGTCAAGTAAAGAATACACGCTATCGAAGTTGACGACCGAGGAGTACATACGTGACCCGCGCTTCAAGGCGTTCGGCATGTGCATCAAAGAATATGGGGACGAGTTACCAGCAACGTGGGTGCGTGGTGACAAGATACAGGAGTGGGTTGACAGTATCGACTGGTCTAAGACTGCCGTGCTTGCGCACAACGCGCAGTTCGATGTTGCCATTCTCTCTTGGGTATACGGCGCGCGACCGGTCTTCATATTCGATTCGCTATCAATGGCGCGTGCGCTGCGTGGGGTAGAGGCAGGTAACAGTCTTGCCAAACTTGCAGAGGAGTTCGAGCTACCGCCTAAAGGTCGTGCCGTGCACAGCACCGATGGGTTGTCGGACATCAGCTTCGAGGTTGAGCAAGAGCTTGCTGACTACTGCCGCCACGATACATTCTTGTGTGAAGAAGTTTTCAAACGTCTGTCTGTTGACTTCCCACAGAAAGAGCTTCGACTGATTGACCTGACGTTGAAGATGTTTACCAACCCCGTGCTGGAGCTAGACCCAGACATGCTGCGGGATGCTATTGATGAAGAAAGGGAGAAGCGTGAAGGTCTTTTGGTACGGCTTGGGGTGGACGATGCGACGCTGGCGAGCAACCCTCAATTCGCGGATTTGCTGGCTACTTTGGGATGCGAAGTTCCATACAAGACGAGCAAAACGACGGGCAAGCAAACGCTTGCACTCGCTAAAAACGACGCTCTCTTTCAAGCCCTCCTCAACAGTGAGCGTGAGGAAATTTCACTCTTATGCGAAGCTAGACTCAAGGTCAAGTCCACCCTTGAAAGAACGAGAGCGCAACGTTTCCACGACATCTCGCAACGTGGAACGCTCCCGGTTCCCCTGAACTACTACGGTGCACACACGGGACGGTGGACTGCATCCAAGGGCAGCGGCATCAACATGCAGAACCTAAAGCGTGGCAGCTTCTTGCGCAAAGCAATCATGGCACCAGAGGGCTACTCGTTGGCGGTGTGTGACCTCTCGCAGATCGAACCGCGTGTGCTGGCGTGGCTGGCTGGGTACGACGACATGCTGGACATCTTCCGCTCGGGTAAGGATGCCTACTCTATGTTCGGTGCGCAAATGTTCAACATACCGGGCATGACCAAGGAGAGCCATCCTGACCTACGACAGAGCGCCAAGTCCGCTATGCTGGGCGCTGGGTACAACCTCGGCTGGACAAGTTTCGCTGCGCAGTTGTTGACCGGCTTCCTCGGTGCGCCGCCCATGCGTTACGACAAACGTGTTGCCAAGCTGTTGGGAGTGACACCGGAGAAGGTGCAGCGGTTCCTTGAGTGGGATGTGAACCTTGAGAAGATGGCAACTATCCCGCACACCTGTACGCAGGAGGAGCTAGTCGTGCATTGCTTGGCGGCGAAGGAGATCATCGACAAGTACCGTGCTGCAGCGCAGCCTGTGGTGGACTACTGGGCGATGTGCCAAGACCTGATCCTGCGTTCGTTGCATGAAGGACATGAATACACCCACAAGTGCGTCACATTCAGGAAGGGCGAGGTGGTCTTGCCAAGCGGTCTGTCTTTGCGGTATCCTGAGTTGAAAGGTTCTGCCGATGCCAAGGGGCGCATCCAGTGGGTGTACGGCGAGAGCTTCAAGAAGATGTATGGTGGGAAGCTGACTGAAAACATTGTTCAGGCGGTTGCTCGCTGCGTGATGACTGACGGCATGCTGCGGATACAAAAACGTTATCCGTGCGTATTGACCGTGCACGATGAAGTCGTAGTACTTGTTCCTGAAACTGAGGTTTCGGAGGGAGAGGCATGGGTCTACGACCAGATGGTGAAGGAACCGGCGTACCTGCCGGGTATACCGCTCAAGGCGGAGAGTGGCAGTAACCGTCGCTATGGCGCCGCAAAACAATAAGGAGGAATGTATGAGGTATTGGATACCAACTGAGATGCAGATTGGTAATAAAAAGTATGTGGTACAGCAGCACGAGAAGTTAAGTAACGGGTACGACAAAGGTGTAGTAGATGTAAAAGCCAAGCGTATTGAGCTAGGCAAGAAAGATGTAGCAGGCAGTAAGTTTTCAGCAGAGGAGCGTTATGAAACCTTGTTTCATGAGATGACGCACGCCATTCTGTATGAGATGAACCACCCGCTGTGGCGTGACGAGAAGTTCGTGAAGCGTTTTGCCAAGCACTTAACGGATGCAATCTGCACCGCACGATAGGAGAAGTAATGTTGACAGAAGCAATTAACTACAAGGCGGTATGGGCATGGATAAACGCGGTCTGGGCGAAGTCGTTAGTGGCGGTGATGTTGTTCGTCATCGGGTTGTGGATAGGCAGCGTAACCACGGAAGGCCGCATCGTATCCGACTGCAAGTTCGCTGGGTCGTTTCGCGTGGACATACAAGCATTCACATGTCAGCGGAGGATTTGATGGACAGCGATGACATAGTGCATATGGCACGGGAGGCGGGGTTTGCCATTCAAGGCGATATGTACGGCGAGGATGACGAAATAGCGAGAGTCAAACGCTTTGCCAAGTTAGTCGCAGCAGCGGAGCGCGAGGCGTGTGCTGATATTGCTGAGAACTGGAGATGTAACGGTATGCCAAGGACAGTGTTGGCAGATCAAATCCGCGCAAGGGGGCAGGCATGAACAGAGATGAATACGTCAGACTGTTCCACAAACTTGAGCTAAACCTTGTGGCGTTTAAACGGTTACTGGATTGTGATGAAGAGGTACTGAAGCTGGTGAACGCAGCGATAGCAGCAGAGCGTGAAGAATGCGCAAAGTTACTCGACGAGATGGCAGCGGCAGACAAGCTGTCGAACTATTACCAAGTAGCAGCGTTGCGAATCAGAGAGCGAGGTGCGCCGTGATCACACTAACACGCGAGGAAGCGCAGCAGATGCTGGATGCGTTGGAAAAAATAAGTATGGGCGGTCATCCTGACTGGGCTAACGATGTAACACCAATTCTCCGCACCCGACTCGCGCAGCCTGAACCGGAGCCGCAAGAGGCAATAGCCAAATGGATAAAAACAAACACTGAACACAGAGAGTGGTACATCTGCCCTAAGTGTAGCTATCAAGCGCCGCGATTTAAAGATGAATGGCAGGGGCTGACGGATGAAGAGATTATGGAGATGTGCGTATCAGCGGGTTTTGGGCGCGGCTCCATGCGGTTCAACTTAATCGTCCAAGCCATCGAAGCCAAGCTGAAGGGGAAGAACATATGACTTGCCCAGACTGCGAACGATACAAACTGAGCGCACAGATGTGGCGCAACGAAGCATACAAACACGCTGGCATAGACTTGCCGTGGAAACCAGAGGAACTGCTGAAGCAAGAGTACGAGCGTGGGTTCGCTGCTGGTTTGCGTTTTGCAAATGAAGTTAAGGACACTGACAAATGAACCTACGCTGGTCGCACTCCGCGCTGAAAGACTTCGAAGGCTGTGCTCGTCGGTACCATGAAGTCAAGGTGCTGAAGAAGTACCCGTTCCCTGACACTGAGCAAACACGCTACGGTAAAGATTTCCACACCGCTGCCGAGCTATACGTGCGGGACGACACGCCACTGCCTACCCACTTCACGTTTGCCAAGGACGTACTAGATGCGCTGAAGGTTAAGCCGGGACGCAAGCTGTGCGAGTATGAGATGGCGCTGCGTGAAGACTTGTCACCGTGCAAGTGGGATGCCGAGGATGCGTGGGTGCGTGGTATTGCTGACCTACTGATTATCAACGACGAAAACTTGACGGCGCACATACTGGACTACAAGACGGGGAACAATAAGTACCCAGACCGTGATCAGCTTGTGCTGATGTCACTGATGGTGTTCGCGCACTTCCCGCACATTCGTCAGGTCAAGTCGGCGCTGCTGTTTGTGGTGAAGAACGACATGGTCAAGCAGAGCATGTCGCGTGAGGAAGCTGATGCCCACTGGTGGAAATATCGGGAGCGCATCGCAAGGCTGGCTGCGTGCCATGCCAACGACGTATGGAATCCAACACAGACACCGTTGTGTGGCTGGTGCGTAGTGAAAGATTGCGAGTTCAACCCGAAACATTAGGAGAGTGACATGACCCAAGTAAACGGCAAGCGTGACTACAAGCACGCATACAAGCTACAGAAACAAAACGGTGAAACCAAAGATCAACTCGAACGCCAGAAGGCACGGAGAAAGTATGACCAAAATGGAATTGACAGAAGCGGAAAGGACATTGATCACGTTAAGCCCATCCGTGCAGGAGGCAAGACCACAGTGGGCAATCTCCGGCTCCGTAACAAGCGTGTCAACCAGCGTGATAACGGGAAGTAACTTAGACCGTAATCAAATCCCACCGTCTGTTCTCCGTGACTTGTGGATAAACAGATTCGGTGTCGGATGGGTAGACACTAAAGATGTACCGATGGATTACATGCCTGTGCAACAGCAGCTATGGTTCGCAGGACAAATTCAAAAGCTGTATCGTCCAGATGTAGGACGCGAAGTATGGAGAATCTTTGATGCAAATAATTGACAACAAGGCGCTCGTGCTACGTACACGTACGCCGGAGAAATATAAGATCATTCCGAAGAGCAAAATACTTAACGCATATCCGAACGGTGTGCATGAGATAGCAGTTCACTGGGGATTAGATGAGGCGCGTGTACTTAAAAACCTCGGGGTTAAGAACGTCCCTTCGCCGATCACTCGTCGTTACTTGTGGCCCGGTCGGTTTACTCCGATGTCGCATCAGATGGAAACGGCTGCGTTTCTTACCATGCACCGCAAGGCGTTTGTTTTCTCGGAACCGGGGACGGGTAAGACCCTCTCGGCTCTCTGGGCTGCAGACTACCTCATGGAGCGTGGCGAGATAAGGCGTTGTTTGATTCTCTGCCCGCTGTCAATTATGCAGAGCGCATGGATGCAAGACTTGAACAACAGCATCCTGCACCGCAGTGCTGTCATCGCCCACCACGCGCAAGCCTCGCGCCGTATAGAAATGGTGCAGGGTGACTACGAGTTCGTCATCATGAACTATGACGGGTTGAACCTGACGGCAGACGAGATAGCCAACGACGGACGGTTCGATCTGATCATCGTTGACGAAGCGAACGCATACAAGAACGTATCAACAAAACGTTGGAAGGCGCTGAACCGTCTTATCAAACCTACCACGCTGCTCTGGATGATGACGGGTACGCCTGCCTCGCAGTCGCCGCTGGATGCGTACGGCCTTGCCAAGTTGGTGAACTCTGATGCGGTGCCGAGGTTCTACACAGCATGGCGCGACAAGGTGATGAACAAGGTGTCGCAGTTCCGGTGGCTGGCTAAGTCAGACGCACCAGAGAAAGTATTCGACGCACTTCAACCAGCAATACGTTTTACCAAAGAGCAGTGCCTTGACCTGCCGCCGGTCGTGACTATTACCCGTGAGGTACCACTGACCCCACAGCAAGCCAAGTACTACATGCTGCTGAAGGAACGCATGGTGCTGCAAGCAGCAGGCGAGACAATCACGGCGGTCAACGCAGCGGCATCCGTCAACAAGTTGCTACAGATCAGCGCGGGGGCTTCCTATACGGATATGCAGGAGGTAGTGGAGTTCGATTGTGCGCCGCGCTTGAGCGTGCTGATGGAGGTGTTGGAGGAGACCGAGCGCAAGGTGTTGATATTCGCGCCGTTCCGCCACAGTATTGACACGATCACAACTTTCCTAAAGAAAAACAACGTTGATTGCGAGGAGATACACGGGGACATTACGGCTACGAAACGAGCAGCAATATTCAAACGTTTCCAGACGGAAGATTCCCCTCGGGTACTTGTCATTCAACCACAGTCGGCATCGCATGGCGTGACGCTAACGGCAGCGGACACCGTTGTGTTCTGGGGGCCTGTGATGAGTGTGGAGACTTACATGCAATGCTGCGCCCGCACAGACCGTGTCGGGCAGACCTCGGATAAAGTTACCGTGATACACATTCAGGGTAGTCCGATTGAAAAGAAAATGTTTACACAATTAGCAAGCCGCGTAGAAGACCATGCCTTGCTGATCAAATTATATGAAGAGGAGGTTGCCAACGACAAAAAGCGGAAGTAAAATGTTTGACACAGCAGTACACAACAAAGGAGAAGTAAATGAACGAGCAAATACCACTGGCTCGTCTTGCGCGGATGTACTTAAAAATGCGGACTCGCATACAAGAGTTGACGCAAGAATACGAGACACAGATCGAAGAAATAAAAGCGCAGCAACACGAAGTGAAGATGGCGATGAAGGAACAGATGCTATCTAACGGACAGAAGTCTGCACGTACTGATAACGGCACCGTGATACTTGCCACCAAGACGCGGTACTACACGCAGGACTGGTCGAGCTTCAAAGACTTCATCCTCGAACACGACGCTGTTGACTTGTTGGAGAAACGTATAGCGCAGTCCAACATGGCGCAGTTTCTAGAACAGAACCCCGGTCTCGTACCGCCGGGATTGAACTCTGATACGGAGTATGACGTAACGGTACGCAGACCATCTAAATAAGGAAACCTAGTATGAACAGCATCGTTGAATTCAACGCATCACAAGTCCCGTCGTTCGTAAAGAAGGGCGAGGTATCGACAATCGCCAAGGCACTGATGGGCAGCGCAGGTGGTGGCGGTAAGCGCATCTCCATCAAGGGCGGTGTGTTCCGTCTGATCTCTGACGGTAAAGAAGTTGCGTCAATCGAAGATCGTCACCTCGACGTGGTAGTTGTTAACGCAGCGCCGAAGGTCAGCCGCATCTTCTATCTCGGCAAGTACGACGAGCAAAACCCCGCAGGTCCAGATTGCTGGTCAGCCAACGGCGAGACACCAGACCCGAAGGCAGAGAACAAGCAAGCGTCAGCATGCGCTGACTGCCCACAGAATATCTCTGGCTCTGGCGAAGGCACTTCACGTGCATGCCGTTACCAGCAGCGTCTTGCTGTTGCGTTGGCTAATGATATACAGGGCGATGTCATGCAGTTGACCCTACCAGCGCAGTCGATCTTCGGTAAGGAAGAAGGCGACAACCGCCCACTGCAAGCCTATGCTCGGTTCCTCGCCGCGCAGAACGCAAGCCCTGATCAGGTTATCACTCGCCTGAAGTTCGACACCAAAGCCGCAGTGCCGAAGCTGTTCTTCAAAGCGATGCGCTGGCTGACCGAAGAGGAGTATGAGACTGTACAGACTCAAGGCGCAACGACCGCTGCGGTTAACGCAATCACTATGACTGTTGCACAGGTGGACAAAGTTGAAAAACCTGCACCCGCTGAAGCTATTGCTGGCGCTCCTCCGAAAGCTGCCAAGAAGCCGAAGTCCGTCGCTGTGGAGGAAGAGGCGGAAGAGCCAGTGAAGCGTGAAGAGAAAGCCGTTGGTGGTGCTGTTCCGAAGAAGAGCGGCAACCTTGCCAACATCGTCAATCAGTGGGACGAGACTGACGACTAAAGTTATGGGGGAAAGCGGATGCTGAAGAGCGCCAGAACGCACCACTGGCACAGAGAGAGCTTCAGACGCAGCGAGTACCCCACCCTAACAGCCCAGCCGGAGGTGGCGCGAATAACACCGGCAACGGGGGCTGGAGTCCTTTCGCTGAAGTCGTTCATTCTCCAGTGACCCCGTATCTTTATCAAGGAGAAATATATGTCTTTCGGTACCGACCCACGTAGACTTGTCAGGACAAACAGTCCAGATACAAGTCATGCAGCCGCCGAGAGTGTAGACACCTCGCGGTTAGAACAGATGGTGTACGAAGCAATATTAAAGTTTGGTCAGCGTGGTTGCATCAGCGATGAAGTGCGTAAGGTGTTCAGCGGTTATCCGTACTCATCCATCACAGCAAGGTACAGGGCGCTGATTGATAAAGGCTACATTGAAGATACTGGTGAGCGCCGACAAGGGCTTTCAGGAAAAAACCAACGCGTCATGCGTGCAATCAAGCGAGATAACTAATGCCTTACTCTGAAAACATTCGTTTCGAGGTATCAAAGGCTCCCAAGACTATCGGTAATCAACTTGGGCGCTGGGCGATACACCTCGACTTTCCCGTGATGAAAGTTTCACAGGCTACGGGAGCCACGCGTCAAACGGTATATAACTGGTTCAAGGGCGGCGAAGTTCTGCAGGCGTATAAGAACAACGTACAAACATTAATCGACATTCTGCGGACATCACCCACTGCAGAAGACGCTTGGAGAAAGACATGCAAAACGTTCGACCTGAAGCCTTGACCGACAAAGAGTTGTTCCACTATGCAGGCGCGATGAACGATAGAGGAGAGCCGCTGCCTTCTGCGTGGATTGACGAAATGGTTCGCCGGTATTTCTCCGGCAAGCTGCAAGTACCTGCACCGCGCCACACAGACTAAACACCCAAGGAGAAAGCCTTGCATCCGCTTGAATTTCTAGCGGCTGTGTTGCCGTCTGCGGGTGATTTTTACTGCGTGGCGGAACTCAGCTCGATAAAAAAAGAACACTTCTTTACGAAGGACATCAATGAAATACCGCCGAAGGTTGTTGAGTTTGCCAAGCAAGACTACGACATTTACTTTGCGTTAGCTTCTTTTGAGAAAGCCAATGCACGGACAGCGGCTAATGCCGTCAACGTCCGCTCGTTCTTCGTAGACATTGATTGCGCCAAAGCCAGTGACAGAACATACGCCACGAAGAAGGAAGGCATAAATGCGTTCATACAGTTCCTAGAAAAGACAGGGCTGGATGCGCTCGGTACGCCGTTCATCATTGACTCGGGCGGCGGCTACCATGTGTACTGGCCGCTGACTAATGACATCCCTATTGTCAAGTGGAAACCTGTTGCTGAGAACTTCAAGCGCCTGTGCAAACAGGAAGGGCTGAAGATCGACATGAATGTGTCGGCAGACGCAGCGCGGGTGTTGCGCATACCGGGTACGCTGAACCACAAACGTGAGCCGCTCAAGACCGTCACTATCAAGTCGGTGGCTGACCCTATCGAGTTCGACTTCGATGCGTTCTCGTCGCTGGTGCGTAGCCAACTGAATGTGCTGCCGGTAGAGACAACCAACGTGTTCGACCTGCCGGGCACACGCCCCACCAAGCAGTCAACGAACATCGACCCGAGCACATTCAAGAACAGCGTCACGTATTTCAAGAACATCGTCGCCAAGACCAAGGCCGGTACAGGCTGCGGACAGATCGCGCACTACATCGAGAACGCCGAGGAAGATGGCATGGAGCCGCTGTGGAGGGCGGTGCTGTCTATCAGCAGTAAGTGCAACGATGGCGAGAAGTGGAACAAGCGCCTGTCTGACCTGCACCCATACAGCGAAGACCGGATGCAGCAGAAGCTGCGGGAGATTAAAGGACCCTACCCCTGCACCAAGTTTGATAGCGAGAACCCCGGCGTGTGTACCATGTGTACACACTGGGGCAAGATCACCAACCCACTCGCCCTTGGTAGAGATACAGCAGTAAGTTATGAGGAGAAGCAGATTGAAGTGCCGATGGCTTCCTATGAAGAACTCTCGGAAGCTGCACCCCTAGCCAACCACATACGCCCGTCACCGCCTCGCGGCTTCTCCTATGGTGCCAACGGCGGGGTGTACCGTGAAGTTGAAACGGAAGACGCTGACGGTAAAAAGACCAAGAAGCAGTCGGAGATTCTGAAGTACGACCTCTTTGTGGTTGACGTGATGAACGCCAACGGCGAGCACAGCGTGCACATGGTGGCGCTGCGACCAGAAGGCGCGGTGGACATTATCTTGCCCCAGAAGGCAACCGTCAGTAAGGATGAGACCGTCAAGTGTCTGGCCTCGCAGAACATCCTTGCATCATTCGGCTCGGGTAACGACAAGCACTTGTTCGACTACGTCCGCGCTGCCGTGGAGGGGTTCAGTAATTCCCGCAGGGCGACGCGAGTACCTGCCAGCTATGGTTGGCAACCTGATAATTCTTTTGTTCACAACAACACCGTCTACTCGCCAACCAGTGTCACTCCTCG
>Ga0315909_10004414_pt1 | contig 16639 bp, 26 predicted proteins | sample LakEriMetagenome_11_FD_203527 | JGI IMG/M metagenome (GOLD analysis project Ga0315909, IMG submission 203527) | Freshwater fungal communities from buoy surface, Lake Erie, Ohio, United States - Buoy 2 MA125 | ecosystem: Environmental > Aquatic > Freshwater > Lake | place: USA: Lake Erie, Ohio...
TCGGAGGGGCTTTGCCCCGGGCTGTTGGCTGGCCCCCCGGGGGAAGGACCCGTCGCCGGGGGGGGTGGGGCCCCTTGTCCTGGCACAACGCTGGTGGGGCGTGCGGGCGCGTAGGCGCACGATCGGCGGTCGAAACCTCCGGAAGGTGGGGGTGGGGGGAGGATGCGTCTACGGGCAAATGCGGAGGTTCGGATCATGCCGGCCTCCGGAGCAGTTCGCGTGCGGCTAGTGGCGGGGTGTAGCCATGCAGCGATTGGTTAGCGAGGTCGCGCAGCCAGTCGGGGTATCGGGCCTTGACCCAGACCCAGAGAGCGTTGTAGGTGGTGCGCAGGCGCTCCCAGGCGTCGGCCGGTAGGTCGCCTGCCTTGGCCGCCTGTTGTGCGCGCTGCATGCGCTGGTGCAGCCAGGCCAGCCAGCGTGGATCCAGGCGGCGATACGTGCGCGCCAGGTCATCGTCATCTACCTGGGCAACGTCTCTGGCCAGGCATCGTGCCTGGCAGGTCTCGCAGTGCTCAGGGATGGGCCAGATGCGCAGATCGCTGCTGACCCAGACCATGCAATGAACGGCGGGATCTAGCCGCAGATGCACAGATAGATCCCTGTGGCAGCGATGTCCCAAGCCAGGGCGATCACGGTCACGTAGCGCAGCAGGCCTGCCGATGCCCAGCGATCAGCCTCTCGGGATTCCATGTAGCGGCGGTCGGCACGCAGCATCAGCAGGAGATGCAGTTCCTGGTCGCTCATGCGCGCCTCCGGATGCTGGCGTTGATGTCGTCGAGGTGGCACGGCTGCCAGGTCCATCCGCGCAGCAGGGCGCTGGATTTCGGCGATGCGTCGGCCAGGGCGGGGGGGATCGGTATGCCGCGCTGGCGTAGGACCTGACCACGGCGGAAGGCTTTGTGCCAGCAGCGGGCCTTGATCTGCCGTTCGATGGTGCCACGGCCGGGTATTGAGGTGATGATCATACGGCGTTCCCTGGCAGGTATCTGGACCACGCATCACTGCGGCGGATGAGAAAGACCTGCCGGGCGCCGCGCTGCCTACGGGTCGCCGGAAGCAGTCCCTCCTGGATGTCCTGCGAGACGCGGGACGGGCTGAGGCGACACTCGCGCGCCACCTGGCGCAGACTCAGCATCTCGGCCCGACTGGTGGGACGTTTCCCCTGCCGCATCTCCAAATTGCGCACCTGTTGCTCCAGCCGGCGCACAGCCTTCAACACATCGATCAGGGTCGGGTCGCTCATCGGCTCGCCTCCAGCAGGGCCTTGAGGTCGGCCTTGGCCTTGCGGATGGACCGTTCCATGGAGCAGACCCGATTCAGGATGTGCGTGGCCTCTGCGGCGATGATCCGGCCATCCTTGAGGGCGAGCAGCACCGCCTGGATGGACCCCGCGGCCTCGGCACACAGGTCGCGCAGATCCGAAGGTGCCGCCAGGGCGCTGCCGGACGCCGGTGCTTCCACAAACACGGCGCGGAAGGCCTCTCGCAGGGTGCTATCATGCCACGCCAGATCGACCGCCTCGGAGAGCGGCCAGGCATGCAGATCAGCCCCGCGGCGATCAATGGTGGTGCCGGCGACGCCCAGCACGTCGCCGAGGCTCCGGTGGCTGTGATCGGCCAGGGTTTCGGCCAGCGCACGGGCCAGGATCGACCGCGCAGCGGCAGCCGTTTGAGGCGCTGCACTCATGCTGCACCCCCCATCGTATGATGTGGCTGCATGAGCCCAGCACGTCGCCTCGATTCCTGCCACGACGACCGCACGACATCGCGATCGATACCGAGCCGGTCGGCGATGCCGTCCAGTTCGATTTCGCGCGGCAGGGTGATGCCGTGGCACCACCGGTCGACCGTGGTGTGGGCGCATCCCAGCACCGTCCGCAGGCGGTTCAGACTCCAGTCCCGATCCGCCAGGACTGACGAAAGCAGGGCTGCGACCGTCTCAGCGGACACAGGGCACCGCGGCGAGATCGCTGACGACCGGGAGGCCCAAGACGCGGGCGACCAGGACGCTGCTGCCCGGATCGGCACCGCACAGGACCATGTCTACGTCACGGCGGTTGACCCGATCCCGGACCACGGTGTGGCCACGGGCTTCGAGATAGATCGCCACCTCACAGCGCGGAGCGGTGAAGCGGCCGGTGATGAAGATGCGCATGGGGTTCCCTTTCCTTGCGTCGTCAAGGATTCCTTGACAGCGACAAAAGCCTATGGAAAGGAAACCTTGACAGCAAGGCTTTTTTTTGCGATTGATAAACTTTGGGTGTATATTGCCGGTGACATGCATCAATCTTTCAGTAGTTTTTTGCGAGAATTGCCGCTTATTCGCAATCTTTCATTGCGAGAAATAGCCAAAATACTAGGGACCAACCATGGCACTCTTCATGCCGCGATGTCTGGAAAATACCCTCCCCCGCCCAAGCAACTCGACCAATGGGCGGAGCGTCTCCGGCTCAAGCCCGAAGACCGGGCCGAGATGTGGATGCTCGCTCTCAGTGCCAAGGCTCCGGAAGATATCCAGGCCCTCTGCCATGCCTTGATCGGCCTGTATCGTGACACGCTCGCGATACAAAAAGAGCAGGAAACGGCGGAACTTATGGCGAACGCCGTCCTTCCCCCTGTCCAAGGTCGTCGCGTCGCCGACGCTCTTCCTCCAGACGCCTGGTCAGGCGACGAAGCCAGCGCCTATGCTGCTGAACTCGATGCCGCATCTCCTGGACCAGATCGACCAAGGGCAGCACGGAAGCGGGGCGGGAAGAACGAGCGGGCATAAATGCTCCTTGATACCACCATGATTGACGTTTACCATTCCCTCCTTAGATGAAAAAGGATGAACATGATACGAAGTATCAAAAAACACACATCATTGTATTCTTTTGCAGTTTTTACGTCTATCATTTTACTCTCTGTCGGTGTCGTTGGTTTTTTGCTTTTTTTCAAGTATCGTAGGCAACCCACTGCTCCATCGTTGCCTGTTTCCATAAAAACCGTGCCGGAATCTTCTGTTTCCGTGAAAACCGTGCCGGTAAGTTCACCAAATTACATCCCAGGCCGCGTTCTCAGCAATGGCGAACAACTCGTGCGCCTTATGAGTCCTAATGATCGAAAGATCTTCGCTGATGCTTTGAGAAAATTACGTGGAATAGGTGGTCAACCAGCAGTTGATCAAGCTGTATCCTGGTATCGGGACGGTGTTATGGATGCCTTGGATGGACTAACTATTATGTATCAACAAGATACTGCCAAGAAAATGCACCGAGATGCGGTGGCTCGTGCGGTCAAGACTGGGATTGTTACTATGATGCAGGCAGTTCGTATACTTCCTCTGTGCGGTTTTTCTGGTAATATTGATGATGACGCAATGAAAATTCTTAGGGGTAATGATTATGCTGGTCAAAATCGTACAATCGCGCAGATGATTAATGATGCGGCAGGTGCGAATCGATCTTTGGAACTTATTTTGATTAAAAACGGAAGTGATATTGCAGATATTATTGAATACCTTTCTCAATAATTCTACGTCAATTTAATATAAAACACTCTCCAAAATTGCCTCCAAACGTCATAAACCATTATTATTGCTCGTCTTGTCTCTGTTCTCAAAATCCAGTGATCGCAAGATCGTGCGGGTTCGACTCCCGCCCCGGCTATGGCTCAAAAGCATTGTAAAAAGTGCATTTTTCCTGCAATGTTGTGATGATCAGATCTACCGGTGTTCGTCCTGGCTGGCTGGACGGGTGTATCCTGGTGTTCCTGGTTGTGCACGGGAAAGTATCTCCGAAAGTGCCCCCAGAAAGGAAACTACCCCATGGGGCGGCATGTCGGGTGGCGGATCGTGGATCGGTGGAAGGAAAAGGCGGTGCGGGATGGGGTCAGGCCGAAGACACCGCAGCGGTATCAGGCTTGGGTCCGGGCGGCCGGCGGGTATGAAAAGCGGAGCTTCGGCGAGGCTCATGATGCCAAGGCGTGGGCCATCCAGCGGGCGGCTCAGGTGGCGACGGCGGGGCAGCCAGAGACGCTGTTGCTGCTTGATCGATTGATCGGTCCCTGGGCTGAGGATCTGCGGCGGCAGGGCCGGGTGGAGTCCTATCGGGCCGAGGCGGAGCGACAGGTGCGGTCCGCGATCGCGGCCGGGTGCTCGGATCTGCGGCAGGCGGCAGGCTTCGCGGCGATGACCCGGGCGTGGCTGGATGGCCTGCGACCGGTGCGCAAGGGCACCCTAGAACAGATCAGCGCCTCCACCCGTGCCCAGCACCTGCGGACGTTGCGATCGTGCGTCCACTGGGCGCTGCGCCAGCCAGGGGCCGAAGGCGTGGTAGACCCCCTGCGCGGGGTGACCGTCGCCGTGCCGGTCGAGGGTCTGCGGGAGACTTTCAGCGTGGAGGAAGGCCGGCGCCTGGTGGTAGCGGCCACCGCTTCAGACTATGGCCTCTGGGTGGCCATCGGGCTGTATGCTGGCCTGCGATCGGATGAGGCGGCGAACCTGACCTGGACACGCTTGGATCAGCCGGCGCAGCGGATTCTGATCCGCCGGGATGCGGGCGAGACCTGGCGGCTCAAGCGCAGTTGGGAGCGGATCGTTCCGTATCAGGCCGAACTGGCGGGTCTCCTGGAGCCACGCCGGCAGGCAATCGGCCAAGTGGTGCCTGCGGTGGCAGGCATGATCTGCCGGCAGCGGCAGCGGTTGTTCGCTGAGCATCTGCGGTTGTGCCAGATCGAGCCGCGCGGCCGGACCTATCATTGCCTGCGGCACACCTGGATCGCGTGGATGCTGGCCACGGGTGAACCGTCGATCTCCGTACAGATGGCGGCCGGGCATCGGGTGGCGGATACCACTGGGCGGTATGCACGGGAGACCGTGCTGCACCGGCATGCGGTCAGTGGGTGGGGGCGGGGTGAGTTTCGGCTGCTAGGCGTCTGAGAAGTTCGGCCGCGGCCCAGGAACAGGTACGCTCTTTTGCGACCCATTTACGCACAGTGCGCTCATCGACATGCAGCATCCGTGCTGCCTGCCGCTGACCCCCTACCTGCACGCATAGGTCGCGCAGGTAGGTCGGGGGTACTGGATCGGGAGTTACTAGCATTCTTCTGCTTTGTAGTTGGGGAACGCTTCACGCGCCGCGCGGCATATTTCGCGGTGCATCTTCTCTTTGCAGAAAAGCTCACCGGCATCGTCACGGTCCAGTCCGGCGTCGATCGCGGGTTGTATGATGTAGTCATAGTCCCCTGGCTGGGTCTCTCGGTTGACGTCGTTGTCGTTCGCCCAGGCGGTGTAGTATGGTCCTGACTCGTCGTCCTGACCGATCTCGATCGAGCGGGCGAGCATTTGATCGATGATCTGGTCGCGGGTGATGGTGGTGGTCATGGCTGGTCTCCTGGGGGCTGGGGGGTGGGGTTGGGTCGGTCAGGTCTACCAGACTCCGAGTCGCTGACACTCGGCTCGGAGATCACATAGCAAATTGCTCCTAGCGGACACATAGCAGTACGATGCACGGATCCGCTCCCAGATGCCGAGCCGTTGGAGCGCGGTCTCATCCTGTCGGGCATCGGGGGCGCGTGACAGCAGGTCACGTACCATAGCTGCGACTGCGGGTGGATGTCCGATGATGGTGATGGTGGTCATGGCTGTCTCCTGGGGCTGGCGGTGGTGGGGCTGGGGTCGGTGGCGGTGGTCATGGTATCACTGGTCCTTGTGCGACGAGCGTCAGCACCTCTTTGGGGTCGATTCTCGGTACGCTTGACAAACGCGCCGGTGACACGCAGACCGCGATCCTCGTCATCCAAACGGCAGTAGCGAGAGGGTGCTGCTCGCTACCCTTGGGCCAGGTCAGCGACTCGGGGCACTTCTGCACCAGACGAGCAGCTTTCAGCACCCCGACCATGCACGAGGTGAGTTTCTTCACGTCTGCGTCCGGGTGCGCAGAAGATAGCAGCGGCACCACGATCTTGACCGCATGCTCGAACGCCGCGCGGGCGGGGTGGTCAACCGGCAGCGGGCAGGCTGCGATGACTTGGTCTGGGGTGATGGTGGTGGTCATGGTCTGTCTCCCGCGGGTGATGAGCGCCAGCATAGGCCCGCTGGGCCTATGTCAAATGTTTTTTTCTATCGGCGACTAATCCCGCTTGAAGATCGGCGTGGGGATGAAGGGAAGGCCCATGTCCTGGTCCTCTCCGATTGCCCAGTACGGCCATCCGCAAGGTGCCGTATGCCTCAATGCCACGTTGGCGTCTGACCAGGATCCGCCTGATTCTCGGGTTTCGCCTTGCAGTGAAAAATACAGGTGGTTCCCGACGCTGTATCCCGACAAGGATTGTATTTCTTGTGCATAATAGTAGTCGGTTCCCAGCGCGGTCCCGTCCTTGGTCATGGTTCCGCTGGCCAGGGTATGGGTCGTGCTAGGGCTAAAAAAGTCATCGGCGGAGAGCCACAGACGCAGGGTGAGGCGATATTCCGGGGCAGGCTGTCCAGCCGTGACTGATCTGGCCATCTTAGCATGCACGCTCGGGGGCAGGCCAAAATGGGTATGATTATAAGTGGTTCCACCAACCTGCGTTCCCTGTTTTCTCGTGCCGGTCAAAATGGCTGGTTCGACGGTGTATAAGTCTTGCGGAGCATCCACGGGCAGGATGATGGTCTGGGTATAGCCCGAGTAGCCGAGATAATTTTGTCGGTTGGCTGGTCCACGGATGATTCTGCACCTTTCTGGACCATTTCCACGGTCCATGACACCACCTCTGGTCTGGTAGGTCGGCACCGCAGTCGGCAGGGGTGTCAGCAGTCGCGCCCACCTTTCGTCGCAGGCATGTCCGGATCCGGCCAAAACATCGCCGATGTTGACCGTGGCCATATCATGTCCTACGGCGTCCGGGGCCGGATAGAAATAGCCACCCAGCAGCGATTTACGGGTAGCGTCCAGACCGAAATAGGTGATGGTGCCACCGCCGCCATAGATCGCTGTGTCGATCTGGTAATCGGCGGGACCGTCAGGGTAGTCAATAAGCCCGGAGCCGTTTCGATGCCAGACAGGGTCCCCCCACAGTGTGGCGATGGTATAGGTCGGCGCGGTGGTCGGATCCGTGACCACGCGGAAGCCTCGCATCCTGCTATGTCCGGTGGATCGTGATATGGCATCCACGGACACGCTGGGAGACGGTAATGCTTGTGCTATTTGCCATGCCCAATCGTTGCGAAAAAATGGCTGCACCATCGACGGTCGGTAGATCCGCGGCGGTTCATCCGATGGATCGAAATAGGCCACCAAGCGAGGCGGGTCTGGTGGGGTTCCGGCCACATTGGCCCACAGTACAGTAGCCATGATGTTACCCGATATACCATGGCAGGAAAACATCAGCCACGGCACCACCGCCACCAGAAATTGGCAGTTGCACCCGATAGCGGGACATGATGAGCATGCCCTCGATCAGCGTGCCGGTGGTATCGCTCAGGTCAGGGCCGCCGCCGCCTAGGTTGACTTTATTTGCCACCCATACCGGGCTGGTAGATCCGGACTCCAGCAGCGATCCGGCGCACAGACCGTCGGTATAGGTGCCGCCGGCCGACAGTGACGGCGAGGCCGACGGCACCGTGGTGATCGCAGCAGCGGCGTTCTTGCCGCCATAAATGGTCCCGTAACAGGCGTCGGCGTCCAGGATCTTATTGCCCTGGGCGATGATGATGGTGGTGATGGTCTGTTGCCGCAGTTTTCCGGGCAATACCAAGCGCGCGCGATCATCGCGGCGCTGGATCAGATCGCGGGACGTGCGCAGGGTGGTCATGGGACGAGATTCCAGGGTCGGTCAGGACCTGTGCGGCGGGGGGTGGTGGGCATGGCGGTGCCGGCCTGGGTGCGGACGATCCATCCCGGACGACCTTGGCAGGTGCGCTGGATCTCGACGATGACGGTGCCGATCTCGTGACTGGCCTGTTTAACCCGATCTGAACTGACGGCTCCATTCACCATGGGTAAAGGTTCTCCTCCTGGTGACGAACTCACCTGATAATGACCATAACTTGCATTGGTGACATAATAAGTAGTCCCAGCGTTCAGTCCTGGCGGGGGTTCAGAAAAGACGATGGAATCCCCATCACTGTACCCGTGTCCACTCGCGTCGATGGTATCGGTGGCAGCGTTACTGAAACCGGTTACGGTCGTTCCGGCAATGCGTATCTTATCAATAATCTTGTCGATTCCTTGCCCTAGGGCCATCCACGTTGGCTTGCGATCGCCGCGGACACGGAGCGTTGCCGCGCGTCGGGTTGAAAACACGGCGGCGGCGATGGCGGCACAGAGGCGGTCGGCGATGGGATAGTCATCCCGGACCATGATGTCGAAACTGGTGTTGCGGGCCGGGGTTCCGTCGTCTTTCAAGCCGATAACCGCGCCTTTGCGCAGGATCCAGGTGCAGAGGTCCTGCCGGTCGATGATCAACACGCGGGAGGGCGACGTGTCAGCGCGGGTGCCGAGACGATAGCGCACGGATTCCAGTCGCTGGTCGGATTCGAGGGCCAGGGTGAGAGCCAGTTCCTGCCAGTCGATGACTGGCTGCAGCAGTCCATACCAACTGGTGATCCGGTTCCGGAGCAGGTACTCTTGGTCGCTGTAGTCGATGTCGAGGATCAATCCGGCATCATCGGCCCGCATCTGCGGCCGTTCGGTCTGGTCCTGCCTGAGCAGATCGGTCCAGGTGGTGGTCGCGGTGACATACCGAAACAGACGCGGTTCTAGCCAACAGGGGCGGGCTTTTTCGTCGTCGGTGCGGCTATCAAGGATCACACCCGATGTCCCGATCGTCATGCCTTTGGGCCAGGGGAGGTCTGGCAGCAGTCGCGACAGGGGTTGATACGGAGCACGGCTGGTAGCGGGGTCGATCTTGAACGCTGTGTAGGATGTTCCGGCCAGACTGATCACGGCATCATGGCTGCCAGAGGTCGATCCGTAGACCACCCGTGGGATCAAGGGCACCACGCCGGTCCCGTATTCGATGCCACTGGATAAATCCACCGACCCACTGATCGGTTCCGCTTGTGAGCGGATGTCCCACTCATGGGTACTGGTGACCACAAACCGGCGTCCCACCGCGGCGTATTTGGGCAAGGCCCGTTCCTGGCGGTTTGCGTTGACGGTTGCGGTTTCTCCCTTGGCATCCTTGAAATCAGTTTGTAGCGCATCTGACCACACTTTTTGGAAGTTCCGGTCCTTGTAGCCAACCGTCACCCCGAACACGATCGGCGCACCCCGTACCACGACTTGATCCCAGCAGTCGCCGATGACCTCGGAGAGTTCGTATCCCGTGAGTTCATCGGATGTGGTGGTGACGGACACCACGTCGGCCTTGCAGCCTGGCACATCGGCAAAGCAGGGGGTGGTGGTGGTACAGGAGGGAACGATGGTCCAGCCTATCTGCCCGGACGTGATGCTAGGGATGATGTCCCATGACAGGCCGAGGGATTCCGGGGCGACCATGTCCAGAAGATCGGTGAGGGTCAGGTCGATCAGGGGGAAAACTTCTGGGTGCGTGGTATCATCGATGACCGTTGCAATGTCTGCCACCTGATAGATCAACTCAGGTCTGGGCAGGATCAATTCGCTTGCATCGCTGCCTTCCCTTTGCACTGCACCTTGGAACGCATAGCGCAGGACATGATCGAGCAGTCGCTTGCGGGTGAATATCTTGCCGGCAGCGGTTCCGCACTCTGAGGCCTTGCGTGCGAAAACATAGACCGAGGTCAGACCGGGCGGGAGCCCGTTGTCTGTGAATGCCTTGGCATTTCCCACGATAACCCCATCTCCGCGCTGGAAATTGGCAGTGGGCGGGGTCATGACGCGATTGCCGTAGGCGGCATCTGGATTGTCCCAGACCCAGGTGTCCAACCGCATGGCCGAGCAGGCCTCGTTCATGCCTTCGGCTGTCACGGTGCCGGTCCCGTGCAGTTCCGCAGCCAAGGGGGCCTCTAACACGGCCGAGATGCGGCCCAGCCAGACCATGGTATTGGTTTGGAGTTCAGCGCCTTCGGTGATGATGACCCATTGTCCGGCCACAATCGGATCCACGTCGATGACGGGGCTGTGGCCCGGTTCTCGGTAGTGGTTGTGTAACAGTTGAAAGGATGCGGATCCTCGGCCACGGGCCGCGATCGTATAGGATTCCACGATCAGACGAGGGCAGCGACGCCATTGGCCTATCTCGGTTGAGAAGGGGAACGCGTAGGGCGGCACCGAGCCGACCGGCGTGCAGAGCCAGGCATAGCAGGGGAGGGTCATGGGGTGGGTGTCGGTTGTCTGATGAGTTCGACTTGGCAGGTGATCTGCCAAGAGGTGCGGACCAGGGTGCCGTTGACGGGGATGCCAAAGCCGACGGGGCAGGCGCGTGCGTGCGGCGGCCTGGCCACACGCACCAGTGCATACGCGGTCTGATCCAGGCAGTCGCGGCATTCCACCACGGTTCCATGCAGGGCGCTGATTGCCTGGACGCGCGCATCCCTGTCGGCGGTGGTCTGACTATACGTCAGCAGGTCCACGGTGATGGGCGGGGCTTGGCTGCCGTAGGCTTCGATAATCTCGCCTTGCTCTCCCATCCGGTGGGTGGCCTGATGCACGGTGAGGAACTGGGGCAGGGGTGGTCCCTGCCAAACGGCGAAGGCAACAGTGCCGATTTGAGGGGTGGGCATGGTTTATCCTCCACCAACAACCTGACGACGGACCTCGACGTGCCGTTTGAGCTGCATGGTCTTTGATCCATCAGACATGCCTACCCAGGACCCCATTTCCTTGAGAACCTCCACGAACAGCCAAGCCGCATCGGTCTGGGCGCGCAGGACTCGTTCTTGTTCTTCCAAGGCTTCATTGACCTTTTGCCGCGCCACCAGTTCCGGATGCGCCACAGTGGCATAGGCATCGCGCAATGGATCACTATAGGGCAAGTTCTGATTCTGCCCCCGGACCAAGGCCGCTGCTGTGGTTTCGCCTTGGCCGGTCCGGATGCGATCGAGTACTCCTGATGCGCCTGCGGCAGCACTCACCATCTGGGATATGCTGCGGTGTTGGGTGGCGATGTTGCCATTACGCAGGATGCGCATGGCGTCTTCATCCACGGAACCCGTCAGGGACGTGCCTTGCGTGATGATCCCGGCCGCCGTCTCAAAGCCCATCTGTCCAGTCTGGCTGGCCCGGCGGGCGGCGTTGATCGCGGCAGGGCTGGCCATGTTGGCGCGATACAGCGTGGTCAGACCTTCGGACGCTCCGAGGACTCCTTGCTTTTCCAGGCTGGTGGCCATATCCACCGCGCCTTGACCGCCGATCCCGAGCAGTCCGCGCAGAATCTCGGTCTTCTCCAGGGCGGCTTGATCCGCTGCGCCCACCGCTGACTTGCGCGCCCGGTCCAGGGTGAGCATACCCTCCGCAACCCGTCCTGCCTGTTCCGCGGCCCGGTCGCTGGCCGCGACCAGGGCGTGCAGGGCCAGGCTGGCAGCGGTGGCGGCCAGACCCAGGGCCATGATCCCACCGCCGAACTTGCCGCCGGCCTGGATGCTTTCGGCGACCCGGCCGGCGGTGCTGCCGACCACGCCACCGCCACGGCTGATGGCACGTAGGGCTCCTTCGGCCGCGGTGGGGCCTTTGATCTTCTGGATCTTGGCCCCGAGGTTATCGGCAGCCGCACCCGCAGACCGGGCAGCGGTCTCAATCTTTTTCAGTCCGGCGGCAGCCTTGGTTGCCGCTGCTTCGGCGCCGGTGCTGTTGCCGGAAAAGACGATCTTGGCTTCGGTGCTCATGGGTTATCGCATCAGGGCAAGGCGTTTTTCGGCGTGGTCGGCGATGGATTCGAGTTCAAGGGGACACAGGACGGGATCGCGGATGAGGCCGGCGGCGGCTGCTGTGAGATAGGCCCACCGCCGGCGGCGGCTTTTGGGTCGCCACCCCACACAGCGACCAAGCAGGGGATGAGATCGGCCGTGGTCAGCAGGGCGAGATCGTCGGCCATTTCTTCGGTGAGGTGATAGCAGGCCTGCAAGGCCAGGAAGATGAGCCGGGCGGTTTCCTCATCGGGGACGGATTCTCCGGCCACGGTGCGGCAGCGCAGGTGGTGGCTGAGGGTGCCCAGGGGGGTGGCGTATTCGTCCAGTCGGATGGACGTGGCCGCCAGACGGATCCGGCGCGGGGCGGCGGCCCCCAGCGCCAACGAGACGGATGCCCCGCAGACCAGATCCACGTCGGTGCAGGGTGGGCAATGCCGGCGGGCCAGATCGCCGATCGTGGGCAGGGGATCCGGCGTGCCGTAGCGCAGGCCGTCGTCGGTGTCTCGCCACGCGCGGATGGTCGGGGGCCGGGCGGCACCCGTCTCGGGGGTGGGCACCAGCAGGGCGCCATCCGGATGCGGTATGGCGGTCCACCGCGCGCAGGCCCGGCGCAGGCGCGCCAGGCGGGGATCGGCGAGGGCATCGGCGGCATGGACGCCGGGGAGCAGGTAGGACATGATCAACCGAAGCTGAAGGGGTAGACGCCCGAGGCATCTACCACTTCAAAGGAGATCTGGATGGTACCCTGGCCGCGATGCGGCAGACCTTGGCTCACGTTGGTGACCACGGACGAGGTGCCGGTGACGGTCTTGTCGCCACCGCTCACCGCACCGGATCCGTCCTTACGTTGCTGGTAGGTCGTCACCAGTACGCCCGCCACGCCGACCTTCCAGCTGGCATCGGAGACCATGCTCTGATCCAGCAGGGTCACGACGACGGAGCCCTTGATGTTCTCCACGTTGTGGCCTTGGACGGCGACGGCACCGCCACCGGACCAGTCTACCACTTCGCCATTCACGGAGTGCTCGACGTTGACTACTTCGTCAGTCTTGGTTTGGATGGATCCGCCGGTGGGCGTAAACGACACCGACTTTACTTGATAGTTCTTGGAGGCGGCAGCGGGCATGGGATTCTCCTGTCAGGCTGCGGGGGTGGTGGGTTTGTCAGCGAACGGGGTCTGGTTGGATTGGACCCGGGCATGGACGAAGGACCGCAGGTTACGGCTGCGGAGTTTCAAGGTGCCGTTGAGATTGCCGCGCAGGGCGGCGGCCCGGTCGGCGTCCCAGGCGGTGGCCTTGTTGGTGCCCAAGCGGGTGGTGGTCTGGCCAGCCGTGGGTCCGCGGGTGGCGGTCTTGGTGGTGGCCATGGCCAGGCCGACCTTGAGTTCACGCTCGATCATCTTGGCAAACCAGCGGACTTCCGACTCCGGCACCACCCGGAAGGCGGCGATGACCGCGGCATTCTTGTTGACGTATTCCGGGGTGGGGATGCGGATTACCACCTTGGGGCCGATGTTGCGGTCCATCATGCCGGTGGCGTGGGCCTTGCTCAAGGCGACCTTGGCCATCAGGCCTGTATCGTAGAACGGCACCTTGCCACCGAGGCGATAGCCCAAGCGAGTGGTGGCATATCCACGGTTGAACCGCAACGGCAGATATTCGGCAATCCATTGCCATCCGGCACGGTCGAAGGCCTGCACCAGCCAGCGGCGCCGGTCCATCTTGGAGAACCAATTGATCTCGCCGGCGGTGGTGCGTTCGATGCGCTCCACGGTGACGCGGATGGGGGACACCCGGCCGCCGATCTGGACTGATCCGGTGGTCATCCGTGCGCCTCCAGCATCCAGGCCAGGGCGATCAGGATCTCGCCCGGGCGGTGTTCGCAGGGATCCTGGCGGATGCCGGACGAGATGCGGCTTCCGACCACCTGCCAGGGTTCGCCGAAGGCGACGGTCAGGACCTCGACGTCCTCGATCAGGCGCTCGGCCAGATCGGCGGCGGTGAGGTAATCCTCGCCGGGATTGGTGTGGGAGGTCGCGGGCGACAGCAGCAGGGCTTCCAAGGTGGCGGTGGATTCGCGCGCGCCCACCGCGATCAGGCCCCGATCGACCTCGGGAACGTCCAGGATCAGCACGGGGGAGGTCTTGCCGGACGCTGACTGCACCTGGACCACCCGATCCGCTACATCGGCGCCTTCATAGATCGCGGACACGGCGCTGCCGCTGGTGCGGCTGATCGTGACCGTATTGGTCGCTGTGCAGCCAGTCACCAGCAGCAGACTGCGGCCATCGGCCAGGGTGATGGTGGTCTGCACGGTGCCGCTGCCGGCGGTGGTGGCGGTGTAGACGGCGGTGCCGGTCCAGGTGATGAGCAGATCGCCCGAGCGCAGCACGGTGTGGATGTACGGCCAGGTGCCGCTGGCACGGTCGGCCACACTGGACGCGATGGCCAGGGCCGGTACGCGCGCGGACTGACGGGCGATCTGCTCCAGGGCGATGCGGGCTCGACTCATGACGGCACCTCCATGGGTCGCAGCGGGCCGGCCCGTGGGATGGTAGGTGCCTTGGCGGTGACCTTTTCAGCCCGGCAATCGTGACCGCCACCAGTCAAAGGTTGCACGCGGGTGATGCGCCAGGTGCCGGACCATTGACCGCTGGCGATGGTGACAAGGGCTTCGCGCTTGGGGGTGGTGACTGCCGTGTGGACGATGGTGATCAGCGCGAACTGGCGGGTGACTTCATCGGCCACCAGCAACGGCGTATCGTTGGCATCGGCGGCGATCAGGATGGACAGGCTGACCGGACCGACGGTGTCGTCGAGGTAGGAAGCAGCAATGCCGACGTGATCGAGCAGGGCGGCGCGGCCGGCGATCAGACTGTCCGTTGCCAGGGTCACGTCGGCACCGTGCCGGGGTACGGATCGCGCTGGGGATTCCAGGCAGCCAGATCGATCAGGGTTTGGACCTGCTCGGGCGGGATCATCGCGGACAAAGTATCGTCCTGGCACACGGTCTGAGCCCATATGATCAGGATAGGCGCGGCAGCCAGGGCGCGCTGGGCCAAGAGGTCATCGGTGCGCTGTCCCCGGTGGGCCAACAGGCGCCATGCACCATCAGCCGCTTTTGACCACAGGCCACCCAGGGGTCCGAGTTTGGGCGCGATCTGTCGAGCAACGGCGAAGGCCACGGCACCGGTCGCGGTGAGCCATAGCCACACGGACGACCATCCACCGCGCGGGGGATCGCGCCGGGCCTGGGCGGCGGCGTCGAATTCGGACTGGATGGCGGACGGCGTGGTGAGGTGCTCGGCGGGGGTGATTGGAGCGGGCAGGTCCATGCCCGTCCCGGCCGCGAAGGCCTCAATGCGATCGAGGGCGGCAGCGATCAGCTTCCCGAGGTCTGGTGCGGGTTGCTGGGCTTTCGCGGCGATGAGGTCGGAACAGGCCTGGGCCAGTTGCTGTTTCTGGGCGCGGGTCTCGCCGCAGGCGACCAGGATCAGGCACAGGAGGGGCCAGAGGATGCGCATGATCACTTCCTGGGGGGCAGCAGATAGTGGACCAGGGATCGGACGTTGTCGTCGATGGCCTTGAGGCGTTCCTCGGTGGCGGCGTCCTTGCGCTCCAGTGCCGAGCATCGCTTGTCCAGGCCGGACACTTCCGCCCATGCCCAGGATCCGAGGACCAGACCAATGCTGGCCAGCACATACAGGAAGGCCCGCAGTTGCGGGCAGCGCAGAAAGCACAAGATGCGTTGGATCCAGGACATCTTGTCCACCTTGACCAGCGCTTCTGTCTCGGCGTGGGGATCGATGGACTGGGGGCGCAGGGCGCAGCGGGTCGGCATGGCAATGATTTGTGGGCGTATCAGGGGGTTTTGGGATGGAGACGGGCGTCGATGTCCTTGACCAGATTGGCGACGATCAGGGTGGCACCCTCGCGCATGAGGTCGGGAGCGAAGACCAGGGCGTCCATCATGCCCTTGGTGAGTTTTGCCAGGACCGGATCGCGGACGGTGTAGGAGCCGGTGGCCTGCGCGGGTGCGGCAGTAGGCGCGGCGGGTTTCTTGCTCATGGGCTTTCCTTGTCCTTGGCAATTTTCTTGCCGAGTTTCTTGAGGGTGGCGACGGCCTGGGCGACGGTGATGCCGTCGAAGACGAGGTCCTTGAACTTGGCCAGACGGGTCGAGGCATGCCGGCGGGTCACGTCGCCGCAGACCTCGCCGGTGGCGGTGGTGGGGACGATGCCGTAGTAAACCTCGATGTCGTCGCCACCGGGCTGGATGACCACGCAGACACGCTCCAGACCGGCGAGGCGGGTGTCGGCGGCGGTGGGGGTGGTGATGGGATCGTCGAAGGCCATGGTGCTGTCCTCATGTTGCGATCAGGCCGTGGGCACGTTTACGGGCCAGGACGGTGTTGAGCGTAGACTTGATAGCATTGGCCAGAGCGATGACCGTAGTCAGGTCGGTGGCGTCTGCGGTGGAGACATCAGCGACGGCGGCTTGCTGCTCTTTGACGACCTGGGTGCCGTCAATCTTGAGGACGCCGGAGCATTGCAGGTCGCCACCGGCGAAGATGGACTGTTCAGCAGCAATTCCGCCTTCGGTGACGAGGGCGCCGGTGTCTTTGTCGGTGGCGTTGGTGGTATCTCCGTTGAATATCTTTTTTGCAACCGCCAGGCCGCCCGCCGTATTGATCGAGGCGCTGGTGTCAGTTGGGCCGGTGGCGTCGGTGGTATTGTCGCACTTGATGATACCAGTGTTGTGAATCGCGCCCGTGATTCGTAGTTCCTCAGTACCGCTGGGGTCTGCTCCTATCCGTATGCCTCCAACAACAATAGACGCCATTTCCCAAT
>Ga0315909_10004417_pt1 | contig 16634 bp, 19 predicted proteins | sample LakEriMetagenome_11_FD_203527 | JGI IMG/M metagenome (GOLD analysis project Ga0315909, IMG submission 203527) | Freshwater fungal communities from buoy surface, Lake Erie, Ohio, United States - Buoy 2 MA125 | ecosystem: Environmental > Aquatic > Freshwater > Lake | place: USA: Lake Erie, Ohio...
GAGATTCATATCCCTCCTCAGTTTGAAAGTTCATAATGTTAAAAAACTTGATCCACGGAAGTAGGTAAAATTCCTCGTCCGATCTGTTAAACTGGTTGATTACTAAATTCCATTTCATATTTCGTAGGGTGTATAGCTGAAAATTACTTCTTGAATAAGGGGACATTTTTCAACAACTGTTTGATGAATAAAGTTTTTGAATTCCAATTTGTTGTCAAAAATAATTTCCTCCCCTAAATAAATCAAACAATAGTAATTGATTTTCTCTAAAACATCAATTTTATTGATGATTAATTTTGTAACTCCATTGATATTAGATCCTTTAATTAATTTGTCCAAGTTTAGCCAATTTACTTGTCTCGGTCTTCCTGTTGTAGCACCATATTCATTACCAACCTCTCTGATTTTTTGGAAGATCTCAAGATTTCCTTCAAATTCTTTTGCTCCTACATAGGTAACATATGCTTTAGCGATACCATATATGTCTCTGATATACTTTGGTGATACTCCATTCAAACATGCACTTCCTGCCGTACAGTGAGAAGAAGTAACAAAAGGATAATCACCCCAATCAATATCCAATTCAAAACCTTGTGCACCTTCAAAAAGAATTTTCACATCCTCTTGTGAAAACAAGATATCATAAATGTTACAAAGATAATTGTTTGAAGGATTATTTTCGTTTACATAATTCTCATACCTGAGTCCGTTTCTATTGTATTTATCAACATAAGCCGGACCGTTTCCTGTCTTTGTGGTTCCAATTTTGGAATCTTTTCCATCCTCATCCTTGTGTTCCTGTGTGATGATATGTACACCACGATCAATAAAAATAAACTCTCTTACTCTTGGATTAACCTTTGAAAGTTCATCAAGTTCAAACTCCAACTTTACAGGATCAACAACACATCCTGGTCCGATGATGGATGGAATATTATATAGAACTCCGATAGGTGTAAAGTGAGTAACCACTTTTTCTCCGTTATGATAAACGGTATGACCAGCATTACCACCTCCATTATATCTTACAATGTGAGTATAGTTATTTGTTTTTGCAAGTGCATGAGCCACTTTCCCTTTACCCGTATCACCCGCCTGAAGATCAACAATAATATCTGCGAAATTAATCATTACTTTATAAATTACCTCTAATAATACTCATAAATTAAGTTCATATCAAATGTAAAGGAATAAAAAAATCGGTCATTTGAGACCGATATTTTTTTAAAACAATTATTGAATTATTTACCGATTACCAAATCATCATAACTCAAAGTGTCCATTCCCTTTAGTTCGGCATCAAATTCATCATACAAATAAGCCTTAACCACAGAACTTACACTTTGTTCGCACTGAGCAATTTTACTTTCCATCCAATCCTCAAGTTGTGCGTTGTCGTCCAACATCTCCCACATCTTATAAGCCATAGTTGCAATTACAAACAATTGTTGTTTTGCCATGTAACTACCATCTGAATCTTCATTCAACTTGTTTTTCTTAACATTTTCAACTATATGATCAAGTTGTTTTTGGGTAATAACGAATTTTGCCATTTTAAATCATTTGACTATAAATATAACGGAAATGAAAAAAGTCCAGATCTCTCTGGACTTTAGGGCCAATTAAGGCGCTCCACCTTGATCCTACGCTCAGTGGCTCTTTTCCAAAGCCGATTCAATCAGAACCTTACCAGGTGTGATCGTCTCAACTTTTGTTGTAACGATTGATGATTTCAAGACCACATATGGAATGTGTATGAGGAAATGATTACCATCATAGAAAGTCAGATCTCGCTTCAAGGATAGACATCCGTTGACGGACTTGAGGAATAGTTTGAATTGAATGTCGTCAACAAACGATTCACACAGGATGGATCCGTGTTTGGGATGGAGGATGTTGATTTGTTTCTGGGTCATCGTATCTTCGTTTGATACAAAGATAAGCGATTTTACTCAAACTTCAAAACTTTTTTTTACCTCTTCCTTTCTTCTGATCTGATTCGTAATACTCGTCTTCCCAATATCCATCAGTCGGTTTTTGATTCTTCTTGGGTTTTTTAACTTTCTTACCACCACCCCAAATGTAGGAGAGGTCTTCATCTTCGTCAGTTAAATGATTCATTTCATAAAATGTATTAACTATAAATAAATATACAACTTTTTGTGTTACGAGTCAATAGGGCAAAAAAAACCTCAACCAACTACGGTCAAGGTGAGGGGATTCTTTAAGTTTGCGCTGAGACTACACGCTTGAGTGATCTGTCTTTCGTTGGTGTACCCCACGACAGGTTGCCAACTTGTCCATCACGATTGCCCGTGATATCAGATCAGTGTCGGTTACTATCGGTAACCACTCGTATCGTTGTAAACCACTCGACTGATACTCGTTTCTATTGAGTTTTCACTCACTAAAGGTTGGCCGACCTACTAGAACTTTCACAATCAACTCAGAAAGACTTGCGATCTTATCTGAGACTTCATTAACCTCACGGTCTGAAGTTTTAGACACCTTTCGTTTACAACGCCGACAGACTTTTGCTTAATTTAAGTATTAAATTAGCAAATGTGGAAATGGAAAGTAGCGCTGTCGGTGTGACTCCATATCTTTTGAACACGGAATACCACACTACTCTCTGTGAGTCTGCCCACTCACGGCCTTTCAGGACAACGTCGGATTAATTCTCCATCGGATACCCATCAGACTGATGCTCAGCCCTCAAACAACTGGCAGGTTGTTTCGAACCGTCATCTTTACCTTTTCCTATTGGTGTCACCACCTCAACCCTGATATTCCACGGACTCAGGATAATAGAACCCCCTTAGCAGTTGCCCTTAGGGTTTCTATCGTAGGTAATTTGCTTAGTTGTCAGAACACCTAATGTTCTGCGGTCATATAATCAGATTGCTAGATCTGAATTCCGACCCTTTATTCCCGTCGCCGGGGTTATCTAACGACGCTAAGCCGCCAACCGTTTAAACCATCAATAAAAGGTTTTAATCAAAGAACTTTAATTTCAGAGGACAAAACTACAACTTAATTTTCGTTTTGTCAAGTGAAATCCCCTATTTTTTTCTGTGATATATAAATATATCGTTTTCATGAAAAAACCCTAACCTCGTTAGGTTTGGATTACAAATGTATGAACTTTTTTTCGGTTTGTCAAGCTTAAACTTCAACTAAATCCAAAGAATCCGAAATTACTTTCACAATTTTGTATGGATCGGCGTGTGATGCTGGTCTACGATCCTCCAAATATCCACTTGCCCAATTATTATGTGTGGTATTCAAAGGAACTCTGATTGACGCTCCACGATTAGATACACCCCAACTGAATTTGGAGATATGTTGTGTTTCGTGTTTTCCTGTCAAACGAAGGTTGTTGTCTGATCCATAGTTTTCAATATGTAACCAGTGTCTATCTTCGAATTGTTTGAAGATTCCCTCAAAATATTCCTTACTACCATTTTCTCTCATTCTCTTGTTTGAGAAGTTACAGTGGAGTCCTGATCCATTCCAATCACCTTGAACAGGTTTGGGGTGGAATTCAATTTTGAATCCGTAGTTCTCGGACATCTGTTCCAAGATATATCGTGTTATCCAAAGATCATCACCAGCTTTTTTCTTCCCCTTACTGAAGACCTGATATTCCCATTGTCCTAGCATCACCTCAGCGTTGGTTCCTGTAATATCAATCCCTGCGTATATACACATCTCCAAATGCTCATCAACAAAAGTTCTTCCATTGACCTGTCCATTACCTACACCACAGTAGTATTTTCCTTGTGGAGCGGGATAACCATTGTTTGGGAAACCCAACGGTCTTCCGTCCTTTACAAGAGTATATTCTTGTTCAAAACCGAACCAAAGATCTTCATCCTCTGTTTCAATAGATGATCTTGTATTTGAAGGATGAGGGGTTCCATCGGGAAGATAAACTTCACACATCACAAAGTAGGATGGTATAACTCCTTTGTTTAGTGGGTTGGGATAAAGGGATACGGGTTTTAGGACGCAATCAGAGAAGTGTCCCTCAGCTTGATTGGTGGACGATCCATCAAAAGACCATTCAGGACAATCTTTAAGTTCAATACCAAAAACATCTCGGTCAACTCCTTGTTGTCTCTTTGCATCAACAACTTTTACTTTACTTCTTAGGTTTGGTTCTGGTTCATAACCATCCAACCAAATGTATTCCAATTTTACTTTCATAAATTTTATTTTGATGTTTAATAATATAAAAAAAAAAGGGATCTGAAAAGACCCCTTTATAAATTTATTTGTTTTTTACAATGAAATTTTAGCAGATAGGTTGAAGTTTCTTCCAAATCCAGGGAATCCATAACCAAAACCTCCCGAACCATTGTCTGTGACATCAGACCAATATTGTTGATCGGTAATGTTGAATCCTTGAGCCATCAAGGTAAGATCATAATTACCCACCTTCAAATCGTAACCGACTCTTGCATCGATGTTGTAATATGATGGTATTTGATATGCATCAATCTTTTCTTCAGGTGTATCTTTTGATGCGGGATCAAAGTTTGCAAAGAATCTGTCATTGTAAACATATGTACCACCAACCCAAAACTTACCAATTTGGTATCTTGCTTGTAATCCAAATTGGGATTGTGGTGCGTCACCTACGTGTAATCCATCAACATAAGATTTCACAGTCGTAGTTTGAGTTGGATCAATTTCAGAGTAAATTGTTGCCTCAACATCTCCAATCCATCTCCAATCACCGATTGAAACAATACCCCCTAAATCCAAGTTCCTGATTGGTTTGGTATTGAATTCAACTTCAAACCCCTGATGGAGAGCGTTTGCTCCACTCATAAGAGCTCTTGTGATTGTGCCGTTTGGACCAGGAATATTACCCGAAAGAAGTGACTTATCTTTCCAAGATGTTCTGTACAAGTTTACCTTAAGTGCCGCATTTCTTGTTCTATAACCATAACCCAACTCATATGACTCAGCCTTTTCATTCACTAAATTTTGAACAACATCATTTGAGTTATTTACAAACACGAATGAGAAGAAAGGTGCTCTTGAGAAAAATCCTGCGTTTGCATATACATTATGTTTTTCATTAATGTTGTAATTCAAACCACCTTTGGTTGAATATCCGAGTATGTTAACTACTTCAGATTCTTCACCTCTGTCAGGGTTGTTAACATACAACATTCTATCAATTCTTTGGTTTGAAGTATTGTTAACTGCACCTGTAATAAACGCAGATAGATTATCTTTTTCATATTCAACTTGTCCGAACAATCCACCATACTTTACAAGACCGTCATTATCATATGCAATTCTCTGATCAACGGGTGTGACCGCAAATACGTTTCCGTAGTTTGATGAGTTTTCGTGAATACCCACCTGACCATTGACCGCATCATTATAGAAATTTCCACCCATTAGGTCTCTCACCTCACGGAAGTGTTCACCTCTGTAATATCTACCATCAATACCCAAAGTTAGATCAAAATCATCATTTATTTCATGATTCAAAGTAGAAAGAATACCATACCAATAGTGGTTGTTTACTGAATTTCTAACACCATATTTGATTCCAACTGGAAGGATGGTGTCTCTTGAATTGTATTCATTAATAGCTTCTACATCAATCAATCCATCACCTGTTCTGATATAAGAAGAACCCAATCTACCTGATCCACCTCCGTGACCAATGGATGCATAAACCGAAGAATTGATAGAAGTTCTATCTGACTTACTCCAATAATGGTTTAAAGAGAATTGAGGTTTATGATAGTAGTTAATTCTTTCGTTAAAAAGAGTCCCATCTTCGTAATAACCAATATCTGAATTGTATCTAATTCCGTGTTGCTCTACTTGAGCTTCTGTTAGACCAACTGATCTCTGTCCGTGTGACTGAGGTGCACCAATACCAGTCAAAACAAGTTGGTTGTTGTTGTTGATTCTCTTGGATAAACTCAAGAAGTATGAGTAAGCGTCCACCCAAGTTCCGTTGACATAACTATCTCCTGCTGTTTTAGAAACTACAGTCGTAACTGCAAGTCCATTATCCATCAATCCTGTAGATGCAAATCCCATCAATTTATACTGACCGTAATCAGTGATTGATGCCAACAAGGAAGAACTTGGTTTTGTGTCAGTAGTTTTGGTAATGATGTTCATTGTTCCACCAACTGAGTTGATTGCTAGTTTTGAAGCACCCAATCCTCTCTGAACTTGGACGTTAGAAACCGCATCTCCGAGACCCGCCCAATTTGACCAATAAACCCATCCGTTTTCCATATCATTAACAGGAATACCGTTAATCAATACAGCAACGTTTCTTTGGTCAAAACCTCTGATGTTAATTCGTGAGTCACCAACACCACCACCTGTTTTAGTTGTATAAACACCGGGTGTTACTTTCAAAACTTCAGGTAGTTCGGTGGATCCACCATATACTTCTGAAATCTGTTTTGAATTAACGGTAGATAGAGCAACAGGTGTTTTTCTATCCTGACCAACAGACGCAATAACTTCTACATTGTCCAAATAAATGTTTGTACTTTGTAGTCTTACTTCCATACCTTCTTTAGCTGCAGCTTCCAAAGTTTCATAACCAATAAAAGAGAATACTAATTGTTCACCCTCTTTTACATCCAATGAGAACGACCCATCAAAACCTGATGTTGTTCCTTTCTGAGTTCCCTTTACAAGAATTGATGTTCCGGGAAGGGTTTGTTGATTCTGAGAATCGTAAACCTTGCCAGTAATCTGGCTGAGAACTAAATTACTAATTAGTAAAAACGCCCCAAAAAATAATAGTTTTTTCAATTGATACATTTTGTTTTTTGTTTATTTTATGATTTTTTAAATCTAATAATTTTTTTGTCTAAATAAATGTTTTATTCATCTTGATTAAATAAAAATTCCTCCTAATTTAGGAGGAATTAAATTACCAATTCGGTTCAAACCGATATACATCCATGGCGTACTGATTTACCATCGGACGGCCGGTGTTATAAACACCAAATGCAACTTCCCAACTCCCATATTTGTTTTTCAACTTTTGTAACAACTTCATTGAAGTTTCGACATTGAATTTAATATCGGAGGTAAGTTTTTCGTTGGATACATAATATCCATTTACACTTTTTGCGGTGGAAGGCATGATCTGCATCGGACCCATCGCACCTGCGAAACTCACTTGTTTGTGATTGTATTTCCAATGAAAGGGTCCCCTGTATCCAGTTTCTTTGTAAGCAATTCCATATGCATATTTTCTTGGTATATTGTATTGTTTGGAATATTGTTCTATATAATAATACATCTGAATACAGGGGGGTTCATTGGTTTGTAAAACCGTTCCCGTCTCCACATAAGTTGCGGTTATATCTTCCTGTTGTGATTGATTTTTGTATATCACATAAGCGATAAAAAATATGATGGTGACGGTGACGAATTTTACTTTATACATTACTTCGGTTGTGAGTTATAGATTTTACCGGCATACATCTTGAAGATTGTAATGCCAACGGAGTCGGAAAATACTTGGTATTCTCCTGTATGTTTATCTATAATAAATATATGGTTCTTCTCGTCAACGGCAATTGATACATTATCCAAAGTGATAGGTTGGTTGTTTTTCTCTTCAGGAATGTATTCCACATAGGTTTTTCCGATGTAAAATCCTGTCCCGAGAACGATCAAAAGAAAGATATAGTTGATGATTCTCTTGGTGATGGTCCATACTTTATTGAGAGTTTCTTTATTTAAGGTATTCATGGCAAATCAATTAATGAATAACAACGAATCGAGTTTATCCTTTGCGTTGGCATAAGATTCAACAAGTTTATCCATCTCATCCAAAATTTGTGGATGTTCACCAATTCCTGCCGGTCGTTCAAGATATACCTGAAGTGCCGCAGATGCGAGTTCCATATCCGCCCGATATTTGCTTCTCAAGGCTTCAACCAATCTTCTTTTAATTTCCATAGTTTTGATTTTAATAGTTTATTATTTTCATTCAATTCCAACAAGTTCAATAGAGAAATTCAAATCTTTTCCCGCCAAAGGATGATTGAAATCCAACACAATTCCTTGTTCGTTTTCTTCAACAACAAGAGCTTGGATAGGTTGACCCATCTGATTCTGACCCTGAACCATAGACCCTATATTTACCTCAAAGTCGGGTGGGAAGTTGGATCGTGGGACATTTTGAATTGCCGCTTCCATATGATCACCATATGCTTCTGAAGCCGGAATTTGAATCTCTTTGATTTGTCCGATTTCCATATCATAAACCGCATCTTCAAATCCTTTGATCATCTGTCCAAGACCTACCTCAAAATTCAAGGTCTCACCCCTTTCGTATGAGTTGTCAAACTCCATACCTGTTTCAACCAAAGTTCCCTTATAATGAACTTGGATTTTGTCTCCTTTTTTTACTGCCATTTTTTTTTGATTAATTAATTTTTTTTATAATGTTAATAAGATCTCTTGGCATAGGAGAGGGTAATTTATCAATTTCAAAATAACCACATTCAGAATGCTCAAATCCATCTTTTGCATTTTCTAACTCAGGTGAAATCATTTCTGAGGCTTCAACCATAAAAACATCCAACTTGCTTCCCGATCCATCCTCATTTTTGTGAACCGATGTTCCAACATAAATGAGGGGATCCGATATATTTATATTCGTTTCTTCATAGAATTCTCTCAAAGCCGCAGCTTGTGATGATTCGTTTTTCTTCCAACCACCACCAGGTATTGACCAAAACTTACCAAGTGTTTCCGATTCTTCACTCCTTTTACAAAGGAGAACTTTATCCTTATATTTATGTAAAATACCTGACGATCTTCTCATAATTAAAAAGTTCTGTCCTTAAACCTAACAATATAAATTCAATTAATCAAGAGTTGGATATTTATTGGAAATGAGATCACTTATCAAGCAAATATTAAAAGAGGAAACCGAAGAGGTATTGTTTATACCCGGTCTTAATTATTTTCCTGATAGAATGGGAGGATTGAAAAATTTCATCCAAAAAAAGAACATCAAAAGATGGTCGTTGGATGATAATTTAAGTTTGGGCGGGTATGATGGTGGTTTAACTTGGCTTGAAGGACTTGTTTCAATTACGGGTTTTTTAGATTTGGAAAGGACAGAAATTAAATTTCTTGGAAATCTTCAATCGGTTGGTGGTAATTTGGAATTGAAAGGAACGCCAATCGAATCCCTTGATAATCTTCAATCGGTTGTTGGTTATTTAAGTTTGAGAGGAACACAAATCAAATCCCTTCCAAAACTTCAATCTGTTGGTAGTAGTTTGGATGTGAGAGAAACAAAAATTAAAACCCTTGAAAATCTCAAATCTGTTGGTGGTAGTTTGCATTTGAACGAATACCTATCAGAAAAATATACAAATGAAGAAATTAGAAGTATGATAAATGTTGGTAGGTTTATTTTTAGACGTAATTAAAAAGTTATGATCGTAAAAACCAAAATAAAAAATAATATACTAAACTCAAAGATTTGTGCAACACCAGATCAAATTGAAAATGGTATGATGGATAAAACATTTGAAGGTTTTGATTCAATGGTATTCCTGATGAATGGAAAATCTCATAGTTTTTGGATGAAAAATTGTATCATTCCATTGGATATAATTTTCATCAAAAATAATGTTGTAAATAAAATACATCACGATTGTCCCCCCTGTAATTCTGACCAATGTGAATCATACACAGGAGTTGGAAATATCGTCTTGGAATTACCCGGTGGTTTTTGTCAGGATCACAATATCAAAGAAGGTGATCCCTTTGTCATTTATTCCGATTCCGTCTCAACCCCTTGAATTCTATCCTTCAGTTTTTGAAAGAACTGATCTTGGAAGAATTTCACCCCTTGAACGAACTTAGCTTCCATTCCTGGCTCTCTTCTATAATCACCTTGTGGTGGTCTCTTGGATCTTCTCAAATAATTAAGACCTGAGAGATTAGTTATACATTTGTGACCTCCAGAATTTTCCACCACCAAGTCATAAAATGGAATTGCAAAACTATCTAATATTGTAAGTTCATCTTCATTTATTTCAGAAAACTTCTTATCCATAATTTGATCCAATCTTGAAAGATATTCTTCGTTCCCCGCTTGAACTTTGTCCATATAAAACGCTTTTAAGTCCGAAGATGTAAAACCAACACTTTCAGGACCAACAGATGTTTCAGAGATCCATTTTAGAGTTGAGAGAGGAACCATTTCCTTTTTCATCCAACCCTTGTTTTCTTCGAGAATCTCATCTTTAATTTCACCCAAGTCAATACCTTTGAGTGCTCTGTCTTCTTTAAATGGATTACAACTTGCCTGAACCAATCCCAAAGGCCAAGCAATAATTAAGAAATTTGCATCGGGATAGTTTTCAAATGGTGTATATCTGTCATAAGAACCTGGTTTAAATAATGAACCACCACCATATTGTTTTATGATTCCATCTTCAAAAACGACGTTGGGTGATTCTTTTTGAGATTTAACATATATGTCTTGGTTCTTCGCCATTTCTTCGGGGGAAGCAAATTTTCTTTCCTTTGCAATCTTTTTGATGTTCTGATAGATATTCATTAACGAAGGTGAAGAAGTCATAACCAATTGCTCCATAAAGTTTGGTTTGTTTTTATAAGCCAAAAGAAGTTTGTTGGTTAACAACCCAAGAGCCATCTTGTTCTTCTCCAAAGTTCCCTCCTTATCTAATTTAAGGATATAATTCATAACATCACGGGGTTTAATTCCGTAAGGTTTAAAGTTGGCAGAATCAACAGTGGAGATTAACTTAATATCGTCAGATGGAAATATATCTTTGGGTGACAGAACTTGTGATATTGTTTCGATGTTTGATCTTGCGGATCTGAATGATTTGGATTTGGTATCCTCTGCTCCGGCTTGTCTGTCGTGGTGGTCGGTATGAATTTTGAACATCGGTTTCCCGTGAGCAAAATCAACCAATACGGGCATCGTGTCACCTGCAGCATCCAACTTCTTAATGGAAAACTCTTTATCACCATATTGAATAATTTCCGCATCAACAACTTTGATTCCGTTTGATTCCAAATATTCTTTCATTCCCAACGCAGAAGTTACACCATCTAAATCTTGGTGAAAATAAATCTTTGCTTTCGGATATCTTTTGGATAATGCGTTTATATCTCTAATACCACCTTCGTTAATTACTTTTTTCATTTTTTTCCTTTTATAAAGAAGTTTTTATATACAGCATCTCTCCTATTTTGGTTTCCACCCCAACCTTGCCAATTTTTTAATTCTTTCCCCGCACCTTCGATATCCTTATTTTCAAGTTTGGTAGCGATTGGAGATTTTCTGAATCCACTACATCCCTTGTTATAAACTACGTCAATCAGGGCTTCAAATATGGATGGTGTGACTTTGGTTTTTGTATCTCTTTGCCATCTTTTCAAACAAGGAATACATTCATCCTGAACAAAATCAGTTAACCATGTTGAGGCAACGGGTTCGGTTACTGTCGCACCTGGTTTTGCTTTATTCTTGTCGGTTGTTCCATAACCTATGGTACAAGTCCCTCTACACGATTTACCAGGTTCAACTTTTTTGGGTGGATAAGAAGCATCGTCATATGTGAAAGGAACAAATTCCTCAAATTTCTTGATATGACTAATAATATTGTTCAAACGAGGTATTGGTACCACATTGAAATCCAATGATTCTTTTGAACTCAATCCAAATCTATCCAATGCATCGTATGAAAAACTACCGCTAGAAGACGAGCTCTTTGGTGAAGAACTTTTAGGTTCATCCCCATCAAAAAAATCAAAAAAATAAGTCAACCAACCCTGTTCATTGATTTGATATAGATCTTTGATCCTCTTCTTCTCGGACTCGTTAATTTGAAATTTCATCAGTCCAAACCTACAAAACTTATTATTTTATCCAACAAATCCCCATGCTCACTCTTACAATCCTTGTAAATTGTTTTTTCATTAGAATTCAAAGAGTTGAAAGTTTCAGGACCCCAAAATCCGTCGTCGTTAATTCCTTTTTTCGCTTGAAACTGACTCAAAACTTTTTTGGATTCATCACCCCACATTCCATCCACCTTTACTTTATATCCCACCTTATTCAAAAAACATTGAACCGCTTTTTTCATATTTACCTCCTCCATTGAACTTTGTTCTTTCAAATAATGTCTTTTGGTTGCTTCCAAATGAAGGTTTAAAATTCTTTCTTTTTCAATTGGATCTGTCGTAATTCTTCCCATAGTTAAATAGTTTTAATATAAATACATCAAAACATAAAAAAACCCCTCATAAAGAGGGGTTAATGTTGATCCAAAAGTTCAAATAATTTCTCAATCCTTTCTTCTTCAATATCAGGTTTGAGGGTGATCAAATCAAGATCCAATATCCTGTTGGGAATTTTGAGTCCGTGATAGTCAAATGTTTTCTCAGAATACTTTCCGTCAATCACTCCATTAATAACTTTTCGTGTTATGTCAATCGGATATCTTTTGAGATTTTCATCAAACCCTGTATTCACCAACCATACATTACACCCCGACTTTTGGACTTTTTCTTTAAATAAATCCACATAATCTTCCACTTTTCTTGGTAAGAAAGGTGATCCGAAACAGGTAGAAAAGACCACCGTTGGTTCGGTCACACCCACCTCCGTTCCCGCCACTTTGGAAGTATACCCCATCTTGAAGAATCTTGCCGCGTCCTCCAAATCAAGTTTTGAAATCGGAGGTAAGACACCAAAAGCATCAAAAGATAAGAAGAAGATATTTTTGACATTCTTTCCAAGTCCCAAATCATCTACCATAAACTCTTCAGGGAGTTGTCCCAACGAATACGATGCTCTGATATTCTCCGTAATTGATGAATCCGAAAAATCGGGGTTATTCTCATCGTCCACAACGATATTCTCCATCAAAGAACAGTTGGTATGATTAAATCTATCGGGTGAATGAATGGAGTCCCAAATGATTGGTTCGTTCTCTTTCTTGAGGTTGATAAGTTTTGCATAACATCCTCCCTCAAAGTTGAAGATATGATCTTCAAACCATCCGTGTTCATCGTCTCCGATAAAGAACTTGTTTGGATCCGAAGATAAGGTTGTCTTCCCTGTTCCCGATAAACCAAAAAATAGATTGACCCCTTTTCCATTTTTGGAGTTTGCATTTGCCGAACAATGCATTGGAAGAACTCCGTGATCAATAAAGATGGTATTTAAAACGGTAAAGATGCTTTTCTTTATCTCACCGGTATAACTGGTTCCACCGATAATGATGGTTTTTTCTTCAAAATCTATGATGACAAAGTTTGGGTTTTTAAGATCTTCATATGTTTCTTGGGGAACAAACTCCGGTCCGTGAAGAACCTTCCACTTGGTAAAAAACCCTCCACCTTCCGCTTGTATCCCCGTTGCATTGATGGTCATATTATTGAAGAATATGTTCGCCCATGCATGGGTGGTATAAAGGTCAACCAAAGTATGAAACTTCTTATGATAACAAACCACCCTTGAGGTTTTATATTCCACAGGTGAATTCTTGATATGTTCTTCCAAAGAATTCTTGAGTTTGGAATAGGTTTCCCTTGATATGATTTGGTTGATTTCCCTCGATTTGTCTATCACCTTGTCAACATATTCTCCATCACAAAAATATCTGTCTTTGGGAGATCGTCCCGTGAACTTGCCGGTGGGGAAATAAAGAATCCCTTGTGAAGTGGTCTTAACCCCTTCGTCAATTGCGATCCGATATAGATCTTCGTTGTAATAATTATATCTCTTTATCATATGTCCAAAAATCTTCCAGTTTTAATTTCATCACAAAATAATGTTTTGGCGGCACTTCTTTCTGCCTGATATTCTTTAATTCTTTTTCTTGCCACCTCACAATAGTTTTCACTGATGTCACATCCAATCCATTTTCTTCCGAGTTTCTCCGCCGCCAAACACGTGGTTCCACTTCCATTAAATGGATCAAAGATAATATCTTCTTTATATGACAAGATCTTAATTGCTTTCCAAGGAATGTCCAAACTGAAGGTCGCCTTGGTCAAAGATCTTGTATCTGCAAAATAATTCCATTGACCAAATACTAGTTCCATAAAATCCTTCTTGTCCTTCTCATCATAAACCAACTTATCTCTGAACTCACCCTCAACCTTTTCACTTGGAACCCTCTGATATTCTCCTTTCCACTCAGGTGTTCCTTTAACCTGTTTCTTGGATAAGTTCTTATAAGCCAAGATGACACACTCTTTTGGGTTATAGATATAAGGAGCCGAAGGACTCATCCAAGATCCCCACGCTGTAGTTTTACTTCTATGTGGTGAACTCTCTTCCAAATCAACAATACCAAAGAAACCAAATCCGATCTCCTTCATAATCTGCCAAATCTCAGAGGCGAAAAAGATCCTTCCACCCTTCTTCTGTCTATTGATTTCATATGGGATATTCAAAGCAATCCGACCATCGTCTTTAAGTACCCTATATACCTGACTTAACCATTCACGAGTAAAAACCAAATACTCGGAAAATTCCTTATCATCATCCCAACTATCGTAATCAATACCCACACCATAAGGACATGAAGTTACAACTAAATCTATACAACTATCATCCATCTTGTCTTTCATAAAACTGATGGTATCCTCACATATAATTTTATTTAAATATTCTTTCATTAAACCAAATATAATTAATAAAAAATGAAAACTCAAACTTTTGGTTTGAGTTTTTCCAAGATCTCATATTTTCTGATGATACTTTTGTCATCACTACCGCTTCCTATTTTCATACTATTAACCCCATTCAACATCTCCTCATAACTATAAAACATACTCAAGAACCTGAAAATCATTGGCTCCAAACGGGAGGGATATAAAAAAATCACAAGAGCAATAATAAACAACAAAAACTCAAACCAGTTCATTTCTTTGTTACTACTATTGAAGTCGTAGTAAAAGATAAGAATCGGAATTGAAATCCATAAAATACCTTTCATCAGTCTAAATGAACCTTTAAAAGCATCTTGTCTGACCAACCTACTCTTATTGAACATCCCATGAATTATATAGATGGGTGAGGTAATAAAGTCCATGAACCTGAACAAAAGAACAAGTCCATAAAGGATAATAAAAAACCAAACTAAGATCATCATTAATTAGATAAAGGTGCTTTGATGGTTGGGTGTGATTGATAATCTTCCAACTTGTAAACTAACTCAACAGGATCTAAACTACTGTGTTCTAAAGTTAATTTAGGTAGTTGAAATGGTTCTCTATTAATTTGTTCTTTAGCTTGTTCAATATGGTTAGAATACAAGTGAACATCGCCTAAATTACCAATCAACTCATCAGGTACCATATTCACTTCTTTAGCGATTATTTCAAGTAATAATCCGTAAGAAGCAATGTTGAATGGTAAACCTAAAAATGTATCTACTGAACGTTGATTCCACATTAAAGAGATTGCTCGTTTAGGATATCCATTATCGTCTAACCATTTACCATATGAATCTACTCTGTCAATACTATCGACTTTAAACAAATCCAATCTTTCTTTCTCACTCAACTCTCTTGTATAAACTTGAAATCCATAGTGACAAGGTGGAAGTACCATTGAATCTAATTCTCCAACATTCCAAGCATTAACCATTAATCGTCTTGAATCTGGGTTTGTTTTAAGGTCACGGATTAGGTTTGCGATTTGGTCTATCTGTGTTATCTTAAATGAACCAACTCTTTGTTGATATGTATGTGGGTTTGGTTCGTATGGCCAAGTAACATTTTCTGTTTTTACTATATTTTTAGGTTCGTTTATTTCCCACCTTCTCCATTGCTTACCATAAATTGGACCAAGTTCACCAAATCGTTTAGCAAATTCTGTGTTGTTTTTGATTTCATTTATAAACCATTCTTGAGATGGTATATCTTCATAACCAAGAAATGACTTTGTATAATTTTTATAAGCATCTCCTGTCCAAATATTGCAATCGTTTTCTAATAGATACTCTATTGATGTATCACCTCTTAAAAACCATAACAACTCAGTTACCATAGTTTTGAATGCCATCTTCTTGGTTGTGAGAAGTGGAAATCCATCATTCATCTTATGACGGATCTGTCTACCAAAAACTGAGATGGTTCCTGTACCTGTACGGTCTTTTTTATCTACTCCATTATCAAGAATGTCTTGAAGGAGTGCTTGATATTGTTTATCTAAATTATTCATATTATTCAATTATTGTTTCCATATCATGAGGTACTACCCACCTATTACAGTCCTGAGGTAAACGATGAATATGTTTGTAGTTGTTAATAAATCCCATCATGTTATCACCACCAACAGCATTGGCTGAATGGATCATTACCTGTACTACAGGTTCTCCATTCAACCATTGTTCAACCAACCATTTGGCACAATCCATTCCTGTTTTATCGGTAATGTTATTATAATCTAAAGTGTAGTTGTGATAAACACTATTATGCCATTCTTTCATAGCCGATTCATCCAAATCATGATCTAAAGATATCAAACTGATGTTCCGTAAACCAATCAAAGTTACAGCCTTTACAAACTCATCATAGTTTCTAACAACGACCCAATCACCCGTTTC
>Ga0315909_10004418_pt1 | contig 16631 bp, 13 predicted proteins | sample LakEriMetagenome_11_FD_203527 | JGI IMG/M metagenome (GOLD analysis project Ga0315909, IMG submission 203527) | Freshwater fungal communities from buoy surface, Lake Erie, Ohio, United States - Buoy 2 MA125 | ecosystem: Environmental > Aquatic > Freshwater > Lake | place: USA: Lake Erie, Ohio...
CAATACGCTGAGCTACAGCAATTGCAAGAAAAATTTGCCGATAAACTCATTATCATTGGTTGCCCTTGCAACCAATTCATGGATCAAGAGCCAGGCGCAGCAGCAGAAATCGCTTCGTTTTGTCAAAAAAATTACGGTGTAACCTTCCCAATCAGTGAAAAATTGGATGTGAAAGGCGGCAAACAGCACGCCCTCTATCGTTGGTTGTGCAATAAATCAGAAAATGGTGCCCTTGATGCCACCGTGGGGTGGAATTTTAACAAATTCTTGATCAACGAGCAAGGTCAGCTTATCGCCTACTACCCTTCTGGTGTGAAACCAATGGCACCTGAATTAGTAGCGGCCATCGAGAAATAATCACGCGCCCCTTATTGAATTTGGGGCCTTCTGTATTATTTTCGCGCAGCATAAATACTATGAGCATACTGGTTAACAAAGATTCTCGCGTAATCGTACAAGGTTTCACTGGCAACGAAGGCACCTTCCACGCCCAACAAATGATTGAATATGGTACCAACGTAGTGGGTGGCGTGACTCCTGGCAAAGGAGGAAGTACTCACCTCGACCGTCCTGTTTTCAATAGTGTTCAAGATGCCGTTCGCGAAGCATCTGCCAATGTGAGCATCATTTTTGTTCCACCTGCATTCGCTGCAGACGCCATCATGGAATCGGCCGAGGCTGGAATCAAAGTGATTGTTTGTATCACCGAAGGCATCCCAACCAAAGACATGGTAAAAGTGCGTGAATACATTAAAGGATTCAGCTGTACCTTAATCGGTCCAAACTGCCCGGGGATCATCACTCCTGGTGAAGCCAAAATTGGCATCATGCCCGGATTCATTTTCAAGAAAGGTTCGATTGGCGTTGTTTCTAAGTCAGGCACTTTAACCTACGAAGCGGTAGATCAGTTAACCAAATTGGGATTGGGACAAAGCACTGCCATTGGAATCGGTGGAGATCCAATCATTGGAACCACAACCAAAGAAGCCGTTGAATTATTCATGAACGACCCTGAAACAGAGGGTATAGTGATGATCGGTGAAATCGGTGGTGGCATGGAAGCCGAAGCCGCTCGTTGGATCAAAGAACATGGAACCAAGCCCGTTGTTGGTTTTATCGCTGGTCAAACTGCACCTGCAGGACGCAGAATGGGCCACGCCGGAGCCATCGTAGGTGGCAAAGACGATACAGCTGCCGCAAAAATGGCCATCATGGCTGAGTGTGGCATCCACGTAGTAGCATCTCCCGCAGAAATCGGCCAGAAAATGGCTGAAGTATTGGGTAGAATGCCTGCATAATTACTAGCAAATCACTCCCAAATCACACATTGAAAAGGGCCGCAATTGCGGCCCTTTATATTTATACATAAATCTAAAGACTCAAGACTAAGGCTTCCGCTTCTTCGTTAAATCCACAATCGCTACATCCGCATGCGTCGCAGCATTCCATTCAAAAAACGTATCTGCCAAAGGCGTATTCGGCACCAACGATGTCACCTCAATGGCCACCTCAGTCCCATTCTTGTAATGCTGAATCACACGCTGAATCTTATTAGTGGCTTTGTCAATCTCCAACTTTACATAACTGTAATTCGCAGCATTCTTAGGTACCAACTGAATTACATCGTAATTCTTCCCGTTGCGCACGATCGGACCTTCATACTTGCTCTTAAACCCCTTGTTATAGATTGTAAAAATTTCGTTCGGCGTGATGCTGTTGTCCCTCAACTTGAAATTCTCCTTCGTCACCTCCGCATCGTCCTTGCTGAAAGTCCAAGTAAACACAGAATTGCAATAAATCTCCTGCGACGCATAATCCAAGCGAAACTTCTTCCCCTTCAACCAAACACTCCCCTTTTCCACCGATGCCCTGCCACTCACCGGCGTGGTCGTTAAAGTGAACGTTGCCTTGATCGTCGTGTAAGATTGATATACCGCAGCGACCTTCTTGATGATGGCCTCCGCCTTCGGATCGTTTTGCCCGAATACAGCCGGGGAAATGAGAAATAAGCCAATAACAAGCAATAAGCGCATGGTCCTTGATATAATTGAATGATTCATTTTAGTTACTGTTTTCGATATATTTAAAATCAACGCAAATTACTCAAAAATTGCTCCAAACTGTACTCGTCTGTAATCAAAACTTGCCTAGCCTTACTGCCATTGTTTCCGCCCACAATGCCTGCGTCTTCCAACTGGTCCATCAAACGACCCGCCCGGTTATAACCGATCTTCAATTTGCGCTGTATCATGCTCGTACTGCCCACCTGATTCAACACCACCACACGCGCCGCGTCCTCAAACATCGGATCCCAATCGCCGGAATCCAAGCCATCGCCGCTCAATACACCCCCCTCCTCTTTCACCTCGGGCAACACATACGCCGTTGGAAAAGCCCGCTGCTCCCCAATGAAATCCACGATACGCTCCACCTCGGGCGTGTCCACGAACGGACATTGTAATCGGATCACCTCATTGCCCCCACTGTACAACATATCGCCCCTACCAATCAGCTGATCCGCCCCATTCGCATCCAAAATGGTGCGAGAATCAATCTTCGAACTCACCCTAAACGCAATCCGCGCCGGGAAGTTCGCCTTGATCATACCCGTGATCACGTTTACGCTCGGCCTCTGTGTAGCCAAAATCAAGTGAATGCCTATCGCACGTGCCAACTGAGCCAAACGCGCAATGGGCGTCTCAATTTCCTTGCCCGCCGTCATCATCAAATCCGCCACCTCGTCAATCACCACCACAATATACGGCAAGAAACGGTGCCCATCGTTCGGGTTCAACTTCCTCGATAAAAACTTGTTGTTGTACTCAATGATGTTCCTCACCAAAGCGTCCTGCAACAACTTGTAGCGATTGTCCATCTCCACACACAAACTGTTCAACGTATTGATTACCTTGTGATTGTCTGTAATGATCGCTTCTCCATCGCCCGGTAACTTCGCCAAAAAATGTCGTTCAATCTTGTTAAACAACGTAAGCTCCACCTTCTTGGGATCCACCAACACAAACTTCACATAAGCAGGGTGTTTCTTGTATAGCAACGACACCAAAATACTGTTCAAACCCACCGACTTACCCTGTCCGGTAGCCCCCGCCATCAACAAGTGGGGCATTTTTGCCAAATCCGCCACAAAGATTTCGTTCGATATGGTCTTACCCAAAATCACCGGCAGTTGGAAATCACAATCCTGAAACTTCTTGCTGGCCAACACACTGCGCATCGGCACCATCTCTGGATTCTTGTTCGGCACCTCAATGCCAATGGTTCCCTTGCCCGGAATTGGGGCGATGATTCGGATACCCAAGGCCGCCAAACTCAACGCGATATCGTCTTCCAAGTTTTTAATCTTGGAAATTTTCACCCCCGGAGCGGGTACGATTTCGTACAAAGTCACGGTCGGACCTACACTAGCCTTGATGCTCGCGATGCCAATTTTATAGTTTTCCAGCGTTTGGATAATCATATCCTTACTTCGCTGAATCTCTTCCATGTCGATTTCCTGCTTCTTCGCGTCATGTTCATCCAGCAAATCCAAGGTCGGAAAAACGTATTTGCTCAATTCCTGGGTGGGGTCATACACCGTATCGATGCCCATGTGCTCCATGGAATTGTCGCCCGTGTTCTCGTCCACCGCCTCATCGGCTTCATCGGCCATCACTTCTACCCGGAAATCTTCGTCGCCCAACAGGGTGTTTATACCAGCACCCGGACCAGCATCGCGCTCTACGATTTCAACCGATTCTTCAATTACTTTTTCACTGGGCGATTCCTCCTCTCCACGATGCACCACAAAATCATCATGCTTACCAATCACCGGGGGTGCTGGGTTCACAACCTTTGCCGGTGGGGTAATATCAGCTGTTTTGATAGATATCTGCGTGAGTGCAGCACGCTGCTCCTCTGTGAGTTCCTCGGCATCGTCTTCCAACTCCACATCCACCACATCCAACTCTTCTTCAATCGCGAAATCTTCATGGATACTGGCTTCAAAACCCGAAGGCCCCACCACTTCTGCTTCTGTGCGCATGCCGCCTTTGCTGTGCGCAAACGACTCCTCAACATCAGCTTGATCATCCGTTCCATCCCAATCCAATCGTTCGCCATTGGCGCCGTAATTCATTTTGATTCGGGCGAAGGGGTTGGCATTGAAAAAGAACATCGAATAGGCCACGGCATAAGCCGCAAGGAAGAAAAACGACCCCACACCCCCTATGGCTGCTTCAATTTGCTGATTGCCAAAAAACCCAAACGAGCCACTCAACAAAGGCCACCATCGCAAAGCGAAGCCCAGAAAAAGGGAAAACCAAACCGTAAAAAGGATGGAATGCACCGCGATGCGCAGCAGTGAAAATGGACGGTAATCGAACAACAGGTATAAACCCGTGAGAGCGATGTAAGGCAAAATGGTGTAGGCCGCCAAACCAAACCCGTTGTGCACAAACTGAAACGCCAGCTTGGCGCCGTAATATCCCATAGCGTTTTTGGCGCTGCCGTTGAAATACGACAAATCATCATCGCTGCGGGTCATTAAGCTCTGATCGAGCTTCCAAGAAAAGAAAAAGGAGGTAAAAGCAATGGCGAGCACGGCCGAGAAAACGACCAAAAGAAATCCCACAACTTTGCGGGTGGGCTCATGCTTTAGGGTAATGGCCGACCAAATATCATTGGCGGAAATCTTTTCGATGCGATCTCCATTGTCGCGCAGAAAATCTGGGCGGGTGTCTTTGCTACTTTTTCGTTTGGCCATGATGAATCCCAACGAAAATAACACCGCGAGTCACATTGCTCGCGCCCGCACGCGGGAGAGTTTTGCACGAGACTAGAAAGTGTTTACTGAATCATCCAAAAAGACACTTTTGGACTACTCCCCAACCGCGTAGGTCTGTCCTTCAACCGCTTCCACGGTATTGAGAAAGACCGATTGGGCCTCATCGAGGAGGGGTTGCGCATCGTTGTATCGCGCACTAAAATGGCCAATCATGAGTCGTTTCACGTTGGCTGCTTGGGCAATTTGGGCCGCTTGCAGGGCAGTACTGTGGAAGGTTTCTGCAGCACGATCGGCTCTTTCGTGAAGAAAGGTCGCCTCGTGGTACAGCAAGTCTGCATCCTTAATAATCGGCAACAAATATTCGGGATCGTAAATCGTATCAGTAATGTACGCGTAGGTGCGATTTTTATAACCGGGCGATGTGAGCAGACTGTTCGCTATCACCCCTTGTCTTTGGGAATGGTAATCTGCACCCATCTTGATTGTATCATACTGTTCCACCGGCACTTTGTATTTCACACAGGCATCCACATTGAGTTTGAGTTCAGGTCCTTTTTCTTGGACAAGAAATCCAGTGCAGGGTACCCGGTGTTTCAATGGAACGGAGACGACTTTAAATTGCTCCGTTTCTACCACAGTTTCTACGGATTCCGTTTGCGTTTGAATATATTGTAATTCATAGGGCAGCACTGAATCGCTCTCTGTGATAAGGACTTGCATGATACTCTCCAACGCTGGAGGTCCGACAATGACAAGTGGTTCAGTCCTTCCATATAATGCCATAGAAGTAATCAACCCGGGTAAACCAAAATAATGATCCCCATGCAAATGGGTGATAAACACATGAGAAATCTTCAGCACCCGCAATCCATACCTCGATAGCTGCCTTTGTGACCCTTCCCCACAATCCAACAACAAATAACTGCCTTCCAACCGCACATATTGCGCACTCGGATGCCGGTATTTCGTCGGGGTGGCAGACGAGGTTCCGAGGACGGTTATTTCAAATAATTTCTTAATTTTAATAATTAATTATAAAATTATCCGGAAATTACACAACCAAAATTATAAATAGCAAGTCAATCAATATAAACACAAACGAATAATTGGCTTTATATTTAATTAAATTTACAAATTCAACCTTTCTTTTAAAACAACAGCCAATTTCCTCTGACCTTTTTCATTTAAATGAATATTATCTCGGAAATCATTTTGTGAAAATCCATTATCTAGTCCTTTGATGATCTTAATGTTGTGCTTTTCTGCCCATTCTACAATTTCAACACCTTGCACATGATATTTTCCCATCTCAATTTCTGATTGTTCAGGGTGCAAATAGATAACTAAATCAACTCTATGTCTCGAAGCAATTTTCAGTAGCGAGTCGAACCCTGAATTGAATGTCAATCCATTTTTTATAACATTTTCATTTCCTTTATACCCTTCACCGCCAAAAATTCGCGGTAACAAATAACGCTCAAATAATTCCAATATGGCCAAAGAGTATTGATTATTTGGATATGAGGGATGGACACCCACCACGGGACTAAAATCCATGTTGTCATGTGAATCATGACTACTACAAACCAAAATCATCTTCTCCGCTTCGAATGTTCCAAAATCACTAAGGTAAGCTGCGATGTTATCCGGACCCCAACTACCTGCAGATATATTCAACCATTGAAAATTTGTAGTTTCCGATAAGATTGTGGTAGCCAAACTATCTTGATCAGTTGGTACACCACCATTTATGACTGAATCACCTATTCCCAAGATACGCTTTTTCTTTTTAGACGGAGAACCTGAACGTTGAGAAAACTCGTTAAAATAGTAACTATTCCCGAATCTTTTACCATTTTGATTGGGTAATGTCATATACTCATATTTTGGGCTGGCATAATACAGGGGCGCATTACAAAAACCGAACATGCGTAGAATTAATTCAAAACAAATTACGAACGACAAAAAAACTAAAAATACTCTTTTTATATTAATCATACTACATTAAATATACGTTTTCTCTTCGGTTCCGCAGGATTACCTTGATAAATACAATACGGTAGAGTATCCTTAAATGTAACCGAACCAGCCGACAGTACCGAATGAGAATAGCACCTCACACCCGGGCCTACCATTGCTTTTGCACCTATCCAAACACCTGACTCCAGAAAAATTTCACCTACGAGTAGCTCAAATGACTTGCTCTTATAATCATGATTCCCTGTTAATAACACTGAGCCTTGAGATAGACAAACATCTGAATGTATGGTAACTTGTACAAGATTGTCAATCCAGACCGACTCACCTATCCAAACATTATCACCAACTTCTAAACACCAAGGTTGTTTGATACGAACATTCGGCCTAATAATTCCATTTTTACCGATTTTGGCCCCAAAAAACCGAAGAAGCATAATTTTCAATTTTGAATGATAGGGCACCCATGTGTCAAAAAACAAGTTAGATATGACCATCCATAAAAGACGAAAAAACTTAGACTTTCCATGAGAAAAGTCTTTATTGTTATATTCAGATAGAAACACACTCATTTAATGCAGATTTAGTATTGATTTTTTAATTATTCAATTGAAAATTTCCTTGAAGTTAAATAAAAAAAAACACCATATAAAACCAACCCTTTAAACAAGTGATTAAGCGTAGTTTGTAATTCACAATCAGGCCGTATGGCGTATGAAAGTAGTGGTAGAAGTAAGAGTGCGTAATATGGCGAAACCCTAGACCAATATTCACAAATTTTAAAGACAATTGAAAACAACAGTCCAAGTACAAAGCCGAAAATGCATACACCCATCGGGCCAAAAGCAATATAACCATCAGCAAATACCCCCAAACCCATCGAAGTACCAGATCCAATTGTATGCCCAGAATATTTATTAAAAATTTCTTTATCACCAGAGCGAATTTTGTCTGGGGCCAAAAATCGTGGCAAGAATACCGCTTCCAAATAAATAGTCGCATGTTCAAAACCTTGAAAATCGAAATTACGATTAACATTATCAATCGTACTCGCGAGTATCCAGGCTTGGTTTGCCCTATTTAACGCAGAGAATAAATTATCATCATTAGCAACTCGATCATTCTCGAAATTTCGTATACCCACATTACCAACTAATTCTATGCTTGCCTCCTGTTCACCAGTCCATGTCAATCTTCTGTATTCTTCTTTAATCGACTGAATAAACAATATGAATATGAAAAAAAACACTACACTTAACAACTTTACAAAAAAGTTAATCCGTACTTGGTAAACTAAAATTATTCCAAAAAAAATAATCCAAATTACTGAATCATGAAACATCCCAGATAGAAAAGAGCCCAACAAACTTATCGATAGAACTCCAACGGGATAATACCATAATCTACGATTACTCAAATACAATGAAAATGAACTCGTATATTTCAACAAAGTAAAAAGATACGCGACAAAAGCAAATTGCTCTGGTAAACTTTTGTAAACAAAACTAGTGAGAATAGTAACGATAGTAATTTTTTTTAAAAAAGCACTATTTAAGTTAGTAACTCTTTTGATTTTGCTCAATTTGAAATTAAAAACTTGTGTTTTAAATGAATATATTCCGACAACAAAGAAGACAATACCCCAAAATGCTATCATTAGATAAATATCCTTTGGCAATTGCATTTTGTAAACAATTAATTCAGATGGCAACGAATATGAAATAATTGGAGATATTAGATAATTTAAAATATAAAGAAAAATAGCAAATTCACGAAATACAATAATGTCACTTGATTTATTAAATATCCTATATAAAACAAAGAAAAAACCTGCAAATGATAAACTAGAATATATATCACCAAAGGCCAATGTCCCAAACAAAAACCCAATCAATGACCAAACAATAGTCATATATTTTCCAATACACTATTAACAATCATCTCGTATGTGAACTTTTTTTGGTAATCATCAAATAATTCCACATTAAAAGCGGGAACCAAATCAAACCTCTGATTAAAGTTCGAAGGTGAAAATATGAAATTTGGGGGTAACAAATCAATTGCTCCGCCACATTTATCTGAGGCATACACCATAGTGCCACATGCTAGAGCCTCATTAATAACTAAACCCCATGTTTCAGATGGGCCATTCGAAGGCAAAATCAATACATTAGCTAATCTGTAAACAATTGGCATAATAGATTGATTCTGAAATGGTAAAAAAATAAGATTGGATGGAGCATTCTTCTTCAATTCTTCTTCTAAACTGCCATTTCCAACCATGATGCCTACAATACCGTCCCCTACTGTTTTTTCTATAAGTTGGCGAAAGTAAAATGGGTTTTTCTTCGTTTCGAGTTTACCCACAAAAAGTAAAACTGTAGCGGCTTTATTAATTCCTAATTCAAGACGCCAAAAATTGGCCTGTTCAGTATATTTACCTGTTGGGTCTGCAAACCTCTCATTATCAATGGCATGTGGAGCGTATACAACTTGGTTTTCTTTGAGCCCATGTGCTTTAAAATAAAATTTATTGTGTGTACCCACATAAAATGCTTTATCAACGAGTTTATACACAAGAGTTAATAATACGCGGCGAACTATTTTCCTATACGTAAACCGCTTGGATTCATCGAGCAACGTAGAATCTCCCCTAAACCAAACAGGTACTTTTCCTTTGAAATACCGCATTGCATTCAAATGACTGCAAAATGACCAACCCCATACCCAAATCACATCTGGACCCCACGCATCAATTTCTTGATTCAAAGTAGGGTTAATTATTCCTTTAAAATGATGAGAACCAGGATCTTTGGATATGTTCTTTAAAAAGATATAATTATAACCATCCAACAATGGGATATCCCATTCAATTTCCTTACCAAAATCGGGGTCATATTTTGGGCCTAGCACCGCTTCACCCCATGTGTAGAAAACCACCAAATCGATTTCAGATTCTTTGGCCATCAATGCAAATAGTGGTGCGTTGTATTGGATTGGATGAGACGTAATAATAGCTATTTTCTTAGCCATATTATACGGTTTGAATTTTATCTAAAACTTTTTGCAAAGTACTTTTATGATCGTACCCAACTTCTACGCATCTTCTCGCTGCCCTTTCAGCATACTCAGCAGCAATCTGAGGGTTTTCCATGAAATATCGGACCTTATCAAGTAACTCTTCGTTTTTCTTAAAAAACAACACCTCATTATCATTAAATAATGAAGCATGAACTGAACTATACTCTGCAATCATCGGAGTGCCGCAAGCCGGTATTTCAAAAGTACGACTGTCTTGTTCATCTCTATTCCCAACACGCAGAAAGTGTAGGGCTAATTGCATTGAATTAATGCAGTCAACGTATAGCTCGCCATAAACAGATGGCCCACCATAATATGGCTTTATTAAATCAAAGTGCCTGCCTTTAGCCCAACCATCGCCGATGACCTTAACTTTGATGCCTTTTTCAATTAAGAATTTTATTGACTCTTCTCTTTGCTCTTCATATGAACCAATAAAGCCAGCATTATAATTTTTATTCTTCTCAATGGCCGGTTTTTTACGATGAAATGCGAGATCGTAAGATCGGTAACACATTTCAACATTGTTAGCACCCCATAGGAATAATTCCTGAACATTTGTTTTGCGTTGAACAAAATGAATATCAATGAGCGAAGCTGTTTTTTTGAGTAATCTCCACCCACTCTTGTACTGACCGTTTGGATCATCGGTAAGTACCAAAGCAATCTTCAAATTAGGGTACTTTTTTCTAATATAATTTAAGGTTGATTTAAACAAAAACGGACGGTTGTCAATTAACAACAGATCAAATTTTGAAAACTCAATTGCCCTAGCAGCAGCGTTCAATTTCAACGTTCCCAAACCAAAATTGAAGTGGTGGTCAAATCTTTTTGTTATCGATTCATAAATAAATGGTTCAATATCCAAACCTTCAACTTGTGATACCAATTGCTTGTAGGTTTGAAAACGACGGTAAGAATTGGAATTCTTATTTAAACTACCTACATAGAAAAGACTATTGATCAATTTGTTTTGTATTGATGGCATACCAAATCATATAACTCAGAATTCTCCAATAAAGCGTTAAATTCTTACCTGAAGCATAAAATTCATTAGCTAGTTCGTTGCAATTTTGAATATTTAAGAAGGGCGTCACTTCCAATCTATTGGTAAAAAACACTTTTAATTTTTCGTCGTTACGCAGCGCAGTATCAATTGGAGAAGGGAAGCCTTCTTTTTTGCGTTGAAATAAAATCGCTGGTGAGAGTTCTTTTTTAAAGGCTTGTCGCAAGGTAGTTTTTGTCGTTCCATCGAATAAAGTATCTCTTTTCAGGGAGGCGACATATTCAACTAACTTATGATCAAGGAATGGAACTCTGATTTCAACTCCAAATGCCATGCTATTACGATCTTCATAATGCAGGTATGGTGGAACTGTCTGGTATTTCAAACTTCGTTCAAAGGCTTTGCCCGTGAATGAACCGCTACTAGTTGCGAAATAATCATTTGTTGGTTCGATGCTCAATAATAAAGGAGATTTCTTAATATTCTTTATTTTACCATTGATTCTTTGTCCAAGTAACTGTGAAGAAATTTTAGTAAGTACTTTTGATTTCTTTTGTTGGTGAAAAGCAGAATAATTAATTAAATTTCGACGAAAATCACGTAATTGAAGTGCAGCAAGCTCGTCTGTTAAAAAACCAATTGAATGTGATTCATAACCGCCAAAAACTTCATCTCCTCCAGAACCGGATAACAAAACCTTCAAGCCATTTTCTTTGGCCTTTTTACAAAGCATATAATGTGAAAACATTGAGCCGTCTAAGATTGGTTCATCGTGATGCTTAATCACATTAAATATCTCTTCGTAGAATTGTGAGCCATCCAAGGTGAACTGAATTGACTTAGTATTAGGATGCTCTATTAAAAAGGTGTCAATTAGTTTATTTTCATCGTGTTCATAAACAGTTCTACCAGAGAGGGTCACAAGCTCATCAGAAAGGGTTGACATGACATGTGAAACTACTGAAGAATCAATTCCTCCACTTAAGAAAGACCCTACGGGCACATCCGCTATTAAATGACTTTTAACCGTATCAACTACTAAGGCATTCAATTCTAAGGGGTCAAAATCATTTTTGCCCATTCCAATAGCTGGGATTTCATAGTATTTTTCGAATTTACATTGAAAAGTAGCATGATCTATTAACAAATAAGATCCCGCTGCGAGTTGTTCAATTCCGTTGTAGAAGGTTTGATTTGAATGGTCTAATCGTCTGTGATAAATAAAATCACTAAGTATTTTCTGATTGATAATATCTGCCGAGAAAGCGATTGTCTGTATAGCCTTTATTTCTGAACTAAACAAATAACCTTTTCCATTCTTTTTTATATAAAGCGGCTTTATACCAAAACGGTCCCGAACTAAATAAGTATGTTTTTTTTGACCATCGTAATACGCAAAGGCAAACATACCTTGTAATTGTTCAGTAAAATCTATGCCGAATTTTTGCAGACCTCGAAACAAGACTTCAGTGTCACTTTGAGTAGAAAATTCTAAATCACTTAAAACGGTGTTTCTTAAATTAATGTAGTTATAAATTTCACCATTAAAAACTAAAACAGAGCCCGTAGAAATATCTACAAAAGGCTGATTCGCACTTTGCGATAAATCAATAATTGATAATCGAACATGACCGAACTGAATAAACTCATTTACGAAGGTACCGCGAGCATCTGGACCACGTTTAATAATTTTGCTCATGGCCAAATCTAGATCAATATCAGAATTTACGGAACCAACAATACCACACATAATTTGATAAAATTATTAAAAAGTGAACTATATAAGTGCGTTATTTTTCTAAATTGTATAATTAAAGAATAGTCAAGAATACTTTACTCAAAACCTAAAATTACACAAACAATTATAAATATCCCAAACCCTGAAAACAAAATTAGAAAAACAATACTATCTACGTTGTGCTAATAACACTACATCCTGCTGTGGCCTGTTATGAGTAAAAGGAATCGATGATTTAGAATTGGCTAAATCAAGTATTTCAACATTCTTATATTTACCAGAACGCTCAAACTGATACATTAATCCCGCAGCATTGTAACACCACAGATGCGGTTCGCTTAAAACACTGTGGGTAAAAATAGAAAATATGAAGCTGTCCGGCGCTGAACGATCAAAACGCTCCAGCCCCCACTGCCCATTCAAACTTGCTACGGAACCCGATAAATATGAATCGATAACAATGTCTATATCGGGACAAGAAACTAAAATATAACCATCATCATTGAGAATTCCAGCAAGTTTATTTAATACTAATAATCCATCCTCAGGCGTAAAATGTTCAAAAACATGTTGCATCCGAACAAAATCGTATTTACCTAATTCCATTAATTCATCATCGCTACAAGTCACAATATTTAATTTATGATAATTATTTGGTTTTTCATCTTCACTAAAATCAATAATATCGATACAATCGAACCCATTATCACGTCTTCCACCAGTACCCACTTCCAACCACTTCAATTTGTTTTCTTTTTTTAGACGCTCCTCAAGACCCAAGTTCAAATTTCCGCGTGCGTTGGCCAAATCAAACGAATTTATTTGATTTTTTGCCAAAATTTGACCACTGGAAAATTTCAACAATGTGGATTTTTTCACCAAAGCAAATCCCAAATAATTCAAACAATATTTTAGTAGTTTCTTCATTGTCATACAAATATATAAAATTAACCCCATATTTCAATTATTAAATACAAAAATCTAAACGACGAAAGAATCTTTAACCAATCCTACTTCGATGCAAACAACATCTAGATAAACAATAAAAAATTGAACTTATTATTTAAAATTTGTAATATCATCTATTTTTTTTTGTAGCACGCAGACTTTGTTAACAAATGCATTTTACTTCAATAAGAATAATGAAACCCTACCATTGCCAAATGCTTACACCAAAGACTTGGAAATATATTTCATCAAGAGCAATAGACACGAATTAAAACGGGTAATACAATCGCTTTAAACCCCTGTAGAGACCAAATATAATTAATGTCACTCTTATTCCGAAGCAACTCAAGAACCAATTAAAATACTTGTGGTCAGAAAGCTCAAAATCTGAAATGCCATTCATTACAATATTCTTTTCAGCCAGTGATATTATCTGAGGAAAATTGAAACCAAATTGATAAACAATTTGAGTTACATTGAACTTATATAGTTTAAGCGTACGAATAGATTTCTCAATTAAAAACACATGCTGAAACTTACATTCAATTGTCGCTAACAAATTAGTTACACGTTGGAAAGAATACAAATTTGACAAAGATGTTTGGAGTGGCAGTTTGCGATAATAATTAACGCCTTCTGTAAAAATAACTTTTTCAGCAATACACAAAGCCCTTGCGAAATATTCGCCATCTTCGTCAGGGGAGGGAGATAAAATAACGTTCCATTCACCAATCAAATCTGCAATTTTTCGGCTAATTAAATATGCATTAGGTTGTACCATGGCTGAAAACCCTTCACTACCCAGTAACCTCAATAAAAATTCAAATCCAGTACCCTCCTTTCTTATTAACTCGGTATCTATTTCTCCAACAACTTCATCCAGCTCAGTTTGAAATACACAAGTTTTACAAACCGCAATTGCATCCTCATTATTAAACAATGCTAACACTTGATTTTTTAACTTATCCGGACTCAACATGTCATCCGAGTCTAAATACTGAATAAAATCCCCTTTTGATATACGTAAACCACTATTTTTCGCACTCGAACATCCATTATTTTCTTGGTTAATCAAAACCAATCTTGTATCTATAATTTGATTTAATATTTTCCATGTCGCATCATTTGAACCATCATTAACAACTATTACCTCAATATTTGTATAAGTCTGGCATAAAACAGACATTACGCACTGATAAATATACTTTTCAGCATTAAATGCAGGAATAATCACAGATACTAATTTTGAATCCATATAATAAAATTAATTACATATCTCTAGACAAGATTAAAACTAATATTTTTTTCTCATTTAATAACAAAATAAACAACAGATCACAAGGTTTAAATATAAAAATCATTATAATAAAATAAAAATTCCTTCTTACTTAAATTCATATCCGAATTTCAAAGATATTAATCGGCTAATATTTAACAAAATAAATCAATTCTTTAATGACACAAAAATTTTCGAAAATTCTTCTTCACATAAAAATTCAACAGGCCTGTAATCACCTTCTCTGCAGCGTCTTATTACGTCTGGAATTGATCTTGGCAAATCACTAAAATCAACAAGTTGGACAAAAGGCCGACAATCTGTCCTCTCGTATTTTTTAGAGTATAGCATATCCTCCGAACACAAAACATCTAAACCACAAACTAAATATTCAAACATTTTATTAGAAACAGCTTGTACCGTATTAACTGAAAATGGTTTATACATGATAACTCCAATATCATATTCCTTTAGGATTCCCGGAATCTCCTTGTAGTCCACACCACCTTTCAGATTAATCCTATCATTCTGATTGTTTTTGAAAAAAGCAATTGCCAGAGGATCTATCATATTGGAATAAAAATCGATTGAGAAATCTATGTTTGCTGAAACAAAATCACAAACCTCTTTTAAATACATCGTTTCATAACCAATCGCACCCAAGTATACCAATTTAATGTTCGAAATAAGCGATTTAGGCTCACGAGTAGAACATTGCCAATTTTTTGGAGGATAATTAGCAACAACATGATATTTGTTTAAATCTACATTGATTTTATTATAATCAAGAAAAATGCGAAGCCTTTCTTCATTAGTTTGTGACAACCAAAATAATAATCCTATATTCCTTTTCTCAAAATTTGCTATATATTTTAAAACTCCAACACAATCGTGATAAAGTAACAATTCATGATAGTGACAATATATACGATTACTTTTCGAAAAATATTTTTTAAATAATAATGCAGAAAGTGAAGAATATGTATCAAAATAAATTGTACAACATGGATTAATTTGAATTAATCTAATTAAAGTGTATAAATAAAAAACAAAATACGAACCAATTTTATGCAATTTTGATTGGTTCAAGAAATTAATCCTAGTAATTTTAATCTTTACATTCGTGTATTTTGATAGCCATTTTTTGTTATTTCTAGTGGAAATTAATTCGATATTAAAATGATCATCCTTAGATAAATAATCTAACAAATTAATGACCGGAGGATATAATTCCACAGGATGAAAGTGAATAACTACTATTTTCAATTTTATTTCAAATAAAAAAAATGATACTCACAATTAACTTAACGATAACACATATGATAACAAATACAAAAATAGTTCACGCATTTTACTCAATCCACTCACCGCATTTTACAGGTGAACTCGCGGAGTACTGAGGGAGGAAATCTTCTTTTTCAGTAAAAGTCAAAGAAAATATCTTCAATAGTTCAATTCGAAAATAAAAACACGTCTTGATAAAATTGATTATTTGCAACGTTTTTAACTGATTTATCATTATCCTATTTACATCAATTAACTTATTTATTATGAAAATATTAATTTCATCTTCATTTAGCCCCTTGCTTTTTACATTATCAAATTGAAAAAAAATGTCATTTACCCATGTTTTGATATCTTTGCCAATCACAGAAGAGGCCTGCCCTGGAGTTTCTCTCCACCAAGTTAATTGATCTTCAATTATTAATACGCCACTATCATTTGCAACTACCAACCTCACAATTTGATCACCATTACCAAATAGCAAACACTTATAAAACGATTTGACAATATCTTTTCTTCTAAATACCGTTTTAGTAAA
>Ga0315909_10004419_pt1 | contig 16629 bp, 10 predicted proteins | sample LakEriMetagenome_11_FD_203527 | JGI IMG/M metagenome (GOLD analysis project Ga0315909, IMG submission 203527) | Freshwater fungal communities from buoy surface, Lake Erie, Ohio, United States - Buoy 2 MA125 | ecosystem: Environmental > Aquatic > Freshwater > Lake | place: USA: Lake Erie, Ohio...
TTGGCCAAGCTTTTGCCTTATCAGCAGAAGGACTTCGAGGGGATCTTCCGAGCCCTCGATGGTCTGCCAGCTTGCGTTCGCTTGCTCGATCCACCGTTGCACGAATTCTTGCCCCAATCGGACAACAAGAAGGGTCAGGAAGAAGTCGCCAAGCAGCTCGGTACAACGGTCGCCGAGGTTGCCAAGATGGTCAATGAACTCCATGAGTTCAACCCCATGCTCGGCTTCCGAGGTTGCCGGCTCGGGATCATCCGTCCGGAGATCACCGAAATGCAAGCTCGGGCGATTTTCCAAGCGGCTGTCACGGTTCTCAAAGAAGGGACCAAGGTCAAGCCTGAGGTCATGGTTCCTCTGGTTGGATTCAAGCGAGAGCTGGATCTCCAGGTCGAGATCGTCCATCGCGTCGCCGCCGAGGTCATGAAGGCTTCTGGCAAGAAGTTCGCTTACAGCGTCGGTACGATGATCGAAGTCCCTCGCGGAGCGATCACCGCCGACGAGATCGCCGAGTCGGCCGAGTTCTTCTCGTTCGGCACGAACGACTTGACCCAAACAGCGTTGGGGATGAGCCGTGACGATTCGGGTTCGTTCTTGCCGGCCTACCAAGGGCTTGACATCATCAAGGCCAACCCATTTGCATCGATCGATCGAGGCGGAGTTGGGCAATTGATGAAGATCGGTGTTGAGAAGGGGCGATCGACCCGCAGCGATTTGAAGATCGGTATCTGCGGTGAGCACGGTGGAGATCCCAACTCGGTCGAGTTCTGTCACATGATCGGATTGAACTACGTCAGTTGCAGTCCGTTCCGCGTGCCGATCGCACGATTGGCCGCCGCCCAGGCTGCCTTGCGACATCCTGCCAACGCACCTTCGGCCAAGGTGGTCAAAGACACCAAGGCCGCTAAGGGAGCGACGAAGTCCAAGACGGTATCGAAGCGATAGTTGGGGGCTTTTGCTTCCGAATCGTAGCCATCCGTAGCCATCCGTAGCCATCCGCTGCCAAGCGGTGGGAGCGGCGCGAATAGCGCCTCTCCACCGCCTGGTGACGTGTGGCTACGTTTGGGGAACGCGCATCGTCTGCTGTTGACTCGTCTTGTGAGTCGCAGTGAACACATACTGGCTCTTATCGCCGAAAAACAGGGAACCACGGAACACACCGAAACCACGGAAAGATGGCATAACGGTGGGAGGATTTGTTTCCGTGGTTTCGTTGGGTTGTGTGGTTAATAAATAAGGGATAGAAGAGGGCTTGCTACCGGAGTAGGGTTGGTTTCTTCACAAAAGTTCTCACAGGACACAAACGGTCGCCCATTCCATCGCGTCGGCTGAAAAAAAGGCTAAAAGCAGCTATTTGGGGTCTTTTGTTGAAAGAAAATAGTTGTCTCCTGTGTGTATTCTGGTGAAGCAATAACTAGCCTACCCAAAGCACCACGCGGCCCATGCCTCCCGAGACCAGACACAGCTTGATCCAACGATTGCAGGACGGTGGTGACAATGCTGCCTGGGAAGAGTTTGCGTCCATTTACCGTCCCGTCATCGTTCGAATTGCTCTTCGTAAACAGATGCAATTTGACGATGCGGAGGATCTAGCACAGCAAGTGCTTCTACTGGTTCTAAAGAACATTAACAAGTGGAAGAGTGATCCGGCTCGAGCCCGATTCAGAACCTGGCTTCAAACAGTGGTTCGCAACGCGACGATGAACGCATTGAGCAGGCGACCAAAGGACCAAGCGTCTGGTGGGACGGATTCTTTGCAGCAACTTCATCAACGCCCCGACAAGTCCGATTCGCTATCGTTTGATCTCGAATGGCAGCGAGAAACACTCCGGTGGGTTGCCCAGCAAGTTCGTGGTGAATTTGAATCGACAACTTGGACTGCATTTTGGGATACGGCCATCGAGCAATTGCCAGCTCAAGAAGTCGCCGAGAAAATAGGGAGGTCAGTCGGGGCTGTGTACATTGCCCGATCTCGGGTAATGCAGAGGATCAAGCAGAGGATCGCTGAGTTGGACGATGATTCGATAACCCAATGATATGGCGAACTAGAACATGAAGTTGAAGCATACCTATTGCAACAAGGATGTCTTGGATCGATTTCTTCAAGGTGAGTTATCCGATGTTGAGGTCGTGGATTTAGAGACACATCTTTCTGCATGCACATCTTGTAGGATCCGTCTCGAGGAGAGTACTGCATCAGCAAACGAGTGGCATGCGATCCGAGATTCCTTGAGCGACGAGCAAAACTCAAATACGACCTCAGGCCTGGAAGATTTTGCGTCTCTGAAAAAACTGTTGGGTCCATCGGATGATCCAAGAATGATGGGGCGAATCGGAACTTACGAAATCCTCGGGCTGCTAGGTCGTGGCGGAATGGGAGTCGTCTTCAAGGCTTTCGATCCATCGTTAAATCGTTACGTTGCGATCAAGATGCTGGCCCCGATGCTGATTCCAAGTGCAGTCTTCAAGCAGCGATTCCTTCGTGAGGCGCAATCTGCTGCGGCGGTTGTGCACGATAATGTTGTTGGGATCCATGCGACCTCAGAGTGGCAGGGAAATCCCTACTTGGTGATGACATTTGTACGAGGGCAATCCCTACAATCTCGATTGCATCATCGCGGTCATCTGAGTTTGAGAGAAGTTCTTAGGATTGGCTTGCAGATTTCTGCAGGTCTTGAAGCGGCCCATGCGCAGGGACTTATTCACCGCGATATCAAGCCAGCAAACATCCTGCTTGAGAGCGATGTGGATCGAGTCATGATTACGGATTTCGGTATTGCCAAAGCTATCGACGATCTAAGATTCACCGGCACAAACACCGTGCTAGGTACACCCGAGTATATGTCTCCCGAACAGGCTCGCGACGAGCCACTCGATTATCGAACGGACCTGTTTAGTCTTGGATGTGTGCTCTACGAAGCCAGCACTGGGCGCTCGCCATTTCGATCATCCACGCCCTACGGAGCGATACGCAAAGTCATAGACGTTGATCCGCCCTCCGTGCTTTCTTTGGTGTCGGAACTACCAGAGTGGTTTGCGGAGATCGTTCGCCGACTGCTTAGCAAAGACAAGAACTCTCGATTCCAATCTGCTTCAGAGGTTGGAGCGTTACTAAAGCAATGTTTGGCGCACGTCGAACAACCTCAACTGGTACCTTTTCCCAAGTCGTTTTTTCAGACCGACCGAAAGTCTCGTTCCAAGACTCTTTTCAGGAGATTGATGATGGCAACACCGTGGATAGCACTCGCTTCGATTAGTACTTGGCTGCTCTTGCTCCAAGTGGGACAACTAGGCCAGGAAGGGAAGCCGGAAGGGAAATCGGGCAATTCATCAAAGAAGCAAGAGGTGAACACCGCTCAAAAAACACCGAGTGCATCTGAGCAATCGATTGCGAGTGCTCCAAAGGACGAACCAGAAGCACCGATCACTGCTAAGGCAGGCAAGTTCGTCATCAAAGTGACAAAAACCGATTCGATCGATCAAATGAATCTAGGGATGAAACCCCCATCGAATCGTGCAGTTAACTTGCTGCTTGAGCATCTTCAGAATGATTCAACCCAGAACTCGTCAAGTAACTTTCAAAGGAACGAGCAGTTTTTCGGTGGCAACGGAAACGCTTCAGGGATCTTAGGTGGTGTATCAGGAGGATTTTCAAGTGGCTCAAGCTCCTCATCCGGAAGCGTTACATCCGGTGGCAATGGCGGCTTGGTCCGCCCCAACATCGCAATCGCATTGAAGGTCGATTCAAACGACAAAGGGATCTTCGAACTGGAGAACATGAAAGCCGTTGATGATAAGGAAAATCCGGTACCATGGATGGGACCTGGCGCATTGAATTTCTTCGATCCTGCTTTCGAGAAAGGACTTGAAGGTGAATTGGTAGCCTACTTTCAGGAGGAAAATGCGACGGAGTATCTGACTATCTCCGGAGATCTCAAAGTGACTCCCGGTCGTCGTATTGTAGTGGAGTTCCCGAATGGCAGACCGTCGACAAAGAAGAGCGGAGAACACTCGTTTGCTCTCAAAGATCTTCAAAGCAATGATCGCGGCATCCACGTCACACTGGCACTTCCTCAGCTTGTTAAGAAGCGAGGAAATCAGTTTGGAAACCCGCAGGCGATGATGAAGTCCATTCTGGATCAACAAAGTGCCTTTGAGGTGTTGATTCAAGACAGCGAAGGGGTGTTGCATGCTCCCGGTGCTTCGGGAAGTGCAGGTGGCAGTAGCAGTGCTGGTGGCAGTGGAGGTGGCATTGGCAATGGACGCGGATCGTTCGGACAAGAAACTTACTCTGATAGTACACAAACGTTTACATTTGGCGCACTACCTTACGGTCGAGACATTCAGTCGGTCATTGTCCGAGCGACCGAGAAAACGGGAAAGCCTCAGTCCTATCCCTTTAAACTAGTAAAAGTTCCCGTCCCCTACAGGACAAATGAACTCTAAGCCAGCCCCCGACCGGAATCGTCAAGCACCGAGTCGCGCCCGAACTAAAAGAGTCCTGGAAAACTCGCGAGAAGCGCGGTTTTCCAGGGTAAGCATGATTTCTAAGCGGAGGACAAGGGATTCGAACAAAATTCGGATACCAAGGAAAACACAAGGGAAAACGAGGTACTGAAAAAACGTGTGATAAATCCGACGCAGGGACAAGCCGAGACGTTAGCGGAGTTGCTGGACATTATCGCCGATGCAGACGCCGAAACGCTTGTAGAGTTGGTCCACATGGCGAAACAAATAACCGCCGAATCTCAACGATAGCGAGTCTAAGCAAGACTCGCACGAGCAACAAAACGACGGGTTTTTTTTGGTTGTGGTCCTGTTTGTGGTCCTAGGGAGTTTTTCCTATGTTTGAGTTGATGCACTTGATGCCATGGAATTCGAGCAAAGAGGGCCGATTGAAGCGAGCCAAAAAAGAGGACGCGCCCAAATGCAAAACATGCGGAACCCCATACGGGGCCGCATCGACAAGGGAGCGCGTAACGTGGTATCGTCGAAAATGCCAATGCGCCCCCCCTGAATTAGTGAAACGCCTTAGACCGATGAGATACACAGCGCCGAAGTAAAGAAAGTCTGTCGAGTGTCTGTACTGTTCCCATTGGGGGCGATCGGTCGAAAGGCCTTAGAGGGACCCAAGAAAATTCAGCATTCCACGAGTGACGGCCACCGTGGTATCCAGCAGCAGCACTTGGTGATCGAGCTCGATGCCACCGGCCACCGTGGGAGCTCGATGGCCTGGGAGGATCCCACGAGTGACGGCCACCATGGTATCCAGCAGCAAATCTCGATCGAGTTCGATGGCTTCGGCCACCGTGGGCGCTCGATGGCTTCGGAGGATCCCACGAGTGACGGCCACCGTGGGAGCTCGATGGCTTCGGAGGATCCCACGAGTGACGGCCACCATGGGAGCTCGATGGCTTCGGAGGGTCCCACGAGTGACGGCCACCATGGTATCCAGCAGCAGCACTTGGTGATCGAGCTCGATGCCACCGGCCACCGTGGGAGCTCGATGGCCTGGGAGCATTCCACGAGTGACGGCCACCATGGTATCCAGCAGCAGCAGCACTTGGTGATCGAGCTCGATGCCACCGGCCACCGTGGGAGCTCAATGGCCTGGGAGCATTCCACGAGTGACGGCCACCGTGGGAGCTCGATGGCCTGGGAGGATCCCACGAGTGACGGCCACCGTGGTATCCAGCAGCAAATCTCGATCGAGCTCGATGGCTTCGGAGGATCCCACGAGTGACGGCCACCATGGTATCCAGCAGCACTTGGTGATCGAGCTTCCCTTGTCGGCAGCGTGCAAGAACCAGGCTTCCATCGCCGACAGCGTGCAAGAACCAGGCTTCCCGCGCCGGCAGCGTGCAAGAACCAGGCTTCCATCGCCGACAGCGTGCAAGAACCAGGCTTCCCGCGCCGACAGCGTGCAAGAACCAGGCTTCCATCGCCGACAGTGTGACCACATTGGATGAACGTGTGAACACGTCTCCACACATGGGTTGAACGTGTGAACACGTCTCCACACGTTGGGTGAAAGTCGGCAAACCGGGGGAGCTCGAAAGAAAGTCTGTCGAGTGTCTGTACTGTTCCCATTGGGGGCGATCGGTCGAAAGGCCTTAGAGGGACCCAAGAAAATTCAGCATTCCACGAGTGACGGCCACCGTGGTATCCAGCAGCAGCACTTGGTGATCGAGCTCGATGCCACCGGCCACCGTGGGAGCTCGATGGCCTGGGAGGATCCCACGAGTGACGGCCACCATGGTATCCAGCAGCAAATCTCGATCGAGTTCGATGGCTTCGGCCACCGTGGGCGCTCGATGGCTTCGGAGGATCCCACGAGTGACGGCCACCGTGGGAGCTCGATGGCTTCGGAGGATCCCACGAGTGACGGCCACCATGGGAGCTCGATGGCTTCGGAGGGTCCCACGAGTGACGGCCACCATGGTATCCAGCAGCAGCACTTGGTGATCGAGCTCGATGCCACCGGCCACCGTGGGAGCTCGATGGCCTGGGAGCATTCCACGAGTGACGGCCACCATGGTATCCAGCAGCAGCAGCACTTGGTGATCGAGCTCGATGCCACCGGCCACCGTGGGAGCTCAATGGCCTGGGAGCATTCCACGAGTGACGGCCACCGTGGGAGCTCGATGGCCTGGGAGGATCCCACGAGTGACGGCCACCGTGGTATCCAGCAGCAAATCTCGATCGAGCTCGATGGCTTCGGAGGATCCCACGAGTGACGGCCACCATGGTATCCAGCAGCACTTGGTGATCGAGCTTCCCTTGTCGGCAGCGTGCAAGAACCAGGCTTCCATCGCCGACAGCGTGCAAGAACCAGGCTTCCCGCGCCGGCAGCGTGCAAGAACCAGGCTTCCATCGCCGACAGCGTGCAAGAACCAGGCTTCCCGCGCCGACAGCGTGCAAGAACCAGGCTTCCATCGCCGACAGTGTGACCACATTGGATGAACGTGTGAACACGTCTCCACACATGGGTTGAACGTGTGAACACGTCTCCACACGTTGGGTGAAAGTCGGCAAACCGGGGGAGCTCGAAAGAAAGTCTGTCGAGTGTCTGTACTGTTCCCATTGGGGGCGATCGGTCGAAAGGCCTTAGAGGGACCCGCAGAGGAAAAAAACCAAGAAAAACTCAGGGGTGTATTCTCACATTATCAGGAAAAAGGGGGTCCAAACATCCCAAAAAACCCAAGCCGAAAACGTCTCAAATTGAGAATGTACGGCGCGCGAAAATCCTTACGAGTTGGGCCACCCATACCCAACAGATTTAGCCACTTGCCTACATGAAACGTATTTGTAACTCTTGTTAGAACGAAATCGGGCTTCTTGTGGTAACGTCAAGCAAGACGACACAAGAGCCGAAGCAATCGGACGGAATACCCCCAAACCTTTTAGGAGCTAAGCCAAATGAGCCTTGCAATCACAACAAACGCAGGTAGTCAGGACGATCAGTGGCAGAAGGCCGTAGAGCGAGAGTTTAGACGGATGGAGGCAGAGCAAGCCATTCAACCCGCCCAGTTTTATACTCAGGATGAAATCAAGCGAGTCTTGAAAATCTCGACAAGGACCATTACGCAAGCGATGAAAGCAAATCAGCTAAAGGGCCGAATGCTTGGACGTAAACGAATCGTCCTAGGCAGGCATCTAATCGAGTGGCTTTCGGGGGATTGTCCCGATACCCGACGCCACAAATAAAAAAAGGGAACGCGCTCCAACGCATCCCCTTTTCTTTACACCCCGCCCGAAGCGAGAACCCTATTGTGTCTACTGTCGATCAAATTGCAATACCATTCGTTTTTCAACAAGTCATTGAACGTCGTTTTGAGTGCTCCAACGATGAAATCAGTATGTTGGAGGCCAGCATTCAGCGAGCGCGGGAGCAATACGAAAGGAACGCAGATAAAGCGGTGAAGGGTTGTAAATGCCAACATTGCCAGGACGTTAGGTACTTCAATCCGAACCTACCAGAGGTATCAGTTAAGCCAGGGATACCATTCTTGCAAACTAGAGGCAGAGCATGAAAGCAAAGCCGAAACGCGATCCATTTTTTGCTCATAGGTTGGTGAGGTTGCTGTTCAAGACTTGCGCCACTCTTGAGATTGGAGAGCAAGCAGTTCTCTTGATTATCCACATCGCACATACCGAAGATGCTATTCGTTACTCTAAGCCGGTATCGTTTTGGAATAGTCAGCTAGATTCGGTGCTAGGGTTCAGGAGTCCGAAGCAGTTGAACGCAGCGAGGCAGCGAGCCATTGACGCAGGATGGTTGCATTACGAGCGCAAAAACGATAGGCAAGTAGGATGCTATTGGACCGACATTCCAAACCGTTTTGAGGCTATCAGTGATTTACCTATTGAAGATCCAAGTATTCCGAATTCGGAACACGAAGCGGAAAGCATTCCTATAACGCTTTCCGAAAACGGAACACATAGCGGAACACATAGCGGAACACATAGCGGAACACATAGCGGAAAGCCTTCTATACCTATACCTAAACCTATAAAGAGTGGGCAAACCGCCAAGCGGTTTATCCACCCATCGATTCAAGACGTTGAGGAATACGCTAAGACCGAAGGCCTCAAAGTCGATGCGAGGCGATTCGTAGACTTCTATGAGGCGAAAGGCTGGATGGTCGGCAAAAACAAAATGAAGAACTGGCAAGCCGCAATGCGAAATTGGGCGAGGCAAAATTGGGCCAGGAACACCACACCGGAAACACTGAAAACGAATCAGAGACAGAGGGAATATGTCAACTAATCCAAACGAACTAACCAAACGCGACGAAGAAGGCTTGATTGGTGGCCTTCTATGTAAACCGTCTGAGTTCTTTCGAGCCGCCGAGCATGTTAGCGCGAGGGATTTTTTTGACGATGGCCTAGGCCTACTATTCGGGACGATGCAAGCGCTACTAGCCGCGCATACTCCCTTGACGAGTGCAAACGTAACAACTGAATTGATACGCTCAAAGGTGATAGATAGGATTGGGGGGTTGGTTCGTGTTCCCGAGCTTCTGAAAGATGGTCAGCCGCACCATATCCAATACTACGCCGAACAGGTTGCCAAGCATTCGCAGTTGCGACGATTAAAGGCCGTGATAGCTTCGATTGCCAGGGAACTAGAACAACCAGACGCAGATCCACAGGCTATCGCCGAGCATTCGCAAAACGCCATTTTGGAAGCCTCAGCAATTCGCCTACAGGATATGCGAAGCGCTGGGGAAATTTGCTTGGAGGAATTCGAACGGTTGGAGATGCTTCGGACCAGTGGAGCTTCTGGAGTTCTTTCGACTGGGATTCCTTGTATCGACACCGCCCTAAGTGGAGGTTTGCCGGTTGGAGTTACGATTCTTGCAGCAAGGACAAGTATCGGTAAATCAGCCTTAGCCGTTCAAATTGGATGCAAGGTTGCCGAACGTGGTGAACCAGTAGTTTTCGTATCCTTGGAAATGAGCGAATCGCAAAACGCCCAACGATTACTTTCGATGTATACGGGAATTCCCACAAGCCGGATTCAGTCGGTAACCTATTCGGAGGAGGAATCCAGCCGACTCTATAAGGCTAGCGCGGATATTCGAAATCATCCCCTGCAAATCTGGCAAGCCTCAGGCGCAAACGTCTTGCGAATCGAATCGATGCTTCGAACAGCAAAGGCAAAACTCGGTGCTAGACTTGCGATAATCGATTATCTTGGATTGGTCGACGGAGATCGAAAAATTAAACTTTACGAACGGACTACAGATAACAGTCGAGCATTTTCAATCATGGCCAAACGTCTAGACTTGCCTATCCTGCTATTGTGTCAGTTAAGCCGGGGGGCCGAAGGCGAGATTCCAGGGATTCACCATCTACGCGATTCGGGAGCTATCGAACAAGATGCGGAAGCTATTTGCTTGTTGCATCGAGAACGCGAGGATATGAAATTACAAGACGCCTCTCTATTCGTGGAGAAGAATCGCCAAGGCCGATTATTAGCTGCAAATCTAAAGTTTGAAAACGGTTGGTTTTCTGATCCGAACGAGGCCTTCGCCAACGATTTCGCGTTTTGCGGGGGGGGGGCATGATGAACAATCCGCCCGTTGTACTGCACCCATTGCTAGTCGATGAACACCAAGCAGCAGCGATGCTTGGAATCTCACCAAGAACCTTTTGGGACTACCGCCACAGCGGAGAGATTCCCACAGTTCGGATTGGTCGATCGGTACGGTTTTCGGTTGATGATCTACGAAAGTTTATCGACTCAAAACGGGTTGACAGTCTTTCGGCGATCCGACCGGGGGAATAAGATTCAAACGGGGGGCTAGGCTAGCTACCGAAACGCCGTTCTTACTCCATCGAACGGAACGCCCCCAGTTTTTCTATTTTGATGGAGTGTGAGCCGATGGAGAATTGACACATGGCAAGCATAGCAAAGAGTTCAGGCGGTTCGGTTCGAGTGTTCTTTTATGACAAGGCTGGACGCCGAAAGGCTATCCACTTGGGCCGAGTCTCAGACGATACCGCAGAGGGTATCTGTCGAAAGATCGAGCGATTCCTAAACGCACAGATTCTAGGTGAGGAACCGACTCGGAACGATTCGGAGTGGTTGGGTAGTTCTGGACTTCGAAAGAAGTTCGTTGCCGTTGGATTGGTAGAGCCATTGCCAGCGGATACCAAGGCAGAGATTCCGACTCTTGAGGCATTCATTAGGAGCTACATCGAGCGCCGAGCTTCCAAGGTCAAACCAGCGAGCGTTACAGTCTGGACCCAGGTCGAGCAAAACCTAAAGGACTTGATGCCAAAGGGAATCCGACTGGACGAAATAACGGTAGGACATGCCAAGGATTTTCACGAGGCACTAAAGGCTAAAGGGATGCAAAAATCGACGATCTCGAAACGCATCGGTTTCTGTCGGCAATTCGTCAACGATGCCGTTGACAGGGAGTTGATAACAAAAAACCCGTTTGTATCGGTCAAGGCACCTAGGCCAAAAATGAAATCCAATACGTTTGTGACCCGCAGCACTATCGAGCGCATCATGGACAAGGCCGATTCCAAATGGCGCGTTATCATCGCGCTGAGCCGGTTCGGAGGGCTTAGGACGCCATCCGAGCCGCTGAGCCTCAAGTGGTCGCACATCGACTGGGAGCGAAACCGAATGTTCATTCCAGAGCCTAAGGTGGAACACCACGAAGAACGGGGGATTCGTGAATGTCCTATCTTCCCAGAGGTAATGCGCGAGCTACTCGACGCAAAAGAGCTAAACGACGCAAAGGACAATCCAAGCGAGTTCGTTGTGGACGCCGACGCCTACAGAGCCGCAGCAAACACCCCCTCAGGCTGGAAGAATGCAAACCTGAGAACCCAGTTCTTGAAACTACTAGCGAAGGCTGACATCGAGCCATGGCCTAGACTGTTCCACTCGATGCGCGCCAGTCGGCAAACGGAGCTAACCGAAAGTTTCCCTTCTCACGTTGTTTGCAGTTGGCTAGGCAATTCGGAGGAAGTGGCAAAAGACCACTACCTACTTTTGACGGATGAGCATTTCAAAAAAGCCTCTGAGCTTGTGATAAATCCGACGCAGCAAGGCCAAAAACCGTGTGATAAATCCGACGCCGCAGGGGGGACGCAGGGAGCACGCAAAGAGCGAGTTCCCCAAGGAAAACGCAGGAAAAAAGGCGGTTTTCGTCAGTTATTGCTAGTGCTGGAAGCGGAGGACAAGGGATTCGAACCCTCAACCGGTTTCCCGGCGCCTGATTTCGAATCAGGTTCCTAACCATTCGGCTATCCTCCGAGCTTATCGCTTGGATAGTGCATAAAATAACCTCCGGCCTGCTGGCTGTAAAGCGTCCCTTGAACGCTTCCCTAGCAGGGAAACGACTTCCTAGGAACCCGCCGGGCCCACTGGACGGGTTCACCACGGACAACGCTCCCCCCTCCGTGCCCTTGGTCCCTCTGTGTTTCAAAAAGGATCCCAATCATGCATCTGAACGCATGGATCCCCGCCGATATCGCACATTGAGGCCTCCGCGGAACCCGGATCGGGAAAATCTAGTCTAAGACCTCGCGGACCACCCGACCCGAGACATCCGTCAATCGATAATCCCGGCCCGCATGACGATAGGTCAGTCGCTCATGATCCAACCCCACACAATGCAACATCGTCGCATGCAGATCGTGGGTATGGACCCCACCCTCTGCCGGCTCAATTCCGTACTCATCGCTCTTGCCATGGACAAGACCACCTCGCACCCCTCCACCGGCCATCCACGATGAAAACACCAAATTGTGATGCTCCCGACCCGCATGATCCGCCGTCTGATGGAACGGCGTTCGCCCAAACTCGGTCGTCCAGACGACCAACGTCCGCTCAAGCATCCCTCGGGCCTTGAGGTCGCTGAGCAACCCGCATATCGGCTGGTCGATCATCTTGGCCAACCGCTCATGGTCCTGCATGTTCCCATGCGAATCCCAATTCTCGGCGCTGTTTGAACCTGTATCGATCAACTCAATAAACCTCACCCCGCGCTCGGCCAATCGCCGCGCAACCAAACACTGCCACCCGAATCCCTTGGTCTGTCCTGCTTCCAACCCGTACATCTTGAGTGTCGACTCTGTCTCGGTCGATAAATCAAATGCCTCGGGAGCTTGTTGCTGCATTCCAAAAGCGGTCTGGAAACTCCGCATCCGCGCCTCCAACATCGGATCCAATGGACTCGATTCGACGCTCCTCGTATTGAACTTGCCGAGCAATTCCAACTCCAACGACTGCTGAGCCGCACTGCTAACCCTCGGCTTGAGATGCTCCAAAGGCTCATCACCTGGAATCACATGCGTCCCTTGATGGCACCCAGGGAGAAAATCGCTGCCCCAAGTCTGCGCCCCCGCGTAAGGTGCTTGCGGGGCCAAGACCACAAAAGATGGCAAATTCTCGTTGACTGTCCCTAGCCCATAACTGACCCAAGCACCATGGCTAGGCCTCGCAAACTGCGCCGATCCAGTATGCGCCGCTAATGTCCCTTTGTCATGACCATCGCTCTCGCAATGCATCGCATTGAACACGCACATGTCATCTACCCGTGTCGCTAACTTGGGAAACAAGGCGCTGACCCATATCCCACTGCTACCATGCTGCTCGAAACCCCATCGGGGCTTGATCAAGTACCGATCGAATGCCCCTGGTTTGTTTAGCCAACGCGATGCAGTCACCTTCTTGCCATGGTCCTGATACAACTTGGGCTTGTAATCCCAAGTGTCGACATGCGAGACCCCCCCGGTCGAGTAAATGAAAATAATCCGATCGGCACTGGCTGCATGATGCCCAGGCTTGGCCGATAAAGGATCGTCCGGGCCGGCCCCAATTCCCCTCAACCCATCGCTCTGGGCTAGCATGCTGGCCAAAGCAATCTGACCCACGCCTCGCCCACTTGCCCTCATCCACTGACGCCGGCTTATGATCGTTGATTCGTTGCGTTTCATTGGTAATACCACCGGATTAATCGATGTACAAAAAGGAATTGCTGGTCATCAGAACCCTGCATAACGCACCCCAGGCCTTGAGCTCTCCGTCGCTCGACTCGCGCTGGGCATAGGCCTCCAAAAACTCCAAACACTGCGTCTGCTCTTGAGGACTCGGGAGCCGGCCGAGCGTGGTCTCGTACACCAAGTGTAAACGCGCAGCAACATCCAAAGTCGTACGGATGCATCGCTTCGAGAGCGATTCGGAAGCCTGATGGACCAAAGGCGAATTCATCAGGTAGAGCGTCTGCGTCGGTGTCGTTGTGGCCTGACGCTGATCGACGCTCAAGTTCGGATCGGCACCGTCGAAAAGCCCCAAATAAGGATGCTTGCGGTTCCGCTGCTGCATCAAATAAACACTTCGATGGGCCGAATCATAAACGGCATGAAACGGATTGTGGATCGTAAAAGCCCAAGTATCGACCGACGGAAACGGATGCTCCTTGGGAACCCCTCTATCGAGCAACCCGCTGACACTCAGAATCGAGTCCCGCAAGGTCTCGGCATCCATCGGACGCTTGACGCTGCGCCACAACCAACGGTTTCCAGGGTCAAGTTGCCCACCCTTGCTCACCCGATCAATGTCCTCCGGAGCGTCGACTTGGCTCGTCAAATGGTAAGTCCTCGATAGGACGATCCAACGATGCAATTGGCGCACGTCCCAGCCACTCTCGATGAAACGCAGGGATAAGTAATCGAGCAACTCCGGATGCGATGGAGCCTGACCACGGACTCCAAAGTCGCTCGTCGTGGGCACTAGACCTTGTCCAAAGTGCCAATGCCAAACCCGGTTGACAAAAACTCTCGCTGCAAGCGGATTCTTCGGATCGCTCAACCAGTATGCCAACTGGCGCCGACCGCTCTCGTCATGGTCCCGAGGAACCAATTGCCCTCCCAGAACCGTAAGGAACCTACGGGGCACCTCGTCGGAAGTTTTGCTCGGCTCGCCTCGCAATTGGATCCTCGCATCGGTGGGCTTGGCTTCACTGACCCCATAAGCCACTTCATAGAGAACCTCGGCCGCGATGGCCGCCCGCTGAGTCTGGAGCTCCTTGACCTGCTTATCGAGACTGGCAAAGAGCTCCTGGCTCGCGGGGCTCCTTGTGGGACGCTCAAGAGCCGGTGAACCGAACGCAGCGAAGGGCTCGGTATGAATCCCTAGGTTATCGAGATCTCGGGCCAACACTCCATCGCCGACATGACCAAAACCATCGCAGATGAACGTATCTGCCTGGCGATCCCAAGTCGCATTTACCGGACTCTTGGGGATCGTCGCTTCAAACTGATCCCCATAAAGACCGCCTGACCAAGTCATATCGCTCGGATCGAGCTTCAATTGCAAGTGATACCATTTTCCCACTTCCAAGGCCGAGACCACCTTCCACTCCCCTGCACTTTTGATCGCAAAGGCGTCTTTGGAAATGCTGCACTCCAGAGCGATCGATTCGATCACGCCTCGGCCAAGGTACAATCGACAAGAACCTTGCGTCGACTCAGGGATCCGAAAGTCGATCGCAAAGTGTAGCGGACGATCGGTCAGCCTGAGCTTGCGATCCAACACGTAACGAACACCCTCAAAAGGGGTCCCAGCTCCGACCCGCACCCCGCGCGTCCCTTGTCCAAACACATGTGTATAGGGACTTTGAGATTCGGACAAAACCACATTCGGGCCAGCCGACAACCACGCCTTGGTCGGGGGTTTGCCGATGTCCTGAGCCTCCAAATCCAGATCGATTCCACCGGCCTGGTAACTCGGATCCAACTCCATGCGTTCGGCTCGAACTCTCTCCATCTCCTGATCGATCGAGCGCAATCGATCGGTCCTGCGCTGCTCCAATTGAGCGACTTGCTCGGGAGGAACCAAAGCTGGAAAATTCGCAGGACGCTTTTGCTCCTCCCCCCCGGGGAAAGCCCATAACGTGCTTTGCATGATCCCATACAAAGCGTAGTAATCCTGCACCGTGATCGGATCGTACTTGTGGTCATGGCAGCGGGCACAGCCGATCGAAAGCCCCAGAAAGGATCTGCCGATCGAATCGATCGCGTCAGCGAAATCCAGATGCTGAAAGTCTGCATTCGGCGCGTATCCATACCTCTTGCCAATCGCTAAAAAACCGGTCGCTGTCACCAAGTCTGCATAAGTCTCCAACCGTGCCGGTCCATCCGCTGCGTCGGACGACCCGGCCAAGTCCTTTGCAAACAGATCGCCAGCTATCTGCTCACGCACGAATTGGTCCCAAGGCTTGTTGCCATGGATCGAACGGATCACCCAGTCACGGTACCGGTACGCTTCACGGACCGGATAGTCAGCCCCATCCCCAGCCGTGTCCGAATACCGAGCCACATCGAGCCAATGGCGTCCGTAACGCTCCGCATGCTCCTGGGATTCAAGCAATCGGTCGACCAACCGCGCGTCGGCTTGAGCGGACTCGTCTGCTAGATACTCTCGAATCTGCTCAGGGGTCGGCACAAGCCCCGTTAAATCCAAGGTCACGCGGCGAATCCACTCGCGTTTGCTGGCTGTCGATACCGGCTCGAGACCCCGTGCTTCAAGCCCAGCGACGACGAATCGATCGATCGGATTCCATACCCATTGGTCGTGCAACACCTCAGGGGGCTCGTGCGATCCGAGCGGTTGAAAGGACCACCACGATCGGACATCCTCAGCACGCATCCCACCGATCCGCTCGGTCGACTTGCGAGGATCGTAAGCCCCATGCCTGACCCAAGCCTCCAGGTCCCGGATCTGCGACTCGGTCAACGATAAACCGCTATCGGCCGGTGGCATCGGACTGTGCCCCTGAGCACGAACCGCTCGGATGAGCAAACTCTCCTCGGGATTCCCCGGAACGATCGCCGGTCCGGAATCCCCCCCGAGCTTCCAACCATCGGCCGAATCCAAAACCAACCCCCCGCTGGACTTCTGCGTCGAGAGCGAATGGCAAACCTCACAATGGTCGACCAAAATCGGCCGGATGCGGGCTTCGAAAAAATCGCTCGGTGTTTGCCCAGCCACCAGGGTTTGCCCAGCCACCAGGGTTTGCCCGGCCACCAGCTCCTGACCCCATGCGATCGGACTCAGTGCCCCTATCGCAAAACAGGCGATGCCCGCTAGAAAAACCCCAAGCA
>Ga0315909_10004424_pt1 | contig 16608 bp, 22 predicted proteins | sample LakEriMetagenome_11_FD_203527 | JGI IMG/M metagenome (GOLD analysis project Ga0315909, IMG submission 203527) | Freshwater fungal communities from buoy surface, Lake Erie, Ohio, United States - Buoy 2 MA125 | ecosystem: Environmental > Aquatic > Freshwater > Lake | place: USA: Lake Erie, Ohio...
CAGCAGGTCAGAACGACCGTGACGAAGAAGACTCCAGGAACAACTAGGTCGTAATTTGTTGCATTAATGCTATGTAGTATGTATGCTACAAGCATGAGCAGAAACTCCGAAGAGCCGGTCTTCAACCAGATCGAGCAAGTGCGCACATCCATGGGCCTATCCAGGCAGCAGCTCGCCGATCTCGTCGGCGTTCACTACCAAACCATTGGTTACCTCGAGCGCGGGGAATATAGCCCGTCGCTCGTTCTGGCTCTGCGAATCGCAAAAGCGCTCAATCGAGAAGTCTCTGAGTTGTTCTCGCTCACCGACCCGAGTAAAGGAAAGAAGTAATGTCGAAGAAAAATAAGTTCTATTGGCTTGAAGGTGTTACTGAGAAAGGCACCCGAAAGCTCTTGACCGACGAGAATTCGAAGTTTAAGTGGCTGAGATCTCAGCGCAATAGGCGACTTCTTGTGGTGCTCAACATGCTTGGCATTGTTTTGGTGTCTTTGGGAAGCTACTACCCAGTGCTAAAAACCAACCTAAACCTAAACGCCGAGACCGAGATAGTGATCTTTAGTGTGACCGCTATCTTTGTAATCTTTCTAGTACTTCTCTCTTACTCCTTTCTCCGCGTGGCTGTGAGGGGCATAGCAGATGCACCGGATGAGTTGTTGGACGAAAGACAAATTCAGGTTCGTAACACCTCCTATCGTTACGCGTACATTGCAATGGGAAATCTAGTGATTGTTGTTTTCCTTTTGTTTTTCTTTGGTCCAGATCTACAGCTCTTCCAACCGGAAGGTAACGACGGCAGCTACCTGTTGATTGCCACTTTGTTCGCATACGCGTCGGCTCCATCGATGATTTTGGCTTGGCGTGAAAGGGACATCTAAAGTGTCGGTAATTCAAAGGGATAGCTTTCCCGACATACTGAGAGGTTTCGCGCTACTTGGTATCGCACTGGTCAACATCCCGCTGTTGGCAATCGATCCCGTAACCAACTTTGAAGGCGCAGATCTAACCGACTTTTCAAATGCCTCAACGGCGTTCATAGTTATTGCGCTGTTTCAGGCCAAGTTCTACCTGCTCTTCTCTTTCTTGTTTGGCTATTCGGCGCACTACATTCTCAAAGACTCCAAGCAAAATCGTGGTCGTTGGGTTGGCAGATCAGTCGGGCTAGTTCTGCTCGGCATTCTGCACTTCAGCCTCTTGTTCTTTGGCGATATCTTGTTTGTCTACGGATTGTTCGGTCTGCTTCTGCTTGCTTTCTACTTTCGCAAAGATAAGACGCTGAAGGTTTGGGCATGGATCATCTATGTCATCTTAGGTCTTTTGCTGCTCGCAGCCTCTGCGCTAACCATGCTTGGCGAGCAGTTTCTTGCGATGAAAGGAAAAAACCTTTCCAGAGGTTCCACCGATGAATTCGCAAGCGTGATGACTAATGGCAATTTCCTCGCCGCAATTTCAGACAGGCTCGAGCTTTGGCTCACCGCGGCACCGACCGGATTCTTGCTGCAAGGCCCGATGGTCTTCGTTGCCTTTCTGGTTGGTGTTCTTGCTGCGCGCAGAAAAGCACTCGGCGAGGGTGCGAGTGCTTCGACTATGAAGAAACTTGCTGTCTGGGGTCTGACTCTCGGCCTGCCAATTCAGTTGCTGTCTGCATACATTTTCATTCAGAACGCCGTTGCAGAAAACTACAGCTACGGCATCTACTTGCTCTCTATTGCCATCAACTTTTTGGCTGCGCCAATTCTCTCGGCCGGTTATGTTGGTTTGCTCTGGCTGCTGAGCCGAAAGTTGCAACTTGGGCTTTTGTCGTCGGCAGGCAAATATTCGCTCACGATTTACCTGAGCCAATCGGTGGTTTTCGCAACCCTATTCTCAGGCTGGGGATTCGGGCTGTTTGCTCAACTCGGAGTTCTGCCGGTCACCCTGATTGGTTTCGCAACCTGGCTGGCTTTGGCGCTTATTGCCCAACTCGTCGCCAAATCGGGTCGCAAGGGCCCGATGGAATCATTACTAACCTCATTCAGCAAACTGTTTGCAGGTAAACAATGAACTTAGAACAACTCGGTCTACTCGGCGTATTTCTGGCCGGTGCAACACCATGGCTTGAGGCCGTGGTGGTCATCCCAGCGGGCTTGCTATTTGGTCTTGACCCGTTCTGGGTTGTGACAGCAGGGCTGGTTGGCAACGCAATCACGATTTTTTTGTTCGCCTATCTCGGTTCAGCAATTAGAGAGTGGATTCGCTCGAAGAGGAAAGACAAAACTTCGAGCAAACCTGATCGCTTTGCCAAGGCGCAAAAGTTGTTCGACCGCTATGGCATCTATGGACTGGCCGCACTCTCACCAGTTCTTGTTGGCACTCAGTTCGCGGCGGCAATTGCTGTTGCCGCCGGTGTGAAACCCCTTCGCACAGCACTGCTCATAACCGCGGCTACCGCTGCATGGGCAATTGCCATAGCCTCTCTAATGCTGCTCATAGGCTTAGACCGCTGGGCTCAATTCGTCTAGAAAGCTAACCTGCGTCGAGGAGAAATATGAACGCCGAACTGCTAAAAAACCTCTTAATCGTGATCACGGTTGCCGTTGCCGTATTCAAGGTTGTTCTCAACGAACTTGATATTCGATCGAGCCGCACGGCTTTAGCCGGCAGCCCTAAGGCCGAGGTCAAGAAGGCCGTTGAATACACAGTGACCAAAAGACGCTTTGAGTCGACCACAACTGTCATCACCGCCACCGTCGTGCTCGCATTTCTTGTTCTCGGTCTCTATGGTCAGATTCAGCAGTTGGTAGCCGGCTCAATTCAGGGACAGATTTGGCAAGACCTGGTTTTCTTACTTGCTATGGCGTTCGGACTATTCATCCTCGGCATTCCCGGCTCAATCTATAGAACGTTCGTCATCGAGGCAAAATTCGGATTCAACCGCACAACCGTGAAGACTTTCATCATCGACAGAATTCGAGGCATAGTGCTTGGTGTCTTGATTCTCGGCCCTATTCTGCTCGGCTTACTTTGGATTTATGCCCAAATTCCAAACCAAATCTGGTGGATTGCTTTCGTAGCAATCAATCTGGTCACTTTGATCTCCGCAGCCATTGGAACCAGCGTTATTCTGCCGTTATTCAATAAGTTAAAGGAACTACCAGAGGGTGAATTGCGAGACAAGATTCTTGCTCTTTGTGAGAAACAGAACTACAAACTGAAGCGCATTTACGTCATGGATAGCTCCAAACGATCATCCAAGTCGAATGCGTTCTTTAGCGGGATTGGCAAAACCAAGACAATCGTTCTATTCGACTCTCTAATCGCCAACCACACGGTTGATGAAGTAGTTGGTGTTCTAGGCCACGAAATGGGTCATGACAAGCTCGGTCACATTCGCTCGATGCTGCTCTTGAACATGCTTCAGAGCTTCGTGATTTTTGCACTATTTGGCTGGGCGTTACAAGAGCCCGCGCTATCTGAAGCTTTAGGCGGCAGCGGAGTTCAACTGGTGCTGTCACTGATCGCATTCGGAATGTTGTTCTCGCCAATCAATTTCCTATTAGGGATTTTTGACAACTACATGACCAGGCGAAATGAGCACGGTGCAGACATTTTCGCTTCCCAGGTTTATGGCAAAGAGCACATCATTTCTGCCTTGCAGCGACTGAGTGCCGACAACCTAGCCAACCCTGCGCCACACCCGTTATACGTGCTGGCTTACTATTCGCACCCACCGGCCAGCAAGCGCGTATCTCATGTGTTAGAGGCAAAGCTCGCCTAACGGTGTTCAGCGAGGCTCAGACCCTGGCATTTACTAGCCGGCTGGGATGAAACCTTTGTCTAGCTCCCATGGGCGAATCGGGGAGTTCTCGAGTATCCAAAACTGCAGGTCTTTGTCTAGGCCAAGAATGATTGCAATACCAACCAGAACAAAAATGATGCCAAGCACTCGCTTGAAGTTTCCTTCTGGGTTTGCGATCCAGCGCGCTTTGCCAATGACCCTTTGGCCCAGTAGCGCAATCACCAATAGGGTTCCACAAAGCCCAATCACGTAAGCCAGAAGAAGCAGAATGCCCTCGGCAAACGAAGCTGGCAACACCGTGACCAGCACATAAAGGTAGAGCGGTGAGCAAGAGGTAAACACTGGGCCAAGGGCGGCTCCGGTGAGAATCGCGCCAAGCGTGCCACCACGCTCACGCGCCGCCACGAGCTGCTTGTTGCTTCGGCGCTGAAGCGAAAGCTTGGCCGAGATGGCATCCCAGAATCTAGGAAAGATCGAAACTATGCCGAGAGCAATCAGAATCGCACCGCTGAGCAACTGCCAAGTCATTTGGGGAATGTCAATGAGTGCCGTTGTCGCTCTCAACAGGAGTGTGAAAATCACCACGGATGCGCCAAGTGATACTGCGATCAGGTAGGCGCGCCTGCGGGCTTCGGCAGAGGGTTTGCCGAGTGAGCCGCCCACGATAACTGGCAGCAGCGGCAAGACGCATGGCGCAAGAGTGGTCAGCACTCCGGCAATAAATGCGCCTAGAACGAGCATTACGAGATTTTCTCTACAAGCTCAGCAACAGTTGTGCTGCCATACCAACGCTGCACTTCGTTGCCTGCACTGTCGATCTGAACAAAGGTGTGCTGCACGATTACGTCGTGCTTCTTTCGCATTTCGGTGTTCTCGTCGAAGTCGACCAAGACGATGGTCAAGTCTTCGGGCATCGAGTCGAGGCCGGCTTCAAAACCGTCTCGAGCAGCTTTGCAGGTTGTGCACCAGTAGGCGTTGTAAAACAAAACGACGTTTGAGGCTGAGTATTTTTCGGGTGCTGCCGAGTAGGTCTCATAGCTGATGTAGCCGCTGGCTCTTTCGTAAACACCTTCTGGTGCGGCTGTGGTGGCGACCGGTTCGGGTTGTGCGTTTGGCTCTGCTGGCGCAGTAGCTGAGCATGAGGCAAGGAGAAGAACGGTCAGTCCAAGGCCGAGTAGTTTCGCGATCATGGCTTTAGTTTCACACAGGTTTTGAGTTCACTTGCCATGCAGTGGGGCGAGCCAAGTGGCGGAGAATGGGGGATTCGAACCGCCGCTTGATTCCCTGTTCACCATCTCTTGGCTTAGCCCATTAGTTGTCGGGGCGCATTAAGCTCAATTCCTTTTGAGCCCGAAGAGCAACGTAAACGCTCACAAAGATCCCCAGCGGTAGGGCGAATAGGGAAATTATTGCGAGCGGAGGGTTCCCCAGCATCGAAGAAGGTGTTGAAAGCTCAAGAACTCCAAAGAAAGTTGCAAACTTTACAATCGTTGCCCAACCGAAATCCGCCAAAGAAAACACAGCCCAAACAATGACCAGCCTGGGTGAGACAGACTTGTTTCTTCGCATCATGAAAACCAAAGCAACTGCCGTTATGGCAACTGTCACATCCATAAATCCCGAAACTAAACCTATTTCAGCTGGCAGGTCACCCCTTAGGAATGCCAGGATTAGAAATACGCCCCCTATTCGATATCCCTGGGTCAAAACTAAGACCGATGTTGGAATCTTCTCTAGGGCGGACTTGAACTTTGTGATTTTCAAAGACATGAATATCAAAACCGCGGCAGGACCGAAGGCGAAGGTGCCAAATATCGTAAATCTGATTAGCGCTTCGAGCTCCGAGGCTTGGCTTTCCGAAAAAAATGCAAACTGACTTACACCGAGTGAAACAGCAAACCAAGCAATTACTGTCAGGCTTGCCGCCCGAACCCTTTTCCAACAATACGCTGCAATTGATACAGCAACAATTATCCCGATGGCCGTTGGGCCAAAGGTGTATAGGAAATCCACTTCGGTCGAGCTCTAGAGTGCGAATAGGAGACTCAAGCCGACACCGAGCGTGGAGAGGCTCATCACTAAAGCGCCAAGTGGGATCAGTTTGACTAAGGGACCAGGCTTCGCGTCGGCCGTCCTTGGAGCCCCACCGAAGAAGCCTCCTGAAATCAAAAGTGGCGCAACAAACAATCCGATGCGCATCGCCCAAACCAAGGTCTCATTGAAGAGCGAATAGTCGAGAACTAGCTGGCCAATAATGCTGAGGATCACCAGCACCCCTGCGTGAGCGTGCCCGGCTTTGAAGTACTCGCGTTGAATTGGTGAAATGTTCTCAGTCCCAACCTGTTTCTTGAGAATAGAAAGTAAGAAGTAACCTCCAAACGCAATTGTTGGTAGGGATATGAAGGCTATTGCCACCATCCATCTTGATGCATCACTCATCTGTTTTCCTCTCTTAGTTGCTTATACTTGGGGTCCTTTTAAACCAGCGATTATCTGAAACCTGCTGAAGTAAAAACTCTGCGGTTGATTCAGCACTGATAGAAATGCCAATTCCTTTCCCATCCTCACTGGTTCTAACGGGCTTACCGTGACCAGCAACAATGTTTGGAAGCCGCACAGAAACCCAGTCCAGTTGGCTGGATTTCAAGAGCTCTTCCATGCGATTTTTATCCTCAATTATTGGCTTTAGCCAGCGGAGAAATATTGGTAAGACAACAGCGTTGTAGAACCAAGTTCCGCTTCCACCAGCTCCCACATTTGACATACAAACAATCCGCTTCACACCCGTTTTCGTCATTGCGGCTAGCACTGCCCTTACTGAGTCTGAGACAACAGTGGTTGAGGACCCCTGGCCTTTTCCACCGATTCCAAGGCAGTGAATGACAGCGGCTACATCTTTGAGTGCACGCTCAATGTCTTCCTGTGAATTGGCGTTACCTTCCATTACTTCTAGATTCGGATTTCTCTGCGAGAACTTAGATGTGTCCCGAGTCAGAACCACAACTTGGTGACCTTGCTTCAATGCCAGATCAACCACAATTCCACCCGTTAGACCAGATGCACCAAAGACAAGGATTTTCATGGGCCTAGCTAGCTCTTCTCCGGAAGCCGAACACCAGATAGCTTGGCGAGTGAATCTTTACCGCTGGCTTTTGCGTATTGCACATAAGGCCAAACCAGATCCTCAATTACTAAGTTCCAGGACTTAGCCTCCATACCAAAGACCTCACTGGCTGCCTGAGAGCTCATGATGAATGCCTGGTTGAACTGATAGGAGCCTTTGTTGAGCTCACGAATCAATGGATTAAATAATCCCAGAATAGTTTCCATTGCTTTGCCCACCGCACTGACTCGATACTTACTGACGCCTAATGCTGCAGCTATGTCAGAGACCACTTCACGCTGAGTTTTAGGCAGATTGCTCGGGACATGCCAAGGCTTACCCCAGCTTCGGTCATCTTCAGCGAGCTTCATCATTAGTCGAGCGACATCATCGGGGTCCGTCCAGGTGTGAGGCTGATCGAGAGCGCCAAGGAGCTGCACTGGCTTTCCAAGCATTATGTTCGGCACAACCCGATGACCCATTCGACTTTGTTCATTAGGACAGATGTAGTCAGATCCACGAACTTCCGTTACACGAAGCTTTCCTGCATCGTTCAGCGCCTTTGCTTCTTGCCAGACCTTTGCTCTTGCTTGACCGTTGGCCCAAGTTGCGCGAAGAGGGACATCTTCGGTGAGGACTCCTCCATATGGACCATAGCCATAGAGGTTTGAGCAGATAACCAGATCCGCCCCCGCACGCATGGCATATTCGTTGACTGCCTTGGAGAGCTTTGGCCATTCGGTTTCCCATTTGTCATACGGGGGATTAGCGCAGTTGTAGATAACCTTTGCCTCTGGCGCTCTTGCCATCAGCTCCTCAACCGAAGTCGCATCACCCGAGCGATACTCAATCCCAGAGCTAGCGTCACCAGATGCCGAGCGAGCAATCACCAAGACTTTTTTGCCATTCCTTGCAAGAAGTTTGGCCAATCGGCCACCTATTGTTCCGCCACCAATTACCACGTGTAAGTCACTCAATTTTGCTCCTTGTCTATCGATTCTTTGAGCTAGCTGCCTTGACAAGTAGCCATAGGCCAACAGCCAAGAACCAAAGTTGTATGGCGGTGGTGCCAAAGACAAGTACGAATGTGTCTGGCTCAAATCCCATAAGTTCTGTAGTTGTTGCAAGCAGAGCTGCAACTGAAACAAGGCCAAATATGCCAATCCACTTCGGTAGTCCGTCTCTTAGGAAAGCAATAGAAATTGCCAGCAGAGAAAGTGCTGCAAAAATGCTCACACCTAACACCTCACCAACAGTCCCGCCGAAAAGATTCAGAGAGTCATAGGTGACACTTATGGCATATCGCTCTTGATCGGTCGCAGCACTATTCCAAGACTCAGCTAGCTGAGGCATAGGCACAAGCCATCGAACAATTCCAATTGAACGCGCCGTTGTTGAGGCAATTGCAAACGCCAAGATGATTCCAAACATGGCAGCCATCGCTTTGCCTGAACTGAGTTTGGTCAAGATAAACATTGAAACCACAAACAAGATTGAATAAATCAGATAGGCAATGTATCCAAATCGAACCGCGCCTTCCTGCTCAATCAATTCCGGTAGAAGTTGCGAGGCAGGGTAGTCCAGACTGTCAGGCCAGTTGATGGCGGCACCCAGCACAAAGGTAGGGACGAAGATCAGAAGACCCTGCAGAATGCTCAAGATTCCAGTTAAAGCGAGTGTCCCTCTGCTCAGAGACTGATTGAAGGCTTGCGACATTGAAAACCTTTCTTTATGTATACGCTATAAACATAATAAGCTAATGTTTAGCTTGTCAACATTAAAAGCATGAAAAAGAAGTCGTATCATCACGGCAACCTGGAAGAGGCCCTTCTCAAGGTTGGGATGAAAGAAGCCAAGGCCACCGGTTCGCGCAACCTTGGAGTTACCCATCTGGCCAAGTTGGTCGATGTCACACCGATGGCGATTTACCGCCATTTCCCCAGCGGCGAAAACCTAAAGGCAGCTATCTCCCAGCAGGCCAGGGAGGAGCTCGCAAGAAGAATGGCCAGTGCGGTTGCTAAAGAGACTGACGTGAAGAAAAGGTTCATGGCCACCGGAAGGGAATATATCCGGTTTGGATTAGCGGAACCGGGACTATTCTCTGTTGCTTTTCTAGATTGCAGCGAGCTGCCAAATCGGGAAGATAATCCCTCCGCTCGTGGAATTTTGCATGACACCATTTTGGATCTTTGCAACGAAGGTCTTATTGAGCCAAAAGAAGTCCAGGCGGTGGCGCATTTCGCTTGGTCAATAGTTCATGGCTTCACCATGCTGGCTGGAAGCGAAGATCCTTATCGACCCAGTGCCAGGCCAGGAGACATAGAAGATGTGCTTGAAAGAGCCTGGCTTGGAGTAACGCAGTATTCCAGGGACTCCAAGAAGTAAATCTGTAGGAGCTGATCTTGAAACTAACTACCGCACAGAAAGCCATTGTTTGGGTAATCGATGTCGGGTTCATTGTTTATTGGTCACTAATTGTTTTCAGAGCCTTACCACCAGAGGTGATGTTTGAGGGTTATGAATTGCGAGAAGTGCAGGCCTGGAATTGGTCATTTTTTCCTCTCGACATCTTGGCTGCTATCACTGGAATAATTGGGCAAACCACCAAGCGGCTTAATGGTTCGGTATTTCTCATCATCTCTCTGGTTTTGACTTCAGTTGCTGGGGGGATGGCGCTTACTTACTGGGTAGTTCTCGGTTACTTCGACATTCTTTGGTGGTTGCCCAATTTAGTGCTACTGCTATTTCCGCTTTGGCCCCTGTATCAATTTGCTGTAAAGAACCCTAAGAGGTCGGTAAGTTGAGAGTTCCAACCATTCTTCGACCCCTCCACGGGGAATCCACAACTCCAGGAGAACTCGCACTTGTCTATTTGACTGCTGTTGCGTTTCTCTCTTTGGTGTTGATTTCGATCCAAGACAGGTTGGCAGGGCTGTCTGCGCTTCAAATCGCGATTCTAGTTATGGTCTCCCTCGATCTAGCCGGGGGCGCGGTTGCAAATCTTTGCCAAGGGACAAGAACCTACTGGCGATCTAGAAACACCAGCCTGAGGCTACTTTTCCTGGCCGTACATGCGATTCATGGAATTGGAATTGCTTATGTTTTTCCTGAGGCAGCAGCTGTAGCTGTGGCCTACACCTGGATGGTTGTCGCTGGTTCCGTTTTGATCTTAACTCGCAACACGAGTGTGGCTCTGGCGCTTGCTTTGGTGGTGATAGGGGCAGCAGCTATTCATTTACCTCAGGGACTCGAATCTGCGGTGGGCCTTCTTCTGACAGTTTTTCTAATAAAGCTGGTTTTCAGTTTCAGTGGAGGTCCTGCCGCACAAGGACAAAGTGCATCTTGATTTATCGCATTAGTCAAAAAGCAAGAACCTGCCTCAATTAAGTGTCTGCAAAAGCACAGAAAGTGCACAAGGAACTGCACAATCAAACAGGAGCTCCCTCTCAAAAGTGCCTTTAGAGGCTCTAAATCAAGGTAGTTGCTGGCGGAGAATTGGGGATTCGAACTCAGCAATTCATTTCGGGTATATGCAGCAGATTTTGGCAAAGCGAGTTTGAAAACTAGTGACTCATTCGCTCGCCAAGGTGATTGAAGCAAATTTGAAGCGTGAACGCGTTGGGAGTCGGACCAGACTTCCTAATTTCTAGTAGCTTTGCTTCTGCCTCAGCTGTGGTTGGATTGTGTCCTTTGGGCACCCACCATAAAACCGTTGTAGTTTCGGAAACTTTGTGAAACCACTCAAATCGACGTCTCATGATTTTGACGTGATCTCCGCTGAAAACAAAATTCTTTAGACTCTCGATTGAATCCCAGGTTGAAAGATTGACTGTGACTCCGGCACTTCCATTGGCGTCCCACTCAAATGCTCTTATGGAAGTGGCATCGCCATCTTCGCCCTTTAGCCTCCAAATGAACCCAGCTGCCCTGTCAGCTTCCGCATTGACTGGCTCGATGTTTGCTATGAAATCTTTCAGGAGGTCGCTGTCCAGCGGCTCTTGCAGTCGAGCAATGTTGAGTTGGGCCAAATCCCAACCAGTTCTCTTTGCTTCAGTCTCCATCATTGCGCTTTCTTGAGTTTCGCCATCTTTCTACGCCAAATTGCGTTTATCGCGCTCTATCAGGTCAGTCGCATAGAACTTGATTGACCGTTCGTATAACCCACCGGCTGGATAGAACTCCAAAAGAGCGAGACTCAACGCTTCTGAGGCATTGCCTGAGTCCAATCGCGCCAAGGAGAGAAATGCTTTTGCCGCAGCCGCAGTTTCGGGGCTGAAAGTTGTGGATTCTAGGATTGCTGTAGCCTCATCGGGCTTGCCTACGTTCCGCAGTGAACTTGCGAGTTGGATCAAAGCCTTTTCGCGTGTCAAACCACCTAGACCTGAATCTAGGGCCTGTTGATAGATAGGAATGGCCTCTGGTTCCAAGCCCAGAAAGTCGTGAACCGATGCCCACTCGAACAAGCCGAGTGGGTCACTAGGGTCGAGTTCATCAACCAGTCTTTTCATCACCGCAAGGGTTTCATCAACCGTGCTATCGTCGGATGATTGCCAGAATGCCTCAACGCGTTCTTCCCATTCGCTCACCATGGTTCAAGTCTAACTTTGAGGAATATGCTGTCGGAAACGACAAAAGCCCCAGATTGCTCTGGATCTTTTTCACTGTCTCATTAGCACGAAGGCAGGTTATGCCTTCGTGTGTCAAGCGAAGAGAATGGGGGGATTCGAACTACCGACCTCTTGCCCGCATAAATACCGACTTCTTGCTCAAGAGAAACGCTTTCTATGTCATTGGCTGGCAAGCCAGCGAATACAGCGGCAGTAATGGACACCTCCGTTCTAGAGTCTTATTTTAGAGAGGGAGGTTTTTGATGAAGATTGCTGTCGCCGGTGGGACTGGACTAGTGGGTAAGTTTGCGGTCACGGATGCCGAAAACCGAGGACACGAAGTTGTCTCGATTTCCCGAAGAAATGGCATCGATTTGATTTCTGGCGAGGGCCTGGTGGAGGCTCTGGGTGGCGTGGATGTGGTCATCGACGTCACCAATAAAACTACGCTGAGTGGCAAAGCTTCACGAAAATTCTTTTCAACCGTCACAGACAACCTCCTTAGCGCAGAGGCGAAGACGGGGGTGAAGCATCACGTGGCTTTATCGATTGTCGGTATCGATGAGATTGACGACGGCTACTACGCGGGGAAACTCGAACAAGAGCGAACCATCGATAGAGGAACAGTCCCATACAGCATTGCCAGGTCCTCCCAGTTTCATGAGTTCGTGACCCAGCAACTGCAAAACATGCCTGGACCGATTGCGCTTCTTCCAAAATGCCTTATTCGACCAGTGGCAGCAAGGGAAGTGGGGCAACACCTCGTAGATCTCGCCGAAGGAAAACCACTCAAGCGCGCAACGGATTTGGTTGGTCCAAGAAATGAAGTTTTAGCTGATCTGGCTCGAAGGCAAATCGCTTTTGACGGTTTGAAGAAATTGGTTCTCGAGTTTCCACTTCCGGGGGTTTTTGGAAGAGGCATGGCTTCAGGTGATTTGCGTGGCAAGGGCGAAACGCTTGTGGGAAAAATTACTTTTGATGATTGGCTAGAAAGTCATGACCATCAAAATCCCCCACAATAACTTCAAGTCAGACCTTGCTTGGCTCGCACATTGCACACAACATTGCACATTAAGCAAAAACTCCCCTGATAAACGCCCCTACTGAGGCTCTAAATCAAGGGAGTTTCTGGCGGAGAATGCTTGATTCGCACTACCACCCATTTACCCGCATAAATTCAGGGTTTAGAGTCTGCCAAATTACTTTCTACGCCATCTTTCTACGCCATTCGAGGAGTCGGATGCGCGGAATTTCAAGAATCAAGGCTGGCGTTAGCACTATCCGACCGGAATGAATCCCTTGTCTAGCTCCCAAAGGCGAATGGGTGAGTATTGAATGAACCAAAACTGTAGGTCCTTGTCGAGCCCAAGAATCACAGCGATTCCAACAAGTATAAAAATTACTCCCAGAACCTTCTTGAAATTTCCATCCGGGTTAGCCAGCCAACGTGCCTTTCCCATAACTTTTTGTCCGAGTAGGGCGATAACTAGGAGTGTTCCGCAGAGCCCAATCGCGTAAGCAAAAAGCAGCACCATTCCCTCTCCGAAAGAAGCCGGAAGCACGGTGACAATCACGTATAGATATAGAGGCGAACAGGAGCTAAACACCGGACCCAGGGCACTACCGGTGAGGATAGCTCCAAGTGTGCCGCCTCTTTCGCGAGCGGCAACTAACTGCTTATTGCTGTTGGTTTGAAGTGAAAGTCTGGCTGAGGCTTTATCCCAGACCTTGGGAAACACGGAAACAGCACCTAGAGCAATCAAAATCACTCCACTAATCCACTGCCAAGTGGTTGGTGGAATATCGATCAATGCAGTTGTCGCCCTAAGTAAAAGTGTGAACAAGATCACCGAGACACCGAGTGATGCCGTGATTAGGTAAGCACGCCTTCTTGCCTCGATTGATGGCTTACCGAGCGAGCCCCCAACAATAACTGGCAGCAGTGGCAAAACACACGGAGCCAAGGTTGTAAGTACCCCCGCGATCAATGCGCCAAGAATCAGCATCAGGAAAGCTGCTCCACAATTTGATCAACAGTCACGCTACCTGACCACTTGCCCAGGGGTTCTCCGGCACTGTCTATCTCTATGAAAGTGTGCTGAACGGTCACACCGTACTTCTTTCTAAGTTCGATAGAACTATCAAAGTCCACCACAACTATTGCCAAATTCTCCGGTATCTGACCAAGGCTTGCCTCTATGTTCTCTCTGGCTTGCTGACAAGTTGAGCACCAGACCGCATTGAAAAACAGCACAACTTTTGAATCTGAGTATTTGTCCCCGGAGGTCAAAAAACTTTCGTAGGGAATGTAGTCCCCAGCTGCCTCAGTGGTTGTTTCTGAAGCACTTGGTGTCTCAGACATTGAACTATCAGGTTCGGTTGTTATAGCAACAGGTCCTGCAGACGCACAGGATGCTAGTAGCAGAGTTGTTAGCCCCAGTGTAAAAACTGTAAGAAACTTGGATTGGTTTAGTTTCATTTTCTGGATTTACCCTTCTGTTGGAAATTAGTTTTATCTTCTTTGCCGGCGGCAATGTCCACTAACTGTTGAGCGAGCTTTCTTGCAGTTGCAACCTGAGAGCGACTCGGGTTTAGCTTGCAGCTAGTGAAGGCACCGTCGTACACCAGCATTAGCTGGGGGATGACTTCCTTCGGAGCTACCTTGGAAAAGTAGCTCTCTACTGTCTTGCGGTACTTCGTTACTTCCACCCGAACCAATTCGCTGGAAGGCAGTTCTGTTAAAGCGTTTGTGAACGGACAACCAAAGAACTCACCGTTAATTACTGATTTCTCCAGAAGGTCAAAGGGGATAGCCAGCATCATGCCCCGATCTTCGATTGCCTGGGCGAGGCTTGCTTCAAACTCAAGGCGGATTCGCTCGAGATACTTGGCAACGAGTTCTTCCTTGCTGGCGAAGTTGTTATAAAGGCTTGCCTTGGCAATGCCCGCCTCGGCAATAATCAGGTCGATTCCTGTGGAGTTCACTCCGCGCCTATAGAACAGTTCAGAGGCGGTATCCAGGATCTTTGCTCTTGCAGACATATCTTTACAATACCAGACAGGTCTGTATACTAAAACTAGACAAACCTGTCTACTTACCCATTTCTAAGGAGTTACCTTGTCCAACAAAGTTGCAGTCTTCCTATACGAGCCGCTGACCGGGGATATGTCCCGTGCGTACCGCGGTCTAAAAACCGCCCTCGAATTTGTCAAGGCTGGCGACGAAGTCGCAGTTGTCTTTGACGGATCTGGTGTCGAAACCCTCGCTGCCGTCAGCGATCCTTCGAGCAAGCTAAACCCAATTCTCGAGGCAATCAAGTCAAGCGTCGAGGGAGCCTGCTCATTTTGTGCCACTTCGCACAAAGTCAAGGACGTCATTGAAGCGGCTGGATACCCACTACTAACCGACTTTGAGGGCGAAGCATCGGTTCGTAAGTTTGTATCAGCCGGCTACACCGTTTTGAACTTCTAAACCCGCAAACAACTAAGGAGTAACTAATGATCAAGGTCTATTCACAGCCTGGCTGCCACGCTTGCGAGGACACTAAGGCATACCTAGTAAGAAACAGCGTCGAGTTCACCGACGTAGACATCACAAAGTCCCCAGCCGCTCAAGCAGAGTTGGCAAGGCTTGGTTCCCAAAGCACCCCAACCGTTGTCACCGACGACGAGTTCTGGATTGGGCACCGAGTAGACAAGCTAGCCAAGCTACACGCCTAAACCAATACGTACAAATAAGTGCTAGCTCACAGCCTCCTAAACCTGGGGCTACCCTAACGGGTGGCTCCAGGTTGGGGAATTCCCTGTTAGACAGAGAGTTCTCCACTTGATTCGCGACCAGGAGATTCTTCTTGAAAAAGACGCACCCAATAACATTGCACTATGGAGCCAAGCGAAATAATTGAGAATCTACTGGGGGACTTTGAACATCTCGTAGTAAAAAGTACCTGGGGTGAATCTTCACTGTTCTTCAATCCAGCCAATAGCGCGAAACATGGCTCATACTTCCTCACTCTCAAAGAGAAAAACGGTGCCAATGATAATTCCTCGCAACTTGATCGTGAGGGAGTGTTTCGGGTCTCCTTTGGTATTTCCAAAAATTCATTTCAAGACATGTTTGGGCAGACACCAGCGCGCCCTGGCAAAGGCGGCTATGTGAGCACAGGGCATGACTTCACTCAACTGGATGCTCTCATGCCTCATCCAATTTACGCCTGGATGAATTGGGTTCAAGTGCTGAACCCCTCGAACCAGACCTGGACCAACATTCAGGATCTAGTTCGGGAATCTTATGGGCTATCCAAAACAAGATTCGAGAAGCGATAAGCCAAAGAGTTTGCTCTACAGGAGCAAGGGTAGATAGTGCGGTTTCAAATTAGTTGTCACGAAATGGCGGAGAATGGGGGATTCGAACAGCCCATACCGCTTGTACCTGACAAGAATTTAGGCGAATCTGTGGCAATTTTGAACCGTTCTTCTTGCCTATTTGCACAACACTTGCACATCAATGGGTTTCTTGGACCATTAGAGTCCGCACACTGACTTGCACACCAGACAGAGAGTAGCTCCGCTCCTAACGCCTTGGGCGAACACTGCTTTACTAGCAACCTTTTCGTCGCCATAATGGAACCTGCCTTAAACAAGGTCCCATATAACTAAGGAAAGGTTCAAAATGACGGCTTTACACAATGAATACCCAGCACTATCCCTGGAAACAGCCGGGGAGCAGATCTGAAAATTCTTGTAGTCAGTAAAGGTAAACAGGTTAATCGCAGTTTTATCATCAAGACTCTCTCTGAGTCTTTGGACAAGAAGGTAGATCTCGATTTCAACCTTTCCGTTTTCGGTAGGGGTATCGAAGCCTTAGATAAGTCTCAGGCATGGGTCGCCTTCAAGACCACAAATTAGTTCGCGCTGTCCAGGCTGGGGGCTTCGCCTACGACATGCCAAAGAGGCGATTTCTATTCGCCCGCGGTAGGAGGTATAACCAGCAAGGTGCCTTCTCCATTTGCCTCCATAGAACCCTTGAGCGGGTAAATGTTCCAAACTTCCTCGCCAATCGCGGTACGTGTCGGTCTTCGAAGAGACCCAAATTCTAGTCTCAACGAAGTCACTGTCAGTTC
>Ga0315909_10004427_pt1 | contig 16599 bp, 27 predicted proteins | sample LakEriMetagenome_11_FD_203527 | JGI IMG/M metagenome (GOLD analysis project Ga0315909, IMG submission 203527) | Freshwater fungal communities from buoy surface, Lake Erie, Ohio, United States - Buoy 2 MA125 | ecosystem: Environmental > Aquatic > Freshwater > Lake | place: USA: Lake Erie, Ohio...
CGGTAGTACCTTCATGTTCAAAAGTACAATTGTATGCTAACACCCCATAACAAACTTGAGAAGAAGCCGTAGATATTGCCCTAACATTAAAGTTATAAATGGAAATTTCTCCAATTTGATTTGGTATTATTCCAAATCCACTACCTGTAAGAACAATATTTCCATTATAAAACTTTTTATTTGTAAATATTGCTGAAGTATTTATTGCAGTATTATTGCAAGTGATCAAAGATCCGTTTAAATAAAAATTTTCTTGAACACCAAATACACCACCACCACTGACTAAGACATAACCACCTGTTGAATTTGTGCGAGTAATATTTAGATTAAAAATATTGAATGTTCCTCCAGTGCCAAGAGTATTAAAGGTATTTGTAGAACCTGCTTCTGTATGAAAATAAGTATGTCCATTTCCATTTATGGTAACACCATTTTTCAATGTAATAGTCACAGCTCCAGTTTCAGTATAATCAGTAAAGAACTCAATGGTCTGCCCTGATACTGCTGCCGCCATTGCTAATGTCAAAGTAGTGTAATAAGTATATGCACCATTTGAATCTGCAATACCAAATCTTCCTGATGCACCATTGATAGTTACAATGGTTTTTAAATTCAAAGGATCATCAGATGCCGTAACACCACCACCAACAAAATCAATGATTGATCTTTTTGGCAAAGCAACACCCTCTTCTTGAATTAAGTTATACCCTTCAAGATCTGAATTGTCAATCTTTTGCCATACACCTGTAGTACTGAAAATAATCCAATCACCTACAGCCCAATCTGAAATACCATCAATATTCGTGTTGCCAGGAACATCAACAATGTAGTAATCACCCGGTGAACCAACACCAGAGGTGATCAATGGAGTGTTTGTGTTTGCATTCCAAACACCAAGGTAGTTTAATCCACCAGGAACACTCGCTAATGATTGAAAACCAAAATCTGTCATACCTTACTGTCTTGCCATAATGTTAATAACTCCACCTGCTGTACAATCAATCACAATACCATCCAAAGGATATCCTGAATCAGATGAAATAGTCACTGGTTGGTTTACACTTAATGTAATCGGTGTTGAATTAAGCAGTCCTATAGAAAGTGAACCACTAAACTGCCCTACACCAGATGCAAGATTCAAAGAAATTGTTTGAATACTCATATCTGCTGTAAAAGTAAATGTTGAGTTGGTAAGAACCGTAGTGTATATCTGTTGGTTTCTAAATGCCATGATTTTTTATTTTTCTTTGTAAATAACATAACCTACCACTACAACAGCAATGGCAGTTAAAGCCCAGTAATGTAACATCTCTAGGCGTTTTACCCTTGTTTCAAGGTTTTGTTCATTCATCCTTTCAATACTTTCTTATAAACATAGTATGCAACAACAATCCCAGCTAATGGAATACCAAAACGATATAAAGGTTTGATGTTATTGAACATCTTTACTTTGAAAGTACGATCAAGATAATCGTTATATTGACTCTCAACACTAGACCAACTATCCTTAGAACCAATTCTTCTTTTGTACCATACTTTACCACGTTTCTGATACTCATAGTCTTTATTTGAAGGATTGCCTTGATATGTTTCGTAAATAAGCATTGCTTTTTATTTTAAAGTTATTTTTTACGAAGTACTAAAAAAGCAACAAGACCTATCACAACTAATGATCCTCCTACAACAAGTATTGTTTTAGTTCTTTTAGACATACCACCCCCTGCACTTGAACCACTACTACGAGTTGCAGCAGGTGTAGCAGTTGCACTCTTCAAAGCATCAGCCAAAGCAACATCAGATGGTTTATCTTGTGTCAATGACCTGTTTAATTCAGCTCTTGACAAAATCTCTTGTGTCTTTGCCTCTTTACGAGCCTTACGTGCTGCTTTTCTCTCTGCACTTCTTTCTTTGATATTCTCAGTAGTTTCTTTAAACCAATCCCCAATACCATTTGAAAACTCAGTATCTGTCAAAGAACCTTCTTGCTCATAGTTTACAGCATCTGGGTTTATCACACCATCTGCAGGGTAAAAGTTATCTTGATCAAAGTAATCACCTGTGTTTTGAGCAGCATTAGCAGCCACCATAGGAATAACCTCACCAGTCATTGGATAGAAGTTGTCTTTGTCAAAATACCTTTCTGCATCGTATGGAAAAGAATTTGCAGGTTTTGAAATAACCTCACATCCTTTTACCTCTCCATCAAGTTCACTCATTTTATTTCAATTTTTAAAAGTTAAACAGATACCTTACCTGCAAATACCCATTTGTATTTATTAGACCAATTGTTCTTAGGAACATATAACCACATTAGGTTCTGAGCAACATTCCATTGATAACTCTCAACTGTTCCAACAGTTCCAGAAATGGCTTTACCTTCAGATGCGGCATCAGGCATTAGTCTAAGTGATGTTTGAGCAGTTGTCTTTGCAGTTTTACCTACAGGTGACTTGTCAAAACGTTTCATCCCCCAAGAGATGTCATACACCTTACCATCAACAATAAATGCGTTCTTTGGCAATTGACCTGCTTTGTATTTGATTGTAGCATCAGCCCAAGCAATTACAAAATCACGTTTCTCACCAGCAAGACGAGTTCTCAAAGCCTCTTTATCACCTTTCCAGTTTGAAAGCAAAAGATTGATTGAGTTTGTAAGGTCTTTGTCAGCAGTTACTGTGATCTCTGGAAGCGTTTTTAGTGACTCAAGATACTTTGCTTTGTAATAATCCCACGCAGCTCTTGTTGATGGCCCAAATGTTCCATACCCTGCACCTTTATTCAACAATTTGTATTTACCATCTGAACCTTTTACCCAAGGCCCAATCGTGTCCATCCAATCTTGGAATTTCTTGATTTTCTCTGTGGTATTTAACTCAGTTGGCGTAGTACTAGTTGAACTAGTACCTGTTGTAGAAGTACCAGATGGTTGATTATCCAATGCCTCTTCAGGTGGTGTTTCAACTTGTTGAGACTTTCTATATACTAAAAAGTAATACAGAATACCTCCGATTGCAAGAGCTGAACCTCCAATGAGTAATATGCGTTTTGTACTGTCTTTCATCTTTTCATATTTATGGTTGTTCAGTTGCTTCAGGCTGTGTTTGAACAACAGGAGCTTTACCTATCTTAGATTTCAAACCACTTTTGCTAACTGCCTTTTTAAACCTGCCAGAAACAGGTTTTATGGATAAACCACCAGATTTTGATTGATCACCAGATTTAGCACCTTTACGGCCATAGAACCACCATATTGCGACACCCACAGCCACAACAGCACCTCCGATCAACAAATATTTTTTAGTTTTTGGATTCATATTGAGCTGTTTTAAGAAAATTACTTAACGTCTTTACCTTTAGGCGCAGATGATCTTGCTTTAATGTTTGATTGCACGTATGCACCTGCAATAACACCAACTAATGCAATACCAACTTTCACCCAAGTTTTTTGAACTCCAAGGTATTTTCCAGATGCCCACCATCCTAAAGCACCACCTGCAACAGAACCAATAACATTAGATGTAACTTTGGTCGTTGCCTGGTTAATTAAATTTGCCATGACTTAACTTTTTATTTTGTTAAAAAAATTATTTCTTTACTGATTTGTACACCAAAAAGCCAAGTAGGCCAATGATGATCAAATTGTGAACATTCTGTCCACCAAGAAATGTGTTAGGGTTTTTAATATCAAACATCTTTTCTAGTTTTTAAGGGTTAATAATTAGTTTTTAAGAGTTACCTCTTCTACTTTATCTTTCATTGCATAATTGAAAGCAGCAACACCTACAAGGATTGCAACAACTGGCATAGCAGCATCTTTCAAACTTTTTGCAGAAAGCAAATTCATTGCAGCACCTACTACAAGTACCGCAGATCCAGCGATAGTAACCACTCTCACCGTTCTTTTAACTGTTGGGTTTTTCATTTGTTTGTTGTTTATTGATTAAAAATTAAATTCTATATGTCACCTTATTGGCTTTTAAAATATCATTCACTTTTTTTCTTTCATTAGTATCTAACTCACTTAACAAAGAAGCAGTAAGATTACCGTTAAAGTTCTTTTCCGGATTCCATGTACCAGAACTGATTTCACGAACACCATAAGATGCGTTTAAAGCAATATAATCACAATCACTTTTAATCCTACGGAATGTTTCAAAAATTGCATCTTCATCAGTTCCATAACCATCAAGTGCTGTAAAAATCTTATTTGCATAAGCATCTATCTGTGCTTTAGATAAAAGACCACGACCTACACATCTTTCAAGCTCTCTGTTCCATTCACGATCTTCTTGTCTTGCCTCTTTACCTTCTTCAATTTTTCCTGGTAATGTAAAAAGTTTATAAAGACCATAAATTATACCTCCCGCTATTCCAACTGCAAGTGCTATTCTTACTTCTATAGGTAAATTTTTCATTTTTATATATAAGCTGTTAAACCATCTAATCTAAACTGAAACCCACCTATTTCACCGGGTTCAGCAGCATCAATAGACAAAGGCCATTGATTATTGTTAATATCTCCCTCAAGTGAATAAGGAGCAGGTAGTGTCTTTACGTTGTGAATGTAAGATGTCGTACCAATATAATCAGGAACTAAATCCAATCCTCTGATATATGAAGTGATCAACCTTAAAGGCATAGATGCCACAGTATAATTTGGTGCTGTAGCCGCAACCTCTTCAAAATCTAATATTGTTTGAATGACTAATTTCTTTGCACTTGTAATAAACAATTGAAAGAATGCACTTAAACAAGCACCCTTACCGCCACTAACTTCAATAGGTCTAACACCTATAAGTTGGTTCATGTACGTTCCATCGAAATTCGTAGGGCCAGGTAAAACAGATGTAGGTATAACTGCATTATTCAAGTTAAATGTAATAGTCCCTCCAGTATTCACAGCAACACCATAGTTTGTACCAGATGAACCGGTATAAACCTGTTTGAATGCTTGACTTACATAACTATTTGAATTGACAATAGGAATAAGCGTTGCACCACCATCATTTGACAAAGGAATAATAATCACACCTCTGAAATGTATCTGTTTTCCAATCTTACGGCACTGAGGTCTACCTATGGCACTTTGATAATCAAAGCCATCAAGATCAACCCAGCCAGTGTCTGGAATATCAATCGTTACAGTTACGGCATCACCTACATTAGTTGCAGTAACCAAATCGCCTACAAAGTCAATAGAATCTGCATTAGCAGTCAATGGAACACCTTGATCTAAAATCTCAAGAGTATTGGCAACTGATCCACCAGAGCTTGTTGATACATATTGATTGTTGGATAAGATGCGAACAAGACACCCTTCACCATCAGTTGAAATAACTACAGATGCTGCATTATTTATCAATTGACCTACACCTGCATTGATTGTGATGTTATTAACACTTGCATTTGAAGAATTGTCAATAACATACAACTTGTATGTAGTCATCCAAGCATCGTCTGGTATCTCAAGTAAATTGATGGTTACAGGCCCGGTAGATGTATCACAAAGCAAAATCACATCATCTTGATAGATAATAGGTGATCCCGACACTATACGTGAATTATTATTATAATATGTAGTATTTAGTTCCATTACAATATTTCTCTACTTTCTCTTGCCTCTGGGTAAAACACTTTCTTCATATCTACTTGTTTGTAGAAAAACGCCATGTTGACAGTCATTCCAGGAAGCACAGTGTATCTAATCACATCCATTCCATTTGGAATAAATGGTCTATTGATTTGCTCTTGCATATCAAAGAATACTATATCATTTGCAAACTGCATTGTATCAATCTGAAGTGATATATTCAATGGATGTATTTTCTCTGTACCTTCAATATTCTTATTCTTGAACTCAAGAACTTGTGAAAGCTGTTGGTTTAACAAAGGCCCTGCAAAAGTAAACTTACAATTTGGAATCATCGTAGGGTTTGCCAAGATGTTGAACAATACATCAGAGTATTGAACTACACCACCTGCAACTTGGATCTTATTATTCAAATTCTGTGAAGTCGAATAAAGGTAATCCAAAGGAGATGATGGATTGAATATCTCAATGGTAAAAGGAAGAGCTGAATTGTTATTAAATATCAATACCAGTTCTTTTAGTTTCTCACCTTTATAATATCCTATCTGCCTAAGCGTATTAGTCGCTTTATCATCTGCAAGAATGAACTTAGATACTCCTTCAACAATGACCTTGCGATCTCGTGGTACAAGTACCTTGGTAATTTTCTTCTTCTTAGGCCCACGTAAAATTGCTTTTTGATTTTCTTGAACCGGAATATCTACTCGCTTTTGCATAGAAGATACTCTAGGTTTACCTACTGCCTTTGCAATAACACCTTTTTGAGTGCCTTTTCTTGAAATGCGTTTGTTTACCTTGGAAAACGCCTTTTTGAAACTCTTACCTTCAATCTCTGAAAAATCAATCTCATCCAATGAAGCATCGAAAAATGCAAATGGATCAACATCAAGAGTAGTATCCTCAAGTGCTCCTTGATCGTTCAGGTAACCGAACATTGCATCTTCGTAATCTTGATATGTCTCGTTATTATCTTCCATTTAGTTCTTTTTTGCGAACTGTTGGTTTTCAAATTTCTGAATATAATCCATTATCTTTCGCATACGTTCAATATTGCCTTTTGTCTGTGCTTTTAAGAACACATTGGCAAATACTGTAATCGCATCTATTTTCGAAAAGCCCAATCCAAGGTAAATATACAAAGCATTTACGTCAGCACCTATTTCATTGCCTATCTCAAGGCCTATTTTTGGGTTTTTATATTTATGCGAAAATTCATGTAATAAAATAATCAACCGCATAGGGATGGTGTAGTTATCAAATTTTACTTTGGCAACTTCAATAATCCCGGTTGAATGACCAATCCTTGCAGGAGTATTCATATACTTTCCTGTCTTGAGATCTTTTATTACATTGAAATATTTTATTGTAAACTCCTTATCTGCCGTTGTGAAAATACGCCCATTCTCAGATCCTTGTTCAAAACCACATTGCTGTGAAAATGAAATAGCAAGTTGTAAGAAACGTTTTGTTTCACCATCCATCCAGATGTTATAGGTAGTCAGTTCTTTTTCTTCAATGGTTACTTTAAAATCAGAGCTCTTAGGTTCTTCAGCATCAAGTATTCCAATGAATAATGTTTTAGGAGATACTGGGAAAGAAAAGTAAATGGTTCTCTTACCATCAACTATAATTTCTCTATCTGCATAACGTGAATTAGGCTTTTTAGATTCTTCAGCCCATGCACGAAACTTACGCTTACCTTTACATTCAATAGTAATGTGAAGCGCAAACTTGCGGTTATCAGATGTATATTCCTTGCCAAACATTAACTTAACGCTTAACTATAGCATAAACAATCAATCCTGCAACTAGCAATCCACCACCAACAAGTAATACTTTGGTTGTTGTAGACATTGGTGCTTGTGCTTGTTGACCTGCAGTTTGTTCTGGAAAAAATGCACCGCCTTGACCTGATCCATACTTTGCTTCTCTACGAGCAGTAAGAGCAGCATCAATTTGTGAAATAGTTGTTTTACCAACATCAGATTGAGTAAATGACTGCCATGATTTTGCTAAATTATCCCAGAAAACACCTTTTTCTTTTGCGGCATCTTGGTCTTTTTTAGATGGCGAAGTACCTGTTTGTTTTGCTCTTGCTTCAAGAGCAGCGAGTTGTTCAGGTGTAAGAAAAGCAGATGTAATACTCCCTGAAGCATTTACATAGTAATCTTTTGGAGAAATATCACTACCATCTAATACCACTGGGTACTTAGTTATAACTTTAATATCACCTGCGCTAACTTCTTCTGTAGGTAGATATTTAAAATCTACAGAAACATCGCCTGAAGCATTTGCATAGTAATCCTTTGGAGATACTTTTTGCTTATCAATGATCACCGGGTTTTTTGTCTTTATATTCATAGTTCAAATTTAATTATTCTTCATCAGAATTACGTATTATTTGCACCTTTGGCTTACCATTATTTGTTCTATAAACGACATAAGCTGCAAGTGCAGCACCAGCAAGTGCTCCATACAATTTATATTTGTTATCTGGTTCTGTAATCCATCCTTGCTTTTCTGCAATATAAACACCTACAAAACCAACAATAGCTCCTAAAATCATGGCATCACCATATCTTACTTTTGGATTTGTCGGTACTTTAACTTTTTTAACTTTTGGCTCAGATGTGCCTCCTGTTGCATTTGAAACAACCTCTTTAGTCACCAACTCCTTTACAATATCTAAAGGAACTACACATACGCCATTGACAAGTAAGAAAGCAGGTTTATTGTTTGCGTGTTTCAATTCACCACGTACAATTTCACCTTTTTGAAATTTCTTAAACTTAATCGCCTGTGGGTTATGTGCAAGTCCTGTAGCAACAACCATTGGTGATTTATAATCTCTTGTAAATATGTAACTCTTTTGTGCCATATTAAATGTTCTTTATTTTTTCTTGAAGTCCAGTATATTTAAAAAATACATACCCTGCAACAACCAAAACACTAACTAGTAGTATGGTCGTTATTGGGTTTTTTTTTACTAATTCAACAGTTGTCTTTACTGCTTTTTCATACAATTCGCCTACTCTTTTCAAAGCCTTGGTCATACCACCATAAGGATCGTTTTTAACTAATGCTCTAATCTGATCAACTGATTTACTAGGCCCGGCATTTGCATGATAAAAAGCCAACGTAGCATCTTCAAGGTTTTTAAAATCATTGATGTCTTGAGCATTATATGCCGATAGCTTACCAAGATCTTTCAACCTTTGAATATTCCTTTTGAAATATTGTATCAAAACCTTTGATGCAACTTTTGGATCATTCACCTTGTCCGGATTAGATACAATATCTTCACCGATCAATTTTTTATATGCGTTGTAGTTGTCTTTAAATGTGAGTTGATTATACCCACGACCTCTGTATTTCCATCCATCACCAGAGGCTGTGTTTCCATACCTGCCTCCATATACTCTATTTGCAAGTTTTTCTGGATTAGACACATAGTTTTTTGCCTCTGATGAAGATAACCCAAACACTTCAGAAATACGTGATGCTGAAGTATAGTTTAGATTTTCGCTTTTAGGAATAAACTCACTTTCTTTACTTACAATCGAAAGCATAGCAGAAATAGAGTAAGGGTTTGTTATGCCCGAACTCCTTGCTTCTGAAACAATGTTATTCACATTATTCTTTTGCTCAGATGTTAAAGTATCAAAATAGCTCATTTACTCTTTTTCTTGTTTTGTCAACTTTGCAGGTTTAGTTCCTTTCTTCTTAAATGCTTGATAAGCAATAAGAGCAACACCTGCTATTGCAAGTAATCCTAAAAAACGGTTCATTTCTTTGTGGCTCTGTAAATAACAAATCCAACTATTCCAAGTGCAACTGCTCCACCAACTACCCATACCCATGTAGGCACTCCTGTAGGAGTAGTAGTTTGTGTTGGCATTGGAACATCTGCAGGAATAAACGTGCTTGGTGCTACACCTGCTGATTTTGCATATTCAGTAGCACAAGCATCCCAACTTCTTCTTCTTTTACCAGGAAGAGATGGTCTTTTACCACATTTCTGTTCAACTTCTGTAAATTGTCTTTGTCTTTGTGTCAAAGAACTACCAACTTGCCCAATGCTTTGAATAGCAGTATTGATCGTATCTTGACTAACCGCATTTGAATAACACAAATCTACTGGCCCATCAGTTTTAATATTCATATTTTTACTTTTTTCTTATTGAATAAATTACAATTCCAATAACTGCTATTGCCACAACAGCACCACCAGCTATATAAAGTATATTGCGAGATTTTGCCTCTCTATCTTGTTCTGCTTTCAAAGCATCTTGTTGTTGTTTCTTTGCTTCAAGAATACCGGTTACAAGTTGTTGTTTAGATGCTTCTTTTTGTTCATAAGCCTTACGACCTGTACTTTCACGTTCTCTTTTCTTTTCAGCAGAAGATTGAGCCAATCCTAAACCTGCACTTGTAGCACCTAAAGCACCTGCAACAATAGCACCTACTGCATTTGCATAGTTTTCATTATAGTCAACCATTACACGATAACTTGACTTAACAAGCTCATCATCTAAATAATTGTCCTCACCATCAAATCCCATTTTTCTATTGTGTGATGCAGTAAGCATTGAAGCACCAAGCATAAGTGATGGGCTATAAGGTACATTTTCAACAAACGTATCTACAAGATCAATATCTGAATCTGTAATTTCTGCCTCGTACCCGGATTCATTCAAAAGATCAACAAAATCTTGTTTATCTCTTACAAGTATCCTACCTAACTCACGCATCAAAGATCCATAAGCTTGTGATACATCTTGCTTTTGAACGGCATTACCAAACTCTTGACAAAAATCTGTATATAACATCTTACTTTTTACTTATGTGTTTATACTTGATCATAAACAAAATACCATAGGCAAGAGCTATAGAGGCATAACCTATAAGTAATAGTTTATCTTCAGATGACATCTTTGACCACATAGATATTACTTTAAAAGTTTGTACTTGTTGATTGCCCAAATAGCAGCAACGCCTAATCCAACACCAACAATAACAGATCCCCAAGAAATACCAGATTTAGAACCATCAGCACCTAAGAATACTTCACGTACTTCTGGAGCATCAAAATCATTCTGTAGATCAAGACCATTTAATCCTGTTCCTGAATAAGATGATTTCATTTCACCAGGAACTACAATCCTATTTGGAGAAAAAGATGGTTTAAGATCAGCAGCAACAGGTACTACATCATCCGCAGGTCTATTAACCATAGGGTTCATAGGTCTACCTGCATTTTTGATTTTACCTTGTGATATTCTCCATGCTCTCTTAACCATCAATTTTCTTCTCTTTGGTTCAAGACCATCAGCACTTGAATAATCACCACAGCACTCAGAGTAATCATCTAAAGAAGATTTTAACTCATTGAAACGCTTTTTATGTGCAATCATCTTTTTAGAAATTGCCTGTGCTTGATTAGGATTTAACTTACGTTTTTTCTCTAATCTACGTACACACTCAGCGTTCCAGGCAAGTTTATCAACAGCAGATTGAATTTCTGGGTTAACATCAACAGGTTTACCTTCAAAGTTCTCTCCAGTGTCATAATCTGCAAGATACCCAGACTCATCACCTACATAGTTTCCTTCTTCATTGTAGTCACCTTCAGATGTTGGCTCTTCATAGTATCCATCACCATAAGGATCTTCCTCATAGTATCCATCCTCATAAGGTGCAGATTCTTCCGGGCCATAATCATAACCGCCTTCACCACCTCCATACTGAGGTTCTGAATATCCTTGATTATAAGAACCACCTTGGTCATAACCTTGGTCATAACCTTGATCTGAGTATCCTCCTTGACCTTGAGTTTCATCATCATAAATTTGATCACTCTCAGCTGTTGGTTCATAACCTTGATCTCCACCCATTTCTTGTGGTGTAGTTTCATCAAGTCCTGATTCTAAAACACCCTCTTCAACAGGAAGTTCATCTTCTGGTCTACGTAGCCCTCTACGAGCAACTCTACCTTCAGTACGCATCAATCTACGACCTTCACGAGACTCTAGTCTACCAGTTCTTCTATCTTGTCTTGCTTGAGCTTGTTCAGTTCTTATTTCTTGACGCCCAGCTTTTCTTCTTTGTCTACGATCAATCCTACGTTCTTGACGATCTTCTTTAACTTCATCACGAGCAGCAATACGTGCTTGTTTCACTTCTTGCCTATCTGCAATCCTTTCAAGTTTACGTTCTTTACGTTCTTCTCTACGTTTTTTACGTCTTTCACGCCCACGACCTCTTGCTTCTGAATATTCTCCAAAAGCCTCTTCAAAGGTTGCAACCTCATTTTGAGCAGGAACGAGTTGGAATACTCTTGCACCCATATTTTGATTATTTACTTTCTGTTACTACTACGTCTCTTGACTGATCAAGAACATACCCTGCAACATAACCAATCAAAGCACCAACGCCAATAAACATTGCTACTTTTTTCATGTCATGTTTTTGATACTTTGCGTAAGCAAAGCCTGCAATACCACCTATTACTAGTGCAGTTGTTTTCATTTTAGTGAAAGACTCTGCAGGAATAAGGTTTACAGTCGTTGGAGTACGTTGTGCATCAGCACCAAGTGTTACTTCTACTGTTTTCATAGGTTCTATGTTATTTAAATAAAGAATTTTACCATCAGTTGTAATGAAAAGGCGATAAATAAAAGGTTCACCTCTACGTAATCCTTGAATTGCCTTTGGTTCTCCTTTCAAAATAGTATCTTGCTCAACCGTTTCTGCACTTTCAGTAAAGTTGCGATGATCAGGATTTGCAATCAAATAATTTGTGTCTTTCAATACTCTTACTTCCATACTTATTTATTTTCTTGTTGCAAAAATTAAGATAGCACCAACAAAACCAGCCACTAAAACTAGATTGATAGTGCCTTGCATATCATTATTGCTATTAGTTTTTTGAACACTGCCATCGGCATTACTCATTTGCTCCCAATTACGGTTCATTGTGCATGGGCAAGTAGAACGATTCATCATTCTTCTTTGTTGTCTGCAATAAGGACAACCACAATCACATTTACAACCATCAGCATCAGATGTTTCTTCAACTTTCGTTTCAACTATCTCAACCTTTGGTTCAATATATTTCTCTAACCATTTGCGATGTGGATGTATCGCAGCCATTTCTCTTTCAATTTGAACCTTATCTGTTGTGTTAAAATAAAGTTCAGCAAGTTTTTGTTCTAGGTCACCATGGCTCTTTGCATCCGGTTTACCATACTTATTCAATAACTTGCGAGATTCTGCTGTTGCTTCATTAGCAAGAATGGTCATTAAAGTAATATCCTTACGATCACTATTCCTACGTTTCTGTTTTCTGTTTGAAGCCATTTAAGATTTGTTTAAAGTAAAAAAGGCAGAGCATCACATTGAAGCCCTGCCCTTTTATTTAGGTTATCTTGAATACTATCCAGTGATTCCTTTAACCGCTTGTGCAGTTTGGATGATAACTGGTGCAACATTCTTACCTGACAAACGTGGAGCACGAGCCATGTTAAGTTGGTTGCCACCATTCAATTTCGCTTTACCAGACAATACTTCAACTGGGAACATAGAAATTACCAATGTAGTAAGTGCAAGAAGAGTGAAAGTGATGTATGAGTTACCATCTACGGTTACCGGCTTAGTGACATCAAGGATGTCATTCTGCTGCTGGTAAGCATCACGAGCGATAGAAAGGTTCAACGGAGTTGAATATTGCTTACCATTCGCATCAACGTGGAAGATTTGCAATGTTTGAGCCAACTGAGCTGAAGAAGCTGATTGGAATCTCCATTTACCGATCTTGAAGAATTTGTTGTTTGACTGAGCAACCAAACGACCATAACCTTGGATAGTACCTGTCTGTAAGTTGGTAATTGTGATACCTGCAGGGTTACCGAAGTTAGGCTGGTTAAAATAGTCGTTATAACCAAACAAGATAGCTGTAAGGTTACCCGGAGTTGTGTTTTCGTACTGAATTACATAAGGATCAGATACCATTGCACGAGCTCCTGGACCTGCTGCGTAAGACATATCATCATTGTCGAAGTATGACATATCATCATCATCGAAATAACTCATATCTCCCTCATCATAAGAGTCAAATCCAGAATACATCTCTGTTCCGTTAATGTAACCATGTAGTTCTTTTTCTACTGAGTTCATTTTATTTAGAGTTGTGATCTTGCGATCGAGTTGTTTTTACTTAGTTAATTGCCGTTTGCCTTTGTTTCTTGTTTAGTAGCTTTAATTACTTACAACAAATCTTTCATAATAGAAAGCAGCCATGTTCTTTTAAACCTACAACGAACTCAAAAAGCATTTGTCCGTTTTGTTTGTAAGAAAATTATTTAATTCTCTTAGCGATGAACTTCTGGTGTACTGCTAAACCAACCATCACGGCTACAAGCGTTACCAATAAAGTTTTTCCGTCTGCTTTTGTAAACATCTTTGTTTTATTAAAAGATTATGTCAACAAAAATAAAAATGAATGAACAAGGATATACCTTGATATTTTGTACAAAGATTTAACTTAATTTGGTATACTTCATGAAAAACAACTATATACAATGTACAAGGAATGTACAAAATATGTGTTTATGAAACTACTTCTGCCTCTTCAATTTTGGCAATCTCAGGCTTTTTCTTAGAAACAACAATATCCGCATTACGAATTGCAAGTATTGAATCTTCAAGTTTTTTGATTTTATCAACAACTGAAACCACAAAGTTATTAGGTATTGTGTAATTCTTACCATCTGTTGCAAATACATAATACTTGCATTCTGAATTGTCAATTAACCATTGCTTCATTTCTTCAATGCTCTCATCGTTATTAACTCTCCAAAATACTCTTACTCGGTTTTTTGTTTTTCGGTGTTTAGAAAGTTGCTCTTGAAGTTCTTTGTTTAGTTTATACACTTTAGGTTTATCCTTATCATGACCAAACACTAAAATCTCAAGCAATACTCTGTGTGCTTTTTGTTTTACTTCAATCCCTGGTACTGGTTCTGGAGTACCTATTTTTACTTTTTTCATATACTTACTTTTTTACTTACTTTTCCTTTTGAATAAAACTGCTCTTCAATTTCAGGTAACAGATATTGTTTTCTCAATGTAGGAGCTCCATGACCTATCTTTGATGCAACCTTTCTTAAACTTTCATTGAAAATCTTTTTACGTTCTTTTTCCTCTTTGACTGTACCATATTTATTGAGCTCCATGATCATCATTCTATTTGCATTGAACCCACGAATATCCTTTGACTTAGCATCAAACCTTTTAAGATATCTATTTACCTTGTCTGCCTTAATCCTAAAGCCATCAGAGGTGGTAAACACAAAATCATTTTTTTGTTTTAATAATCCTTTCAATATCTCTGCAACTGTTTGATCTGAAAAACATTTTTCATGTTCTACTCCACTCTTACCTGTGTAATCTAAATTGATTTTATTTCCATCAACTGAGATATGTTTTTTCTTAAATCCGGTAATTCCAAAATGACCATTTCTGGCACTTTCTTCATTGCCTATTCTCTCACTTGTGTTGAGCATAATACGAATAATTACAGCGGTTAGTTTTGCTTTTTCATCCGATGAGTAAAGATCAGCTCTAACGGCACGTTTTAACCTTTCAATGTTTCCACCAAGATTATAAATAGATTCACGTTTAGACTCCCATCTTTTATTCAAATCATATCCATGTTCATCTATCATTTCTTAAAAATTTGATTTTTAATCATCCAGTCAACATTCATTTTGAACTCATCCATAGCCAATTTGCTTTTCTTAGGAAAAAGAATATCATCATACAAAGCAGTTCTTATGTAAGTTTGTTTTCGAATATAAATATTATTTAGACCCATAGAAGCCATTCTAAATGAAAATTCAGCTTGTTCAAACCCGGAATGTTGCAGTTTTTCATCAAAATAACCAATCCTAAGTAACTTATCTGTTTGAAAGCATAGAATACCCTCAGTTGAGTTATTTTCTGTGATCAAGACATTTCTTAATTCATCTTCTGGTTTACTCTCATCTGAATGAATTAAAGGTATCCAGTTTAGATTTTCCATAGATGAACGTATAGATGTTATCCCTATACTTGGTATCATCTTTTGATAATACAACAAATCCTCAAGCCAATTCTGATGCACCAAACCATTGACTGGAAATATAACTACATGTTTCTGAGTAACTATTCTTAAAAGATCATTGAGCGCCTCTGAATATTTCTTTTTCTGATCTATCAATTTATAATACCCACCTGTTGTAGAGCAAAGTTGTTTGCAAAATTCACTCAAATGTTTTTCTTCACTTGATAAGTCTACGATATACAATCTAGTTTTAACCTTGGTTTTTCTCAATAGATTTTCAAGATTATATCTAGTAGTAAAATAATTATTGTGGATCACCACGCATATTCCAACCTCATCCATTTGATTCTATTTCTAACATTTTTAAACTATCAATAACATCAAAAGATTTTTGAGTCACAATAGAATTATACTTATTTATTTCTATCTGTGTTTTAATCATCAGAATATCATCCTCATTTTTTTCAAACTCAGTTTTCATAGAATTATTCTGACCAAGAAGAGCCAACCGAAGTTCTAAACATTCTAATAGCAATTGAATATTGCTTATCTGTTTTAACTCATATTCTATTCTAGGATCAATAATCGTCTCCACCATTCATAATTTGAATAATTGAAAAAGGTATAGAAAGTGGTACTAAAACAAAATATGTCAAAAGTAAAGTCGTAAAGAACAAATATATCCTTTTGACAATAAACATATTTTTAAGATCTTTAAGCACAATATATCTATCAGGCCTTAGTAATATCAACATTAAACCTATTGTATTAACTAAGGCAAATAAAGAAATTATATCAAGTATTAGTTGCATACTTATTTATTTGAGTTTCCGTAATATTGATCGTAGTATTGTTTGCAAAGACCTTTCACAGCCTCTTCATCTGAGCAGTTGTGCATCTTTTTATA
>Ga0315909_10004429_pt1 | contig 16592 bp, 34 predicted proteins | sample LakEriMetagenome_11_FD_203527 | JGI IMG/M metagenome (GOLD analysis project Ga0315909, IMG submission 203527) | Freshwater fungal communities from buoy surface, Lake Erie, Ohio, United States - Buoy 2 MA125 | ecosystem: Environmental > Aquatic > Freshwater > Lake | place: USA: Lake Erie, Ohio...
ATCGGGAGAGAAAACTTAACGAAAAAATAACCTGGCCTTAACATTCAGGTAACATTGGAGTTGTAGGTTTGCAGTAACGATTTAGGGGACAGAGTGGCGACCACACGATAAACGGACTATGGGGTGTATGCCGTGCGTTTTGGTTTGGATTGGTTCATTGGTACGTAGCGGCGCGGTGGTTCGTGACCATGCACCCCTCAAAGCCCATACGTGCAGGGCTTGATGATGCACGAAACACCTATGCCTACGGGGTGTAATACGTAGGCAAAAATGCTTGATGTGTAATGAGCAAATTCAATATCGGCGACGTAGTTCGCCTTGACCTTAATGCGCCATACGAAGGCTCGTGTAACATTGCGCCACCTATGCGTGAGTTCCAGGGACAGGAAGGCGTAATCATTAACTCCTTCATGGGGACTGATGACGCTCCGCGATACACGATTCGCGGTATGGTAGGATGGGTATATGTGGATGAGTGGCTTACGCTTGTGAGCGCCGCCTCTCCTGCGCAAGATGAAACATTAACACCAAATGAAACAGTCATGGTTATTACATACGACGGCACAGAATATCAACAGGCAGAGTGCCGTATTCTCACCGAGCCAAGCGAGTTCGCAGGCCAGTGGGCACGACGCGTTGACACCACGACCGCGTTAGTGCGAGAAGGGCGCGGACACCGCGCATCAGTAGAGCGAGTTGTCCTACTTGACAACGAGTGGTCAGACCTTGTAATAGAAATCGCTGGCGACCTGTACCTACACGAGTCCGTTGACGAGGATGACTACGTGCTTTGCGGTGGGGGCAGTTGCGACGGCGAGTACATCTGGCAGGAAGATTCCATCTATGCCGCAGACGTACAAGAATACTACCACGAAAGTGATGCGGGTGAGTACGTATTCTGGCACGAAGGCCCAGAGGAGTACCGCACCGATGAGCCTGCGAATGACAACCACGAGTACCACGGCGGCCCGCGCGAGGACTTCAGCACTTCGGACACCTTGTTCACCATTGGGTTTGAGGTTGAGAAAGAGGACTCCGATATGTTCAGCTACGACTTGAGTGAGGTAGACCGCACTCGTTGGTCACGTGAACACGACGGCTCACTTGACAGCGACACGGGCTTTGAACTTGTGTCACCCGTGTACGACCTGTTCAGTTCCAAACTTGACGACGATATTGCAAACAGCCAACTTTTGCGCGACCACATCAACGCCGACTCCTCAACGAATTGCGGTGGTCATATCAACTTCGGCAAGCGCGGCACTTCGGGTAGCGACTTGTTCAAGCAGTACGCCGCGTTTATGCCGCTGTTCGTAGCCTTGTACCGCAAGCGTGCTACATCGCGGTGGTCACGTGCTTACGCCAAGCCAGACCAATACCTTGCCCGCGATGAGCGATACGTGGCCTTCAACATCAAGAGTTCATACATTGAGTTCCGTATCATCTCACGAGTGCATGACGTGGCTACGTTGCTATGGCGTCGGGACTTGTTCCGCATTATGGCCAAGTTCCCCAACGCTTCGGCGGCGGATGTTCAGCGTATGATGCTCAACAAGCGCAGTGCATTGCACAAGCACCTGGCCAAGCAGTACGACGAGGAGAAGCTGTTGCGCCTTGTGTGCTGGTACTCGCAGTTCGCTGACGCTATGTACGACACCTTGCAGTTCAGCAAGACAGGGCAGGGCGTGATGATGGAGTTCTTCATCAGCAGCCTCAAGCGCACAAGCAAGCGTATCTCCGTGGCTATCAGCGATGTACAAGAGTGGGCGAGCATCGGCTACGACCTTGTGCGTAACATGGGCGACGGAAACTTGTACACCGATAAGGTCAAGCGCATTGACGACAAGGTGCTTCGGTTCCTTGAAAACAAAAAGGGGTAGGCGACTACCCCTTCATCCCCTTTACTAACCTTAATACTATATCTATATGTGTATCGCAATTCTTAATTCAGGCAAGCAAATCAGCAAGAAAAAACTATCTAATTCGTGGAACAACAACGATGATGGCGCAGGCATCCTATACGTAGCCGACGGCAAGCTCATCGCAGAAAAGTTCCCCAACCAGAACATATCGCAGAGTGCGCAGAACTTTGAGAAATTCTACGCACGCTATGTAGAGGTGTACTCGCAGTACGGCGACCTGCCTATGCTTATACACTTCCGCATTGCTACACACGGACTAACACCAGAGTACCTGCACCCATTCTTTGTATCCGATTCCGTGGGCTTCATCCACAACGGCATCATCTTCGGCCTCGGCACCAAGGAGCGGTCAGATACCGCAGATTTCGCAGACCTGCTGTCGTGCATCAGCATTGACAACGTGGCTACGCTTGACAACCCATTCATTGAGGAGAGCATCTACCGCTTCATTGAAACGGACAACAAGCTCATCTTCCTTGACGAAACGGGCGACTACCGCATCTTCAACGAGGGTGTCGGTGAGTGGGTTGACGGCAATTGGTACTCCAACAAATCACACACCTACGACTCACTTGACTTTGACCGGGGCTACGGAGCATACGGCAGCTACTACAAGGGCGGCGTTACTACGGGAGCCTACGCTACCAAGTACGACGATGGATACTTTGATGACCTTGAGGACAAGCGCATCATGTACCCATACGAGTCCTACTCCACCGATGACTTTGACTACGATGCGCCATTCATTGACAAGACCTTCAAGTGTAATGGCTGCAAGAATGAACACGCAAACGTCAACTTCAACAGCGAGTGCGTTGATTGCTACGAGTACATACCCTCCGCAGTCAACGATGTGTACGACAAACTTGAGGAGATTGAGTGGAACAACAGCTTCAATCAAAGCGGGACTACTCACTAATTAACATCTAAAAATAACCAGATATGCCACGCACAACACAAGAACCTATACAGGAGATAACGATACCGATTGATGGAAACTCATTGATGCGCTTCTCGTATGACTACGACCCAAGCAACCCGCAACTGGGCGACCGCGTTATGCTGTCGCCTAATTGCCCACGCAGTTTATGGTCTGAAGACCGTTTTGGAAATGAGTACGAGATTGTTTCTATTGCATCTGACTCAACAGTCCATATTAGTTCACCATTTGATGTGGGCATATCAACTTTGGTCTTCCGTACAGAGTGGCTGGAACCTGCGCCGATGAACATAGAACCAGGTACGCGAGTTCTTTTCCACGACTTGCGGACAATGGGGGGTATGTATCGCGACCGAAGCAATATCAATGACCTCATGGTTGATATTGTTGCAAACCAATGGCGGCAACCAATTACCATTCATGGAGACGCCAGTGAGGCGTGGTCAGGTAGGTACTTCTTTGTTTGTCAAGACGGAGAACAAAGCCCAAACACATGGCATCGCGATTGGATGTACATAACCAGCAATCCTCCACGTGAGTCCGCGAGTGACACCAACCCAATCCCTCGTGCAGGTGACACAATCATCATCACAACAGGGGACAGAACAGGAGTCAAGGCTTTCGTGAGGAGAGTTGAGCGCACGTGGGGAGGATACAACACACACGTAGTTTTCCTTGACAAGGCAAGCAAGACACACTACCCGATGGCTTGCCGAGTATGCAAGCGCCACGGAATTGTATTTGAAAACCAATAGCCATGAGCTTCTACGTATTCAATAGGGAAACGCTTACGTATCGTAGGCTTCCCTTGTCTAAAACCATAGCCAAAGGGGCGGCTTTGATGGCCGCCCTCTTTGTCTTACTGTCAATCAATGTCATAGATTCTACCGAGTACGAGCGCATCCTTCAGGTGCGAGGCATGGGCAATCAGTTCAGCGAGGAACGCCTACGTTCCAAGCTCAACGAGCTGAACGTGCGGTTCGTTGACGTAGCTGTTGCCCAAGCCAAGCTGGAAACAAATACGTTTAGGTCAAACATCTTCGTGGAGAACAACAACCTGTTCGGCATGAAGGAGGCGACCATGCGTATCAACCTGGCGAAGGGCAGCCAACACGGCCATGCCTACTACGATACGTGGGAGGATAGCGTGCTTGACTATGCGATGTGGTGCGCATCATACGCCAAGCATTGCAGAACCGATGAGCAGTTCCTTCAGCTGCTCAACGGATACTACGCCGAAGACCCGAACTATGTAGCCAAGCTACGTACCATAATGAGCCGAGGCTAATGAGGTTCGTGGACTTTGCAGTGCGATGGATAGCAGGGAACTTGTCCATTCCTTTTTGGATGGTGGGACACGTTCACCTATCAACCAATGTATATCAAGACATCCACGAAATCGTAGCGTCCATGGGCATGAACATCATCGTAGCCATTGGATTCTACCTGGAGTGGAGAGAACATAACAACAATAAGAAATCATGAAAGAAGAAATGTCAATCGTTCCGCTTGACGCATTCAAGCACACCTTCTCGTTCATCTCGCTACCACTGGCGAGCGATGGCGCAACACGCATCGGAGTACACGCTACCGCATTGTTCAACCGAGGCGAGTCAATCACACCTGGCGAAGCGAGGCGACGAGCGCAAGAACTTAAAGGCCAGCGATATATGGGCAAGATACCAGCGGGAGAGCTGCCGTATTTTCCGACGACTGACCAAGAGATAGCATCGGAGTACTTCGCATTCAAGTATAACTCAAGGTTCGCGTTGCGACTTGACATCCTTGAATTGCGCAAAAAGTACAGGATTAAACACATGAAAGAAATACTTTATGGAACACAATAGCGGCTGACAATCAACGAGATACAATCAACTTGCAATTTTTGCTGAAACAAAACTTGCGCAATTCACTTTTTTAACTAAACCTTTGTATTAACAAATTCAAAACCATTTTATGAAACAATATGTGATTAACATCCCCAACCCAATTCAAGGAAAGGGAGCCAAGGGATTCAACCGCAAGCCCAAGCGCGGACAGCCCACATTCTCTACGTTCATCTGCTATGCCGAGAACGACAAGCGAGCGCGTGAGCTGACCGCAAGCCACTTTGGCCTACGCAAAATACCCGACGGCACAAGGCTCACCGAGGTAGCATCAGACCCTCGCATGAAGAAGGAGCTGTTCATTGATATGTCTGCATCCACACCAGTGGAAAGCGTAGCCACACAAGAGGTTCTTCCGCTTATCCAGACGTACGAGGTTGTAGCGAAGCAACGCATCAGCTTTGTTGAGACACTCACCATAGTTGTAGAGGCTACGAGCGAGGAAGAAGCGGCGAAGACCTTACGTATGTACCAGGCAGGCGAGATGCCCGCAAATGCAATCAGCATTGGCGACGTAAGCCGTAGCGACGTGGACATTGAAAACGAACAGGTGTTCATCAATGCAATCGCTTAGGATAGATGAGGGAATGGGTGCGGAGTTGGCCAAGTTAGAGGCCAACATCCGCCTCATTACTAATTACAGCAACATAATGCACCTTACACTCATCCGCATCAAAGCAGAGGAGTGCCTGTTAGAAATACAAGAAATCAAGAAATACATAGAGCTACATGAGCAATCAAGAACCGAACTTCAACCCACGACGTAAACCGCCATTCATCATTGAGGCACTTGCATGGCTATTCATTCACATCCCCTACTACGCAGTATTCTATTTCAGTGTGCGCATACTTGGAGACCTAATCAAAACACACTTCATGCAATGAGCAGCGTAGGCGACAAGATTCTGGACATACTGAATGTTACACCAGACGACGACACCAATAGCATCATCGCAAAGACGATGGTGCTTCAAGCGCGTAAGGAGTCAAACTTCATGGACTTACTCATGAGCGAGCCAGCGTCACAGGTCATGTGGATAGACACGTTCTCTGATGACACACCGCTTGCTGTCAAGTACCAGGAACTTGAAACCATATCTTCGTTTCTTAGAACACTCAAAGTAATTCGCAATGTATATGTTGAAGAAGGCTGGCTCTAATGCAGGCGAACGTAAGCTGTCGTATACCGAATGGATGATGAAGATTCAATCGGTACACTACTGCTGCGATGCAGAACTTGACAAGGGAATTGCACGAGATATGCAATACAACTTGTCTAATTCAAAATGATTTCGTAACTTTAATTAACTCAAATTCAAACAAATGGCTTATCAACTTAAGACAACAAACATCAAGGGTAAGGAGTACGTTCAGGTGAACGAACGCATCATTGCCCTGCGCAAACTGCCCGAGTACAAGGGTTATTCTATTGAGACCGAAATGGTAGCGATTGACTCAGATATGTGCGTCATGAAGGCGACCATCCGCGATGCCAAAGGCGGCATCGCTGCTACTGGCTTCGCACAAGAAGACCGCTCATCATCTATGATTAACAAGACATCTTACGTGGAGAACTGCGAGACGTCGGCCGTAGGTCGTGCGCTTGGATTCCTTGGTATCGGTGTTGAGTCGTCTATTGCAACAGCCGAGGAGGTATCGCTTGCTATCGCCAAGCAGGATATGCCAGCCACAACAAAGGCATCAGCAAAGGTTGAGCCTGCCGCAAGCCTTGACCTTGAGAAAGCAGCTGAGCATATCAAGGCAGGAACTAATGCACCAGAGCGCAAGAAGCGCTTTGATGCAGTGATGTCTAAGTATGGTGATGTCATCACTGAGGAGCAGGCACATTCTCTGCGCTTACACGTAACGGCCTAATGTTAGTGCAAGCGTTGGTATTGTTAGCGTTTGCAATCGGGATGATTGGGGCCACCGCCATCTTGGCGTGGCTCCTCTTCTCCGATGAACCATCAGATAGGAGCGACGAGTAATGGTCAACAAGAGGACATACCTTTTCGGTACAATACTATCCATTATCGGTCTATTGGTGGCCGATGATGCAGCCATGAAGATGGCGTTCGTAGCGTTCGGAGGATTCTTAGCTGTCGCCTACACCTTCAACAAGGACAGAGAATGACACGAGTGTTCCTCATAGACATTGACGGTACGATATGCGATGACATCAAGAACGAGGACAGCCATCTGTATGCCAGCGCATCTGCTTATCCTGATGCGCTTGACATCATCAACAAGTGGTACGACGAGGGTAACGTGATTACGTTCTTCACTGCAAGGGAGTCGAAGGACAAAGCTGTTACTGAGAAGTGGTTAAGCGACAATGGCTTCAAGTACCACGTACTGGTGATGGACAAGCCACGTATAAAGGATGGCCAGGAGTACGTATGGATTGACAACCGAAAGGTCAGAGCTATTACATACTTGGGCACATGGTCTGAGCTAAAAGAGGTAGATGCTAAAATTCAAACATTCCAATGAGCAAGTACACAAACAGATACGGAGACGAGTTCACGTTTGAGAAGAACGAGAACGGGAACATTGACTGGAAGGGAGACCTGAAGTACACACGATACGGATGGGATGACTCTGGTAAGAAGATATTCGTAGACCCGAGCGGAGGCCCATTCATAGGCATAGGACAGGATATGTCTCTATATGGACTTAAAGGAGTCGTGTCAGGATTCGTTGACCACGGCGACTATTGGGAGATTCTAATTGAGAATGACGCGCCATGAGTAAAGATGCAATCCACAAACGAGGCAAGCAGTTCTGTAAGCACTGCGACAAGGATACGATGCATACACCGAAGCTCGGCCTTGTGATGCAGGGCAGGCGGCTGTGCGAGCAGTGTAATACGTCTAACGATTTCAAACCAAAGGAATGAAACGGCTAACCAGAGAACAAAAGAAAGAGAAGGCGGTCATTGACCTAATCAATCAGATGTTTGTGATTGCCGGACACGACGCGACCTACGACGACATCGTTGGCGTAGAGAAGTGGTTTCAGCAGTACACCATGACCGTTGAGCAGGGAAACGAACTGAAGGAATGGGGTAAGCAGTACCTTATGCGAGAACTCAAGATGCGAGCAGCTCAAGCCGAGAAGGAGATGCTGTGGTTCAGTGTAATGTGGGGGCTGAAGTATTCAGACTTTGACGAACATATTAAATCAAAAATTAAAACCAACGAGAAATGAAAAACAACTTATTTGTAATCCTATTGACAGCACTGTTTGTCACACTCAAACTGACCTCCGTTATTGGTTGGTCTTGGCTTTGGGTACTCTCTCCTGCGCCAATTAGTTTTGGTATTGGATTCGTTCGTGGATTTGTAAAGGCTATAGTAAAGCGCACCAACGAGAAATGAAAATCACATCAGGAAAATACGTAGACCAGTTCGCCATCGGCGTAACGTGGTTACGATATCCAAACGTAACGTGGTCAGTCATCTTTGACTTTGGCCTATGGTACGTTGAGGTGTATAATGAAGACATGAACTACGAGCCAGACTTGTCAAGAGTATTCCCAAACGTGGTCAAGTGCGACAGATGCGGCTCACCCAATCGTGTATACTCAAACGTCAAACAAGATGGTGACACGTGGAAGTTTGAAAGCGTATGTTATGAATGCTTAGAATTTGAAACTCATACAAAGAATGGAGGCTGACGAAATCCTTGCATTGATTTCCTTGGCGATGTCAACGCTTGCGCTGGGATTCCTTGCTGGAATCCCAATCATGAAATACTACTACAAACAGATACTTGATTCCGAGACGGAACACAAGCAGCAGCAGTCATACCTGGCTAACAAAATCTTCAAGCTGAGGCTTCGTCTAAAAAAGAAAAAGAAGTGATGGAAAAGATTAAGGTTTCTCAGGATATTCTTGAGCAATACAAGAAGGCGCAATACAATCGTAACGTATGTTTGTATAGCCGTAGAGATACCGAGGCCAAGTACTGGGAAGGATATGTCAACGCACTTAGTTTAATCATAGAGAAATTGAAATGAAACCATCAGAATACCTTGAGTATTTCAAGGAACATCCGCACATCAAGAAGAAGGAAGCCGAAATGCTTGGCAGCCGAATCATGTCTAACTACGGCAGCTCATACAACGTGCCAGCTATGGTTACGGCAATGGAAGAACTTGAGAAAGCAATCAGCATTGTGGACATGATAGAAACCAAGCAGGCAAAAGAGGTTGCTGACCAGCTTCAGGGCGCATACAATTCAATAAGCAACAAGTACCACAATGGCTAAGAAGAAAGACAAGTGGATTAGCCAGATGATTGAACGCACTGGCAAACCATACCTATCGTACAGCTCTATCAAGTACGCGCTCCAAGACATCGCGCTCTTTGAGATGTACATGATGGGCAAGCTCAAGAAGGACAGCGAGGCATTGCAGTTTGGCAGCGCATACGACTGTATGCTGTTTACCCCCGAAGCGTTTGATGAACGCTTCTTCGTAATGGACGACACCGAAATCGTTGAGGAGCTGTTGGGGGCTGGAGCTAAAAGCCCTCGTGCTACGACCATATACAAAGAGTGGAAGGCTGAACGGGACGCATCTATTGGTGAGCGTGCTGTTCTTAGCCTTGAAGACCATCAGCAAATCATTGATATGGTTACACGCCTCAATGACTGCGGAATCATTGAAATCTACCTGAGCGGAGAATACCAGGTGGAGTTCAACGAAGAGGTAAACGGAATCCCTTTCAGGGGATTCCTTGACTGCAAAGGGAACGGATTCATCTCCGACTCTAAGACAACACGTTCAATGTCGGTGTTTCGTTCCGACGTAAGATATCTAGGGTACGATATTCAGGCGTATCTTTACTGCAAGGTCTTCGGATACGAGGACTTCTACTGGGTTGCCCAAGAGAAGTCTTTCCCCTATGTACCTGCTGTATACAAAGCATCGGAGCAAACCCTTCGCTTCGGTGAGGAGAAGTTCAATCGGGCGATTAACACCATCCGAGAGCACTTTGAAAAGGACAAGCCATCGGCTATGTTCTACCTTGAAGGGGAAATTTAATTGTCAATCAAAATGGAAAAGAAAGACATCTATATCGGATACGTAGGCGAGCTTAAGACTTACGATTCCGGCACACGCAAGTACTCAATCTCGTTCAAGACCGAACAGCTTGATGAACTTAAGAAGTACGTGACCGCTCGCGGAAGCGTGAACCTTGACTTCGTTATCAAGACGGACGACTCTGCGTTTGTGAGTGTATTCAACCCGCACGCTGCGGCTGCTTCAAAACCTGCTGCCAGCAAGTCTAAGATGCACCGCGACGACGACCTGCCCTTCTAAATAGCAAAAGAATGTAGCGGCAGCAAGTTGGTTACGCCATGCAGTAGGTTGTTCCGGTGGGGCATGGCGGCCGCTCTTTCTTTTCACTATCATCTCTTTCTTTTGTCGTGGAGTACAATTCCGATTTCCGTCATGACCTGCGCGTCGGCAAAATGAGCGAGCTGCTCCTTGGCAAGCTGCTCGGCAACACAACCGTTGAGGTCAAGCTCGACTTTGCAACGTACCGAACTGGAAACTTCTACATTGAGTACTCCTCGCGCGGGCGCCCGTCAGGCATAGCCACGACAGAAGCAGACTATTGGGTTCTGATTGCGGCATCCGAGAAAGGATGCCGACACAAGGAGAACGAAGTCTTCATGGAAGAAGATGATATTCTGTACTTGGTTATCATTTCAACAAAGAGGTTGAAGGACTTGTGTAGAACTAAGTATGAGCGTAAGGATGTCCCGGGCGGAGATGAGAATACTTCGCGTGGTGTTCTAATCAAAGCAGTTGACTTACTATGACACTATATGACCTTCAGCAGTTCTTCCTCAAGAAGAACGAGGATGAAATGAGCCAATTCATGAGGATTGCGCAAGCAAGAATCAAGAACATTTACAAATTCCCCCCTCAGCGACTTGCTGTCGCTGCCAAGATGTACACTAACTGGAAAAATCGGAAGGCAGATGAAGCAGGGGAAAAGACGAAGTGATTTCTATCAGTTATATCAAATCACGTATGATGAAAATTCAAATCAATGGAAACTAACATGGGGAAAGAAACCAATAATGAGCGGGACAAAGGAGTATCTGGAGTACTATCTAAATCTTCTGGTATGCAACGGGAACATAATAGCCTAGACAACGATATAGCTGTCGCCGTATATGGCACACTAAAGAGTGGGTACGGCAACAACATACTCCTTGAGAAGGCCACGATGGTCGGGAAAGGAAAGACTACTGAGAAATTTCCGCTAATCATTCGGAGCGGCGGACTTCCATTCATGCTCTACAAGAAGAACGAAGGGCACAACGTAGAGGTTGAGCTATACCTGGTAAACAAGGACACACTACGCAAACTGGATATGCTTGAGGGGCATCCAGATTGGTATCGGCGCCGAGAGATTAGCGTTACCATCCAAGAGATAGATACGCCCATTACGGCATGGGTATACTTTGGCCCAAACCAATACGACAACCTAACCTACTATGAGCGATTCTAAGTTCTTCGTAGAGATAGGTAGCTGCGACTTTGGCACGCTCAACAACCTCGCACTAAAGGGATGGGGCGGACTCATCGTTGAGCCAATCCAAAAGTACCTTGACAGGTTAGAAAAGCATCCTGGAGTACAGTATGTTAACCGCGCAATTGATGTGCGTTCAGCCTTCAGAGATATGTACGTGTACAATGAAGACCTGTGCAGCAGAGACCGAGACTTCAGCGGCATGAGTTCGTTTGGCGAATACGTCATAGAAGCAAACAGAGACCTATTGGAAACGGTTCGTGTGGCTACGATTCCATACTCAGAACTGATGTTCATACATGAGGTCAAGAGGATTGACTTCCTAAAGATTGACACGGAAGGCCACGATTGGGTCATATTACAAATGGTTATCTATGAAGGACCATTACGACCCAAGCTTATCAAGGCCGAAACAAAGCACCTTGGCGGAAACAAAAGTGCAGCCGTCGCTCTCCTTGAAGAGCGCGACTACTTGGTTTACCAGGAGCAAGATGATTTGTATGCAATTGATTTAAGAAAATGAGACGAGAGAAAATCATAGAAAGAACCATAGACACTTTTGCTATGGTGAACGACGTGAGCGTTAATGCACTATTTACCGACGCTCGTAGGCGCACACTAATTGACTGCCGCAGGATGATTTACGCATATCTGCGGGAGAACACAGCAATGACTCTGTTGGAAATTGCACAGGTATTTGGAAAGAACCACGCAACATCGCTATTCCACATCCGTAGGCACGATGAGCTAATGGAGAAGACCGAGCGAGGCAAGTGGTTATATCCAAAGTATGCAACGACTTATGAGGAAGGGGCTGCAATCCTAAATCGCCTAATCAAAGAGGCACTGAACGGAAAGAAGTTCTCAAGGTACTTATTGGTATACCGACACTTTGACACGCAGGAGAAATCAGAATTCAAGATTACATCGTCAACAGTAGCTGATGCTATCTACCAGTATGAGGCTGTCAACAACACGGAAAACCTTGAGCTAATCTCCGCATCGCTGATATGATTATCTCCGACAAGCTGAAGTGCATATTCATTCGTATACCAAAAACTGGTAGTACTACGATTGAGAATCTGTTGATTGAAGCTGACCCAGCGTGCATTAGCTCTGACAATGGAACGCCGCCGTATGGCCACGATGGATATCAAGTCGTTAGAGAAATGGCAGGAGAAGAACGATGGAACTCATATTTCAAGTTCGTATTTGTCAGAAATCCATACACTTGGTTCTTGAGTAGCTACTCTGACCACATGAACTACAGCCTTGAAGATGTGTGGGGAGTGCATGAAATTTTACAAAAAAATCATGCATTGCCCCTGCCATGGGACAGCACAATCAATGGCGCTAAAACGCTTGCTCACGTAGCCATGATGCAGTTCTGGCACCACGGAGATTTCTTGGGAGGCAAGCATGAGGCCCTGGTCACACAGTCAGCATGGGTGCCAAGCGACATTGACTTCGTTGGTAAGATTGAGAGCTTTGATGTTGACTTGGAAGTTGTATCTGAGGCAATAGGCATGAAGCTGAGCAAGAAACCAGAGAAAGAAAATAGAAGCTATTCAGAAAGGTTCAAGCTCGACGAAGAAGGTAAGCGAATCATAGCCGCATTGTATCATGACGACTTCAAGCGGTTCGGATACGACTTCTGATAGCCTTGGACAGATGATATACCTGCACAAGTTGCAGGTATTCTGGCACACCAAGAAAGGCAAGAACCTTATATCAAACACGAAGGGCACCCAAGAGGTGCCCATTCAAATAGTATCAAGGGCAAAGGACTTACTCTCAATGAATAAGTCAAAAGAGATAATGGATTCGCTACGTGCAGCAGTATTGGGCAACAAGATTGTGCACAACTTCCGCGTCATCAAGATATTTGAGAGCAAGCCAATATCCCGTTCGTTTCATCACAAAGAAAAAGACTACGATAAGGAATTCAAATGAGCAACATTACAATGTTTCAATCCGTCACCAAGACGGATGAGCCGTACTACATAGATGTCAATGTTGCCCTTGAGCGCATCGTCAGCGGAAAAAGCATGGAAAACATCCTGGCGATACGCGCCGGGAATTCCGAGCTTAAGCGCTCGCTTCCAGTAACTCTTTTCTCTGGCGTATTCACCACAAGAAGGGATGATGCGCTTGAAGCGCACAGCGGACTAATCGTACTTGATTTTGACCACGTAAATGCAGAAGCATCAAAGGCTCTTCTCTCCACGGACGAATACGTTTTTGCTTGCTGGATATCCCCATCTGGCGAGGGCCTGAAAGCCCTCGTCAAGATAAGCAACCCAGAAAGGCATAGAGAGCACTTTAGGTCGCTCCAGACGTACTTTGATAGCACCTATGGACTTCTGGCTGACCCGTCAGGAGTTAACGAATCTCGCGCGTGTTTTGAGAGCTATGACCCAGAACTGGTCCATAACCCCGACAGCAAGGTATTTGGAGGAATGCTGCGTGAACAGCAAGAGCAGCAAGTCGCGCAAATACAAGAGCTGTACACCGACTACGAAAAGCTAAATATCGTAGCGCGAATGGTTCGCCGTGCGCAAGACGGAGAGAAGCATATCACGCTACTGCGGGCAGCCATCCTTTGCGGCGGCTATATTGCCGCCGGTCGGATGGAGGAGGACGAAGCTGAGCGGGTTCTGCTACGTGAAATTCAAAAGAAGGAAAATGTAGAGGACTTAGCTAACGCACGCAACACCATCAAGGACGGCATCCTAGAAGGAAAGCAGATGCCAATCCGAGAGGTAATTGAAGATGAGGCACGCATCCGCAGAGAGATGCAAATCAACGACGGAGATATGTCGTTCATCTCATCCGATGATTCTGACTACAACTGGATTGAGAAATTCGCCAAGGGAGAAATCATACGTGGACTTAGCACTGGATTTGAATGGCTTGACAAGCACTTCTTGCTTAAGAAGGAGTTCACCATCATCAACGGACACAGCAACGTGGGTAAGACTACCATGGCGCAGTTCCTAATGGTCTCATCAGCTGTCCTGCATGGGTGGCGTTGGGTTGTCTACTCGAGCGAGAACAAGACAGCATCGTTCAAAATGCGCCTTATGGAGTTCCTTCTTGACAAGCCAATTGATATGATGCGCCACGAAGAGCGGACAGAGGCCTTCAAGTGGGTGAACAAGCACTTCACCATCATCAGCAATGCACAGGTATACAGCTATGCAGACCTTATGGTATTTGCCGAAAAGCTGGTGCGTCAAGAGCGCTACGATGGATACTTGATTGACCCATACAACAGCTTGAAGATTACCGTAGGAAAGAACAGTTCTGGAATCACATCACACGAATACCACTACGAGGCAGCATCAGAGTTCCTAACCTTCGCTACGCAGAACGATATGGCCGTGTGGGTAAATACGCACGCCATCACAGAAGCTGTCCGTAGAAAGGGCCCCGATGGACTCCCGGTGGCTCCGTTTGCCGAAGACACTGAAGGCGGGGGCAAGTGGGTCAACCGTGCTGATTCATTCGTCACGTTTCACCGCAAGGTTTTGCACCCAGAACCAGAGATGCGCTACCGCACAGAGATACACGTACGAAAAGTTCGCAACACGGAGACCGGGGGTTCACCGACTCCGTTTGACCAACCAGTTGTGTTTCAGCTCAACAATAACCGAACTGGAATGTATCCGTTGTTCGGGACAAAAACTTTCACTCCTATGCATTTGAATTCCAGTCGCATTGTCCTACCTTAGATGAGGTGAACAATGAGACCATTGAGATTATACTACCAAAGCCGCCGAGCCTTAACGCGTATTATGCGGGAAGGCACTTCATGGTCAGAAAGAAACACAAGGATGTATACTGGAGAGCCATCGCTACGGCACTTGCTCCATTTGGTAAGTTCCGCATGGAACGAATGTCTATTGCTGTTCGTTACAATTGCCGCTATGACGTTGATAACGCTATTTGTTGCAGCAAGTTTCTTGCGGATTATCTACGCAATCACGGTCATATTCCTGACGACACTCCAAAGTATTATCTTTCACAGGAAACAAGATACGACCCGAGTTTACCTAAAGAGCAATTCATAGCAACCATTACCGCACATGGACCAAGAGGAATTGAGTCGGACCTACTACAAGGCGACATCGAGGATAGCAAACGCAGCAACACTCCTGTACGAAAGCCTGCACGACGAAGCAGGAAGAGCAAGGACTGACGCAGACAGGCTTCACAATACCATACGCAAGTTCAAGAGGGAGATAGACAACGAGTTTGATATGATTCGCTCCGCATTATTGGAATACCACGATGATAACTCTGATATTTCTTGATGGCCTAAACGGCATCAACTACCACAGATTGATGACTCCCTTCCTCCGCCTCAAAGCGGAGGAGGGTGTCAACATCCACTTCTTCTCCAGCTTCAATGAGCTTAAGGAGTTTGACATGACGAAGGTTGGTTCTGTCATCGTTTCTCGTCGGTGTACCGTTTCCAACTACATCGAGTTCAAGAAGTGGCTCAAGAAGTACAAGGTCAAGCTAATCCTTGACAACGACGACTTCTGGGAACTTCCAGACGACAATCCAGCAAAGGAACACTACAAGAAGCAAGTATCTGGGGAGATTCTTGCAAGCATCCGTATTGCTGACGAGATATGGACTCCATCTGAAACCCTTGCGCACAAGATGCGAAAGGTGAATAAGAACGCCGTATACCGCGTAATCCCCAACACTGTATACGAGCAAGAAAAGCAGTGGGCTGAACAAGAGAAAGACCCGAATCCAAAAGGGCTTGTTCGCTTTGGATACATCGGAGCCAATGGCCACCGCAATGACCTTCTTTCAATGGGGGTCACCTTTGAGAATCATGAGCTGTACTGCATGAACCTGATGGACTACCCAGACATCCTTCGGGCCAAGTACACAATGTATCCCCTTGACATCCACTTGTACGCGCAGCTCTATCGCCACTTTGATGTGGCTCTGGCTCCGCTCTTGAACAACAAGTTCAACCGATGCAAGTCGGACCTAAAGGTGGTTGAGGCAGGGTACACCAAGACGGCAATCATTGCCTCGAATACGACGCCATACAAGCAGGCTATCATCCACAACAAGACAGGAATACTCTGCTCCACACCAGAAGAGTGGAGGAAAGCTGTTGCTGATATGACGTTGGAAAAAGCGCAAAACCTTGGCGGGGAGCTATACGAGTACTGCAAGAAGCACTACGATATCTCCCAAATCAACAAGGAGCGACTAAAGGGCTTAGTATAGCTCGTTGCACCCGCATCGCTCAGCGAAGAGG